>WNFO01006290.1_pt1 | contig 10941 bp, 9 predicted proteins | sample 5400251 | NCBI WGS metagenome assembly WNFO01 (sample SAMN13153354, study PRJNA577476) | soil metagenome | isolation source: 100 cm saprolite under Madrone tree | place: USA:California | collected 2016-06-14 | reverse complement strand
AAGGCTAGGATCCCATCCGAACCGATAGCTAAGCGCCCGTTGCCGGTTTGGGTCGCGATATTTCCTGCCGTTCTGCAGGCTCTCGAGCGCCGCGCGGTGTTGGCCGGCAAAATACTGATTGGTGCCGAGCATGCGGTAGGCGACAAGCCGGTAGGTCGGATCGTCCTGCCGCTCCGCCACTTCGATGATTTGATGCGCCAGATCGAACGCCGGCTGCACTCTTGCCATCAGCGTCGTCGCCGAGCAGAGCCCGAACAGGATGGAGACGCGTTGCAGGTCCGTTCCGACGCCCCGATCAAGCAGATGTTTTGCTTCGGTCATCGCCGCGAACGTCTCCGGCGCGGAGATGCTCTTCAAGGGTACCAGCGCGTTGGCGCGGGCGACCAACAGCCCAAGTTCGAGCGCGTCGCGTTCGATTCCCGCTTCAATGCTTGGAATCAGCGTGAGGCCCGTAGAGGCGTGACGCTCGGCTTCCACGGGCGCCGACTGCGACAACGCCAGTTCCGCCGCCGCAAGCCAGCGCCGCGCCGCCTGCTCTGAAAGGCCCGCCTCGGTATAGTGATGCGCGATCGTTGCCGGGGGGTATTCGTCCTTGCTCGAGCGTTGCTGCAGCGCCTGCGCAATATCGGCATGGATACGTTGACGCCGGCTGCGCAGGAGCGAGGCATGGGCCGCATCCTGAACCAGCGCGTGTTTGAACACATAGCTCGTATTCGGCGGGGCAGTCCGGACGTGGATCAATTCGGCTTCGATCAACTGGCGCAGTGCCTCATCCAGCGCCGCTCCCTTGATCGGCGATACCGCTTCGAGGAGAGCCTTTGAGAACTCGCGGCCGATCGCCGCCCCGATCTGGGCGGTCTCCTTGATCGGCGACAGGCGATCCAAACGTGCCGTCAGCGAGTCGTGCAAAGTCGAGGGGATCGCAAGCGGCGTCAGTACGGAGGCCAGCACATAGGCCCTGTTCTCCTCGCGCAGCAGTCCGGATTCCAGCACGCTCTTGATCAGTTCCTCCATAAACAGCGGAACGCCGTCGGTTTTTGCCACGATCTGGTCGAGCACGTCCTCCGGCAGCTTCTTGCCGGATGTCATGCGGTCGATCATCGTCACCGCCTGATCCCGCTCGAGCCGGTTAAGCGGCACCGCCGTGACGTTGTCGCGGCCGAGCCAGGGGGCAGCGAACTCCGGACGGAATGTCATCACCAGCAGGATCGGCAAGCGACGTATTTGCTCCACCAGCTGGTTGGTGAGGTCGAGCGACGTCGGATCGATCCAATGTGCGTCTTCCACGATCATCAGGAGCGGCGCCTGCTTCGCCGCCCCGACGATCATCGCGATCAGCGCGGCGATGGTCCGTTCTCTCAGTTCGCTTGGCTCGAGATCCTGCGGCGGGTAGCGCTGCCCGGTCGGGATCGCCAATAGCGCGGCCAGATAAGGCACGACCTCGGCGCTACCTAGCCCGGTGATTTCGACCATCTTCTCAAGCTTGGAAAGCCGCACCGCGGCCGGCTCGCCGGCGACAAAGTTCGCGCCATGCCAGATTTGGCCGATCACCGGATAGAACGTGTCGTTGATGTGGTGCGGTGAGCATTGATAGCGCAGCACCCAGTGATGTTGCTTGCCGATCTGCTCGCGCAGCATCGCCAGAACGCGTGATTTGCCGATGCCGGCCTCGCCCGACAGTAACGCGATCTGGCCCTCACCCGTCATCGCACGTTGCCAGCGCTCGACCAGCAGCGCAATCTCCCGTTCGCGGCCGATGAAGGGCGTCAAGGCTTCCGAACGGGAGGCCTCGAACCGGCTGACATTCTTCCGTTCGCCCATGATCAGCCAGGCCGCGATGGGCGCGTTGAAACCCTTGAGCATCTGCGGCCCGAGTGCCTTGAGCTCAAAGGTCGTGCCGAGCAGCCGTCGCGTCGATTCCGAGACCAGGATGGCCCCGGGTTCGGCTAGAGATCGTAGCCGCGCGGCCAGATTGGCTGTGTCGCCCACGACACCTCGCTCCTGCGCTTCACCCTCGCCGATCAGCTCGCCGACCACGACAAGTCCGGTCGAGACGCCGATCCGCATCTCGATGGCGGCACCACGCTCGCGCCGCAGCTCTGCGACCGCCTCGATCAGCGCGATGCCTGCGCGCGTCGCCCGCTCGGCGTCGTCCTCATGCGCGCGGGGATAGCCGAAATAGATCGTTGCGCCGTCGCCGACCAATCTTGCGACATGGCCGTCGAAGCGCGCCACCGCCGCCGCGACGGTGCTTTGAAACGCGCCGATCAGATCGGCCATGTCCTCGGGGTCGAGTTGTGCCGTCAGCGCGGTCAGTCCGACAAGATCGCAGAACATGACCGTCATGTGCCGGCGCTCGGCGCCATCTTGCGCAGCGAGCCCGGCCGGCGCGGCAGGCTGAGCCGTGCCAGATGCGTCGCCCGTGAGCTGCCGGATCGCGCGCAGCATTCTCAGCCGGTGCCCGAGCGGAACCCCCATACCTTTGAGGTGTTGATCGGTCAGCTCCAGCAATATGTCTGTGTCGATCTGGTGTTCCCGGAATACGGCTTCGTATTGGTCCAGGCCGAGGCTGCCCAGCCAAGTCCTGATATCCATCTATGTTCGTCTCCCCCCCAGCTCGGGGCCAATGATGGGCCTGAGGAAAGGTCCTGTCCAGAACCGTCATACGTCCTAAATTCTACTTTAAATTGCTAAGATCATTGATCTCTACGAAGGCGCCGGTGCGGGCTCGTTCCGCCAGCTCGGCTGCGAAATGCTCGCTGGGCAAATCAGGGGCATATCGGCACCCATCGCAAGGCAGTGGAGGCTGCAGCCGAAAACACGGCTGTGGGCTTCTTAATTCAGTGGCCCAAGTGCGCTTAAAGCCGTTGTGGCCCAGTGAATGTGATGCTCACCACAGTATACCTTTTGGAAAGGTCGGTTGCGGGTTGACGACAGGGGGCTCCCTCGGTGGGAATTTCGTGGCCGGACAAACCTATCGGGACCACGCGCCGCCTTTTGAAGGCCGAGTTTCATGGCTGGCATGCCGTCTCATGGCTGTCGCGCTGATGTCACTTAGTTGTTCGGACTTTGCTCTTGGCAAAGACAATAGCGAAGACTCCGACGGACCGGTAAAGTCGGCGGCGCTACCGAACATCTATCTGGACTTGCGGACGACCTACGCTACCTTGCCCGCCAACACGCTGTCGATCGGTCTTGGCGAGGCGTCTCTGTTTGCCACGCTTTCGAATATTGCGACCCTCGTCAGGCCGACAACGCTTCCGACGGCGCCGACATTCGTTCGGCGGCGCCAGGCTTCTCAACCTCACGCCATTCCAGCCTTTTACTCAGCCGATCATGCGTCTTGACCTCGATCGCATGGATGATAACGACAACCGGCTGTTCGGCGTGACCGCGCAAATCGCTTGGCTGCCGAGGCCGTCTTACCAGCTGACCCTGAGGACGCCGCTTTATGCGGTCAGGAACTCGAGCGTTTTCGAGCGAAGCGGGTATCGGTTCGCGTGAAGAAAACGCGTCAGAACAAGAGGCTCTAGCGGATCAATTCTGGACGTGCTGCGCTAGCGGCCTAGCGTACGCTGACGAATGTGCCCCAGGCGGCCGCCAGCCCGGCGGCGATCAGAACGTAATACGGACGATCGCAGAAAGCGCTACCGTATTCGCACATCTGAGCACCGAGCGAGCCGATGTCATGATTGCCCGCCGCATAGAACAGGGCAGACAGCACAGCCAATGCGGCGGCGACATAGTACATCGAAGCCCTGCTATTCGTTCGACATCCGCGCAGTGATCGCACATTGACACGCCGGGCAAATCAGACGCAGATTAACATCATCGAAGATTATATGGCCCGCTCCGGAAGGCCGGCAGCGGGTTTTTTTCGTCCTCAAGGCGCCAGTTGCAAGGGTGGTTTCGATTTTCAGAATGTCGCCCTTCGCATTTCCCTAAAGTTTGACACGTCGGGGCAAATCACCGGCATGTTAACATCATTGCAAAATCGTGACGGCTCGCGCCGACGACTGTCGCGGGCTTTTTCAATGTGGCTGGTCAGCGGCTACTCTTCGCCCCAGCCCGTGCACGGGTCCAATTGTCGGCGATGATATCGGCGACGATGGCGCCCATCACCAGGCTGCCGCCGATTAACGCACGCTGGGTGGGAAGCTCGTGAAAAGCGAGCCACACCCAGAACGGCATGAGCGGCGTCTCAAGGGTCGCGATCAGGGAAGCCTGGCCGGACGGCAACAGGCGCGAGCCAAGGACAAATAAAGTGAGGCCCGTCCCGACCTGGAATAGGCCGAACATCGCCAGCACCGCGAGATCGTGATCCGTCACGTCGGCGAGCCCCTGCGCAAAGGGAATGCTGACCAGGCTGCCGAGAAAATTCGACAGCGCCGCCGCCGCCACCATTGAGCTTTGCTTGTGACGACGCACCGCGACCGTCATCGCCGCGATGGCGACCGTCATGACGCACGCGAGACCAACGCCTCTCAAATCGGCGGCGCCTCCCGGGTTGCCGACAATGATCGCGATGCCACAGAGGGCAATGAGACCGGCGATCAGTGTTGAGAGCCGGGTGAACTCGCGAAGCCAGATCCAGGCGATGCCGGCGGCGACGAAGGGACCGGTCGCGATGATGATCGCGACGTTCGACACGTTCGTCAGCTGCAGCGCCGGAATGAACGTCACCATGCCCAATGTCGAAAGGCATGCGACAAGCCAGCCGCTTTGTCCCGTCTCGACCAGATCGCGCACGCCGGCGCGGCCTTGCGTCAGCACCAGAAATGCCGTGATGAAGCCGCCGCCGAACAAGCCTCGCCAAAACAGGATGGTCCAGGAATCAAGATCGAGCAGCCGCGTGAAGAACGGCGCCGTGCTCCAGGCGATCGCTGCCGCGACGACAAGCGCCATGCCCAATTGTCGCTGTAGACGAGTCTCCAACATGCAGCGGGGAGTTTCGGAAAGGAGATGGGATATGTTGATCCCAACGTCTCACCGATCGGTCGAATTGGCAACACAATAGAGAGAGTTTGACACGTCGGGCAAATCACCGTCATAGTAACATCATCGCAAAAATCGTGAAGCCCGCGCGAGAGACTCGCCGCGGGCTTTTTTGTTTTCCGAAATCTCCCCATCGGACGGCGGCCCGCACGTCAGGACGCCACACCCTCCCTCACGCGTCGTCGCAAGCGCGTCGTCGTCCGAACCTTTACATCCGCGCGTCGTTGTTTCGATGCGCGCAAGTCATGCCGGTGCGCGCGAACGCGCCGGCACGCGGCGTGGCTGAGATGCCACGGCCGCCGCGGCCCCTTGCTCTCGAGGGATAGGGTTCGCGCCCGAAATGATCGCGCCGATCGCGATCATGCCGCGCATTTTATTTTGCCTGAGAGAAGGAACGGATGACCGCATATCTGCTGTCGCTCGCGTTGGCCGGGCTGGTCACGATCGCCATCTGGGAAGGATTGTCATGAGCGCAGAAATCATACGTCTTATTCCAAGGCCCGATCGCGGTCGTGAGCCGACGGATTTTCCGACTATTGCGTTCCGCTCCGTCGTTAAGCCTGATGATCTCACCATGGATCACGCCGATACGGCGCCGCGCGAACATACGCCGGCCGAGAACGATGCCTCAGCATAACGGGATGCCCAAAACCGTCACCGAGATACGCTCGCTTGCGCGCGGCCATACCAAGACGGCGATCAACGTCCTTGTCGGTGTCATGCGCTCGAAAGACGCCACGCATTCCGCGCGCGTCTCCGCCGCCAATGCAATCCTGGACCGCGGCTGGGGCAAGGCCGCGCAGGCGCTGGAGAACGGCGATGACGGTGCGCTAGAACTGATTCATAAAATCGAGCGAGTCATTGTCCACCCTGAGAACTCCGACAGCGAAAGTGTTTAAGCCCCTTGCTCGCACCGGCGCGCCATGAAGGCGTCTATGGTGGGCGGGACAGGGTGACGTTGCTTCGAGAGAGAGACCCTGCTGTCGCCGAAACAACGCACGATGCAATCAAAAGTAGATTGAACTTGTGCCTGTTCTATTCTAGCAACGTCGATAGGCTACCTTCCTCGAAGCTGCGCCAGTAACTCTCGGGCGAAGGTATATGTAGTCGTCTTCTCAAGCGATGACGTAAGAGTGAGTTTTGCGTACCTAGCGAATTCGCACAGTTCAGAGAACCATGCGGCAATCTTTCTGAACAAATAGCGAGTTGAGTTATCTGATCGCCGGCCCGCAACTCTCCATTCGGCGCTAGGTCCGGTGCTGCAAACGGGAGTCCTTCGCGCGGCATCGCTGCCTGCCAGCCGGCGCCCGACTATCCATTTCCGCCGATCTTCGGTCTGCCGGATCCGTCCGCTGCGTCCAGCGCCGACATGGACGACTGGTTTTCCCACTGGGTCAAGCCGCTCATGCGGCAATGATGTGGCGAGCCGATGTGATTGTCAAAAGATCCGCTTCCCCCCGCGAGAGCCGCGAACGTTAGCCGCAAAACTGCACGCTGGGCTGCTGGTCAGACCGCCATCATGCAGAATGGCGATGACTGCGCGCCCGTGTTGATCCATAAAATCGAGCGTGTCATTGTCCACCCTGAAAATCCCGACGGCGAAAGTTTTTGAGTCCTTGCTCGAACCCGCACGCTACAAAGGCGTTTACGGTGGGCGTGGCTCTGGTAAATCCCATTTCTTCGGCGAGCTGCTTGTCGAGACCTGTCAGGCCGAACGGGGTACGCTCGCGGTCTGCATTCGAGAGGCGCTGCGCACGCTGGCGCAATCCTCAAAACGGCTGATCGAGAGCAAGATCGCGGCGCTCGGGCTTGGCCATCAATTCAAGCCGTTCAGCGACAAGATCGAGACGCCCGGCGACGGCCTGATCATCTTTCGCGGCATGCAAGACTATACGTTCAAGGCCGTCATCACCGTGATCGTCACCGGATTTGTCGGCGCGGTTTGGCTGGGCATCAAAGTCATGCTCGGCAAGTGACCCACGTCGGCGCGGCGTGCTCCAGCAGTATCTCCTCAGCGTAAAGCAGTCGGGTTAACAAGCAAGTTCATGGTGCGGCTGATGTACAGAATTCGGGAGGTTGACGCGCAAGATGACGACATTGCCGATATGCTCGTTGACCTTCACCATCTCACGTTCTTTGGCAGCGCGCCGGTTCCGCCGTTCGATTGGGGATATTGGTGGCTCGCGTTTTGCGAGCACGTACCAGTCGCCTTTGCCGGCTTGGTTCCGTCGACGCATGCGGACAATGCCGGATATTTCTGTCGCGTCGGAGTGCTCCATAAGCACTGCGGCAACGCGTTGCAATTGCGGTTAATGCGGGCGTTGGAGTCGCGCGCCGGGCGCAACGGCTGGCGTTGGATCGTCTCCGACACCACAGACAATCTCGCGTCGGCGAACAACTTCATCAAAGCCGGCTATCGGCTTTATCAGCCTCAACATCCCTGGGGCTGGCCTCGCACGCTGTATTGGCGAAAATCAATCGGCAAGGAACGCGAGTGACAGCCCAACCATTGCGATAGACGGCCAATGCCTTGAGCATTCGAGTTGTGTTCAGCGGCATCTTGGCACGTATTTCCAGATCTGTATTCCGCCCGGTGGCATCCGCCACCGGGCTTTTTTGCGTTTGAGGTGCCGTAGTCGCTTGCTAGCCCTGCTACCGATGATTCTCGTTAGGCTCGATACGAATGGTGATCCAAGGAGCTGTGCGCCGGACGCACTTGCGATCCCAAGCGGATCAACTCTAAAGTTGTCACAGAGTACCGACGTCTCGATAATTACGGTTCGAAAAACACAGGGGAACGCCTGACCATGACTGCCAGACTGCCATTGCCGGACCGCTCGCCGCGCGCCCAGGACGCACCGACCGCCCTCGACGGTCTGCTGGTCGTAGATTTCACGCGCGTCGTCGCAGGCCCGGCCTGCACGCAAACCCTGGCGGATTTCGGTGCTGAGGTGATCAAGATCGAGAACCCCGAGGGGGGCGACGATACGCGGGCGTACGAGCATGCGGAAATCGGCGGCGAGAGTGCGGCCTATATCAGTCTGAACCGCAACAAGCGCGGCATTGCGCTCGATCTCGCTGTGCCCGCGGCGCGCGACGTGGCGCGAGAGCTGATCGCCGAAGCAGATGTGGTCGTAGAGAATTTCTCCGGCGGGGTCATGAAGAAATTCGGCCTCGACTACGACACCGTCGCGCCGGCTAATCCGCGCCTGGTGTATTGTTCGATCTCGGCCTACGGCCGCAAGGGACCGTTCGCCTCACGACCGGGTTTCGACCCGATCACGCAGGCCGAAAGCGGATTCATGTCGCTGAATGGCTTTGCCGATGGACCGCCGGTCAGGACTGGGCCCCCGATCGTCGATATGGCAACCGGCATGTCGGCCTGCAACACCATCCTGCTTGCATTGATCGCTCGTGACCGGCTTGGACGAGGTCAGCATGTCGAGGTCGCCCTGTTTGACATCGCAATGTCCATGACCGGCTTTTATGGCATGGCCTACCTGATCAATGGCGTGAATCCTGGCCGCTTCGGCAATTCGCCGAACGGCTCTCCCACGGTTGGCGTCTATGAGGCCTCCGATGGACCGCTTTATATGGCCTGCGCCAACGACCGGCTGTATCGTCGCCTCGTGACCGAAGTGCTCGAGCGGCCCGACCTCATCACCGATCCGGAGTATAGCACGCGCAAGGCACGAACGGCCAATAAGGAAAAATTGCGTGCGATCATTGCCAGCGTGTTTGCGAGCGACCAACTCGAAAACTGGATGGCGAAGATGAAAAAGGCCAATGTACCCGTTGGTTATCTTCGCACCGTCGAGCAGGGCTTCAATGCACCTGAAGCCCGCGAACGGCATCGCCTCAGCCGGATTCCGCATCCGACAGCAGGCGCAGTCCCCAACATCGAAACGCCGCTTAATATGGGGCTTACTCCCTGCGTCGATCCCGTGGCGGCGCCGCTGCTGGGGGAACACACCAAGGAGGTCCTGCGCAAGACGCTCGGTTATGACGATCACCGGATTGTCACGCTCGCCGAGGCGGGTGCCTTTGGCAAGGCGCGGAGCTCAGGCTGATCGATCGACGGTCGGATAACCGGCCGGGCAGTGGAACGGCCGTCGACTATTCTCTTGATCTGGCCACGGCCCGAAGCAATCCTGAAGCATCGATCTTTTGCATCCGCACTAGCCTGACAGCGGCCTATCGTGCTTTGATAACGCCGACCTGCGACCTGAAGATAAGCCGTGTGAAACGGCGGTTAGCGGCTCATGCCGCCGGCCCGAAAAAGCCAAGGGAGGACTAGTTTGGGCATGCCCGGTCGTACGCTGCTGGCCAAGATTTGGAACCAGCATGTCATTGCGCAAGTGAGCGAAGACACTGATCTCCTCCATGTCGATCGTCATCTGCTGCATGATCTCGGCGGTTCGCGTGGACTGCTCGATCTCAAGAGCCGTGGCCTCAAGGTCCACAATCCTGGGCTCACTTTCGCGACGCCGGATCACGCCATCTCCACAGCGCACGGGCGTGCCGGCACCATCAAGATCGGACAGGAGCTATTGGCTGCGCTGAGGGTCGAGACCTCGGCCAGCGGCATCCAGATGTTCGATATCGACCAGCCCGGCCAAGGCATCGTTCATGTCATCGGGCCCGAGCTTGGCTTGAGCCTTCCCGGTTGCCTGATCGTTTGCGGGGATAGTCATACCTGCACCCATGGCGGCCTCGGCGCGCTGGCGTTCGGTATCGGGTCGAGCGAGCTGACGCATGTGCTGGCTACCCAAGCGTTGATCCAGCGCCGGCCAAGGATCATGCGTGTGAGGTTTGAAGGCAAGCTGCCGCGCGGCGTGGTCGCTAAGGATATGATCCTGGCGTTGATCGGGCATATCGGCGCGGCCGGCGGGACCGGCTATGCGGTCGAATATGCCGGCAGCGCCATTCTCGACATGCCGATCGAAGGACGACTGACGATCTGCAATCTGTCGATCGAACTCGGTGCCAAGATGGGTATGGTCGCGCCGGACGAGAAGACCTACGAATATTTGCGTCGACGTCCCTATGCGCCGCAAGGGGAGATGTGGGAGCGGGCGGTTAATGCGTGGCGCCAGCTTCCAAGCGACCCTGATGCGATCTTCGACAAGGAAGTCGTCATCGACGTCGAAAAAATCGTTCCGCAGGTGACCTGGGGCATCAGTCCGGAGCACGTCGTCGGCGTCGACGGCCACATCCCCAATCCCCAGGCGATCGATGACCCGGCGCGGCGTGCCGCCGTCGAGACTGCACTCGACTATATGGGGCTGAAGCGGTCGCTGAAGGGCTCGACAGGCTTTTCACCGATGCCGGTTTTGAATGGCGCGAGCCTGGCTGCTCGATGTGCCTTGCCGCCAACGGAGAGACGGTTGCGTCTGGCCAACGCTCGGTCTCGACATCGAACCGCAACTTCATCGGCCGGCAAGGACCACGGGCCCGTACCCACCTGGCGAGCCCGGCAAGCGCTGCGGCGGCCGCGATCGCGGGTGCCATCACCGATGTGCGAACCATGGGGCGCTGAGCATGCCAAAACCGTTCAACAAGCTCACGGCGGTTGCCGCGCCGATCATGCGGAGCAACATCGACACCGACGTCATCATCCGCATCGAACGTCTGGTCGGAAACAATATTCGCGGCACGCTAGGCAAGTGGGCGTTCGGCGCACTGCGCTATCTGCCTGACGGCTCGGAAAATCCGGAGTTCATCCTGAACCGCGAGCCGTACCGGCAGGCGGAGATCCTGGTGACTGGCCCGAATTTCGGTTGTGGCTCCTCGCGAGAGGGGGCGGTGTGGTCGCTGCAGGAGAAGGGTATCCGCGCCATCGTCGGCTCGGGTTTTGGCGATATTTTTTTCGCCAACTGTTTTCAGAACGGCATTCTCCCGATCGTCATCGACAAGGAGATCGTCGATGGCCTCGCCGCGGAAGTC
>WNFO01005689.1_pt1 | contig 10942 bp, 12 predicted proteins | sample 5400251 | NCBI WGS metagenome assembly WNFO01 (sample SAMN13153354, study PRJNA577476) | soil metagenome | isolation source: 100 cm saprolite under Madrone tree | place: USA:California | collected 2016-06-14 | reverse complement strand
GTACTATTTTGCGATTCATCGCATATCCTGTACGTGCGGACTGACAACCTCATCCCTCCTCATTCGCCGATCTTTCTTCTTCTTTTCCGTTGCGTAGGGTCCCGATGCTATCGTGGACCCGGATGAAGTGGTGTCGATTTCTCAAGCGGAAGCCGCGGAACGTGCCAGTGCCGCGTTCCAGTCCGTATTCGAAAACGGGCCCAAGATTGTACTCGATCACTACGTTGTATATTTCGCCCGTAAGCTTAGTCGTCTCTCTTCATGCCTGTGGTTGACCCATGTTGCTTTCGTAGACTATGAGTATGGGCGCTTACTCGCACGTATGGGTGATAATGAAGGTGCTCTTGGTCAGCTCGATCTCGTGCTGTCCGGCAAGCCTCTTGAAATCAATACCGCGAGTCGGAAGGTGCGTGCTGCCTACTCGACGTAGAGATAAGCTGACGATCTTGTGGACATCCCTCACTCAGGGCAAGTACAGTTTAGAGGTTCGTCGTCGGGTCTGATTCCTCCGTTATCGGTTCTCATGTTTGCTAACGAATCTTTTAAAGAACGAATTGCACCTACGCACCAACGCAGCGCTCGAAGCGCTTCACCTTGATAAGCGTGTTTAGATACTGTACAGTATATCCTTCCGTGTTTTTGTACAGTTGACGTGTTGTTGTTACCCTACAGTACTGGCAGAATGCATCTCGCATACGTAGAATTCGACTTCGCTTAGCAAAGATATGTATACCCATATCGCATATTTGTATTCCTCTTTGGTGGCAACTTGGCCTTTTTTACCTTGGCGATCTAATAACACGCGTCTGTTGTTGTCTTGGTAGCAATCCGACTGTCCGAGGGCGACCTGTGGCTATATGATCATTGTCACCACCATCACCCTAGTCACCCAGGTAACAAGATTGATATCTCTTTATACTGCCTAGCGCATATGTCGATCGGTGGAGTCGAAAGATTTTTGTATTCTATCGTTGTTTGTGGATTCCAGGGGCTGACAACGGAGAAAATATTAATTGTGTTGCACCTGATGATGGCCGAGCCACCATCCATCATGATGATCGGTTCGGATTCAGTCACAGAGTGCGCCAAATGCCAATGGGGAATATCAATGCGGTGAACTCGAAAGATTTTTAATGAAGGACAGCATGGTCGTACAAGTACTGCTCGATTGTTTCAAGTAGTACAGTATGATGGCTTCGTCAGTTGTAGACCTTCCATCAGAACGATCATTAAACACCTTCTGATTGACTATTTGATTAAAGTAAAGGTGTGCCTTGCAAAGTTCCGAACAGCCACGTAGTACTCTATCATGCAGGATCAACGTACCGTATGCCGCTGTACGTACTAGGGCTTTGTTGTTTTGTAGCAACACACTCGGACTTTCGGGTCCCTGATATGTCATCGAAATACTGTACACAAACGCACCCCTCAATGCCCTCCTCTGGGCTGGGGCTGGGGTGTATCTCTGCCGGTTGCATGCCCGTTTTCTTGAAGCGTCACGGTTGTGCAGTCCAACCCTTGGCCAAAGGTCGGTTGTCATCACGTGTCGAGAGCGTCGCGTTGCGCGCTTTGGCCAATGCTCCGACGTGCCACCACAAAGGCCCATCTCCCCCTCCTCCACCGTCAAAGGCGCTCCCATCCTTCCTCCCCATGCCTTCGATATCCAGCCCATCGATACCCATTTTCCCGGACCTCTCTTTCCCCGTCCGAAGAAGAGACCGGACATGACAATTCTCAAAATCTCTTGTCGTCGGCTCCGCACCAAGTGCAAGTGGAAGATGATGCACTCCGAGAGGGGACTAGTCATGCCTTGTCCGAAGACTCCGCTCGGGCTTCAGACAACGACGCGACACATGCTCATGCGAGTAGCTCGCGCACCCAGAATACCCGTGGCCGCACCCGGTCACTGCGACCTATCCTTATCCCACCATCCTTCCAATCGAGCTTAATGCTCCCCATCGCGTCCATCCCTGAAACATCGTCCTCAAACGGGCAAGGCCCCGAGACGGATCCCTCCTCCGCAACGACGACCATAACACTAACAGGTCTACCACCAAACACCGTCAAATCCGACATCCGCCCCGTCTTCCATCGGTTTGGGGAGGTCCAGCGTATAGTCGTACAACCCGATATAGGACACGCGGACGTCATTTTTTCGGACGTGGATGGCGTTAAGCGTACCTTGTATGCAAATGCCGAGCAGCCCATGCACGTGCGTGGACGAGAGATCACAGTATTTCGGAAGAAAACGCAAAATGAGAACGGCGGGACGGAGGGCAATGATGAGTCTGTCGCGGATACGGATGCAGATGCGGATGCTGCATCGCGGGCCACGACGGCTAGGCAGGGTGATAACAGAACGATATTTGTATCCAGATTCCCCCGTAACACGACGCAAGAGGAACTGTCGGAGGTACTGGAACCGCTCGGAAAGTACGAGCGACTGATAATGCGTATGTCTTCCGCCTTATGCACATTCTCCAGCAGCTGGGGTTTTCTAAGCGGACTTATTATAGGTCCCAACTCAAAATGCGCGTTTTTCATATACTCGAGCGAAGACCGTGTTGAGCAAATTTTACGCGTTCACGAACGGGTTCCTATCACCGTACAGGGGCAAACCCTACAAATCGAACATGCGAAGAAGCCTACATACAACTATCCCCGTGGGACATCGGGACAACCTCTAGAACTTGAGAAACCACCTGATTACGCAACTTGTAGCGCAATCCTCGAAGAGTTCACGCGGATGGTGCCCAGGTTTAGGGGCTCGCATGAACCAACGCGCGTGCTTTGGGTCGGTCGGCTGCCTACAGATATCTCTCCCACGGCCCTCACAAATTTCTGGAGCCGACTCGGCTGTGTCGTTGACCTTCGCACATGTACGTGATCGCGGCCCAGAAAATCGATCGCTAACTTACGAGAGCATAGCTTCGAAAGGGTTTGCACATATCGAGTTTGCAAGTGTGGATGAGGCGTTGCGCGCGATGCGTCAGGGAGCACCACACGGATTCCGCTACCGGCAGCGTCTGCTAGACATGGATTTTGCGCCTTGGTCATTTTATATTGGCCCTTCATACCGTGTGGTGTACATCTCTATGTGGCCTGCGTCGAGTGGCCGACTTGGGCTGTCGCAGTGGACATATGACGTCCCTAACATTGTCTGGACCACAGTTTGTACGTTTGTTCACACCCTAGAATTTACGTTTTTTCTATCCTAACGTCATCATGTCATAACAGTGCCACCATTCCGGGGAGAAGAGCGCTCAGGTTATCGCGGTGCATTTTTGCAATTCAGGACTGTCGATGATGCGCACGTGGCGCTTCGTATGCTGGATGGACGAGTGGGACCCGGTGGCGAGGTGATGCGTATGGGATTGTCGCGTCCGCCGCTTGTACATCTGGCTCGGATGTGGCAATGGGCATATAAGGTACAGGATATGGGTGGTGGTGAAGCGTGCCTTGAGGATGAGTGGGAGGGGCTCGGGTTTGGAACTGGCAAGGAAGAACAAGACGACAATACTCAAGATGTTAGATCGAGCGTGGGGATAGGCCGCAGGACCCGTTCCAGTTACAACGGAGGTGGAGGTGGGGGTGGCATGTTGACGCATCATCTCGATATTTCACACCGGACCTAGCTACGGACTCGTGCAGCACCATGGCAACAAGATATGATACTCCTCTCACATCGAGTCTGAGCGAGCGTGCTGAAGGGTATTTCAAGCTCGACACGAGTCATAGACACACTCGACCTTTTTGCTACTGTAATTACGCCAGCTGAGTCATTCCTGCTTCATATCACACCACCACTTTTTGCTATTGCTTCATCTCGACAATTCAAATCGTCAAGTCAGAAATTTCAAATTTGCCAACAAAAGTCCTTTTTGTTTATGTCGCTGCACTGCTCAGGTGGACGTCGCTGAACTAGAGGTCGCTGAACTGCTGTGAGAATATAGACAGGAAATGAATAGGGGGAACTTTTGATACGGGCAGCACCACTCCAGTCTGGGCGTTCCGTGTCTTTGCAACGGTGCCTCGAGGCGATTCGTGGCTTGGCTCGGGCTTGTAGCCTATATAATGGGCGCAAGCAGGGCGCTCCTATCCTCAGCCTTTCTTCACGATCCATCATGTCCACTGCGCCATCCACATCCACCCCGAATTCCAACTTTGCCTCGATTTTCAACGCCGCTTTGGAAACGTACAAACGTCAAACTAAGAAAGACCTAGCCTCGCATCCGCTCCTTCCCAGCCTTCAATCCTGCAGTTCTCCAGAGGAGGTGCTCACTGCCCTTCGAGAACGGATCCCCGCGTTCGGCCGGTCCCAGAACGATAACGACGAGCGCAGTCTGACGAAATGGGTCACTCCGACCGTGAATGTCTTGTATTCATTTTCCCAGAACGTAGGCCAGGGTATAGGGCAGGTGAATATCGACATACTTTGTCGTGAAGAGTTCCTGCTCTAATTATTTATTTTCAGTCATTCCCACCGGCAGCTGCGATATTTGCTGGGATCGGCATTCTACTTTTGGTCAGTGTTGTGCTTCTTTCCCTTCTGCCACCTATTTTGACGCCTAGGCGCCCAGGCGGTCAAAGATGCCCGCGCTATCGAAGATAAGCTTATCAACATCTTTAACCGCATCGAACACTTCTTCCGCCGGCTTGAGATATACACTACCATCACACCGACTGCCGCTATGATAGACATGATCGTCGAGATTATGGTTGAGGTACTGACGACCCTTGCGATCGCGACAAAGGAAGTGAAGCGTGGACGATTCAGTGAGTTCGTGTCGTGTATATTTATACGACTCGACTGACGGATTATTTTAGAAAGGTTTTTGATGAAGTTCGCGGGAAATACAGACGTCGAGGATAGCCTGGAGAGGTTGGACAAATTGACACAAGAAGAGGCACGGATGGCGTCCGCGGAACAGCTGAAGATGACGCACAGCATTGATGGGAAGGTGACGGGCGTCGATGATAGAGTGAAGAGTGTCGAGGGGCGGGTACAGGATGTCCACGGTGACGTGCAATATGTTGGTAACAAGGTTCAAGATGTCGAGGTCACGGTGCAAGACATTAACAGCAACGTCCGATGTGTCGATGATAAATTAAACCAGGCCAGCCGTTCGTTACCTCTTACAACCCTGATTGTCATTCTGCGGGCTCAGACGGCTTCACAGGAAACCAGCTCAGAGATAGTCTCCTAGCATGGCTTTCGCCCTCGAGTCCATCCACAAATCATAACATCGCGTGCAAAGCCCATCACGACGGCACAACTGAATGGTTTTTTGAAGGGAAAATATTCAATCAATGGAAATCGACTGGCTCCTTTTTGTGGGTACATGGAAAACGTGCGTTACTCTTCACCTTTACCACGCGACGATCCCTGATCATCTCTCATTTCTGTAGCGGGGTCAGGAAAAAGTGTTGTTTGGTTCGCCCTTCTTCGACTCTTCCCACCTTTATGAGACTGACATTATTCCAGTTCCTCGATTATAGAGGATATCATGGCCTTACGCGATGCCGGGAGGGCCTCGATGGCCTATTTCTATTTCGATTTCAGAAACGTTGAAAAGCAAAAACTTTGCAACGTTCTTCCCTCTCTCCTCGTCCAAATCTCTGCGCGGTCCGAACCCTGTTGTGACAAACTCGCCGAACTCTATTCTGCACATGATCGTGGGATACAGAAACCTAGCGATCGGGCAATGATGGGATGCCTGAAAGAAATGCTCATGCTCGAGGGGCAAGGGCCTACGTACATCATTCTGGACGCACTCGACGAGTGTCCGCTCACGTCTAGTATTCCATCACCGCGAGAAGAAGTCCTCGACTTCGTGGATGAGCTTGTTGGCCTCCACCTCCCGAATCTTCACATATGCGTTACGAGTCGGCCTGAGCCCGACATTCACGTTATCCTCGATGGCTTAACCGAATGTCCTGTGTCCCTCCATGATGAAAGCGGACAAAAGGAGGACATTGCCAAGTATGTCTGCTCCTCTGTTCGCTCAGATCGAAGGATGGGGAGATGGCGGGAAGATGACAGGGAGCTGGTTATCAAGGCTTTAACGGAAAAGGCGAACGGAATGTAAGTATGTTGCAGTGTGCGTTTCTGTGAAACTTAAAGATGGAATAGGTTCCGTTGGGTGTTCTGTCAATTGGAGCTCCTACGACATAGCTTCCCACCAAGTGTGCGGCGTATCCTGGATGAGTTGCCGGAGAGCCTGGACGAGACGTACGAGCGGATACTGAGGGAGATCAAGAGGCCTAACCAAAGACATGCACATCGATTGTTGCAATGTCTGGTTGCGGCTGTTCGCCCACTTCAAGTCAAGGAACTCGGAGAAGTTCTTGCAGTTGACTTCACCGCGGAAGGGTTCCCGAAGCTAAATCCAGTTTGGCGCTGGGAAGATCAAGAAGAAGCAGTCCTGTCGGCTTGCTCAAGCTTTGTCACGATAGTCAAGGACGGCGACTCGCACGTTGCTCAATTTTCGCATTTTTCCGTCAAGGAATTCTTGACGGCGGAGCGGCTTGCGGAACCCGTCCGAGATGTCTCGTGCTATCACATTCGACTCGGAGCCGCGCATACGGTTCTTGCACAAGCATGCCTTGGCGTCCTCCTTCGATTGGACGACAGTATTGACCGTGACAGCATCAAGGGCTTCCCATTGGCTCTCTACGCTGCTCAGTACTGGCCCACGCATGTACGAGCAGGGGAAGAGTCGTCACGCATCAAGGAAGGGATGGAATGCCTGTTTGATGTAGACAAGCCACACGTTGCAACCTGGCTTTGGCTTTACCACGAAGATTCGTGGGGATCCTCCTCCATGACCACGATGCGCCCAATGAAACCTAGAGCAGTCCCCCTGTATTACGCTGCAAGGCTCGGATTTCGCGGCTTGGTGGAGCACCTCATTGCCGAGCATCCAGAGCATGTAAATTCCAAGGGTAAGGCGAAAGTGACCCCGATACATGCTGCGGCGGAAGAAGGCCATACCGACATTTTGTCGCTATTAATCGACCATGGCGCGGATTTAAAGGCCCAAGAGGCATCCGGCGATACTCCCCTGCACCGAGCGTCGTGGAAAGCAAGACTCGAAACTGGGCATCGTCTACTCGATCGTGGTGCAGATATCGATGCTCGAAACCGATATAGTTACAATCCGCTATTATATGCGGCGATGGAGGGTCATGTCGAGTTTTGTCGAATGCTACTCGAACGCGGCGCAGTGGTCGATCCTCGGTGTAACCACGAGAAGACGGCACTTCACTGGGCAGCACAGGAAGGAAAATTGGAGGTTGCGCGATTATTATTGGAGAAGGGCGCAGATATCAATGCGCGCGACAAATTTGGCATAACCCCTTACCAGTGGGGGTCACGATATCCCGAGATGGTAGAACTGCTGGTTTCGTATGGTGCCGAGCCTGAGCCTGTAAAAGAAGGCTCGACACCTGTAAAAGAGTAGTATCCCCTGTCGAGTCTGATGTATTTATGGTACTTCGTAGCACCTGTATCTGTGATAGAATGCACTACAGCTTTCAACGCTCAGACGTGATATCTTCATTTCTCCCCTTCCTTTCAGACTGTCAACGCCTTCAGTTTCTCATCATGACATCCACTGCGCCAATCCTATGGCCGTCAAGGTCCAACCCCTCGACGGTCATCTTCCAGCTCTCTCTCTTACTCTCTCAGAAGAGCCGCGGCCGGACGATCCTCGTCCCCTTCAACCTTCAACCTCAGCCCTGTCGTCTACCTCCCGAACAGAAGATGGTGGTGGAATTACGGGTGCTAGAAAGAAAGGGTGTCGGGGCTCGATTTCAGAGCCCTATAACTACTGTCACAAGTACGCCACGGAGGTCGGAGACATGATAAGACCAAGAGACGACCAAGCAGAAGCGAACAGTAATCGTAATCAGATAAGCGCATTACGCGCATCCTTGAGACGACGCGCTTAGACGAAAGGCATCAGAACTTGTCCTTGAGACGAGGAACAGAATAGAAGCAATACAAAAATCCTTGAGATGGCGCGACTGTTGCGCGCCATGATGAGATAAGCGATAAGATGTGTTTCAGCAAGCGTTTAGCCGTTCCTTCAAGTTGGTTTAGTTCACTTTCTAGACTGTAGACACTCTTTATTTAGTTGTTCCGGGCCCACTCATTCTTGTGCTTACAGTGCACAAGTGCGCACTGAGGTTGATTGCATCCAGCCTGAGATAGCGTGACCTGTGACCAACCGAAATTCTCTCTTTTGGGAGTGTCATCTGTTGGAATAGCCCCCTTTGGGCACGGCCTCTTGTTGGCGTCGCTGTTGCAAACAATAAAGCTGCAAGGTTAGGAGGGCGCCGCTGCCACTCAAGGTCATGAAAAGGCAAGTCCCACTCTCGCGGGTAGTTCAGGGTAGTCATAAGCTCATTTGGCGGCAATTACCTCGTGTTTCGTGGGACTCTCACAGGCTGTGGGCTGTGAGTTACTAGGGCGCAAAGCTAGGGCGCCTAATCATCGAACTTACCTTCGTACTACTATCACTCACCCATCCCCAACCATCCCTGTCTTCACCATGTCCACTGCGCCATCCACATCCACCCCACATTCCAATTTTGCCTCCATTTTTAACGCTGCTTTGGAAACGTACAAACGTAGAACCAAGAAAGACCTAGCCTCACATCCGCTCCTTCCCAGCCTTCAATTCTGCGCTTCTCCCGAGGGTGTTCTCACCGTCCTTCGAGAACAAGTCCCCGCATTCAGCCGATCCCAGAACGACAATGACGAGCGCAGTCTGACAAAATGGGTCGCCCCAACCGTGAATGTCCTCTATTCATTTTCCCAGACCATAGGCCAGGGTATTGGGCTAGTGAATATCGACACTTTGTTGTGAAGAATTCCAGCTCTAATATTTATTTTCAGTCATTCCCACCGGCAACTGTGATCTTTGCAGGGATCAGCGTTCTCTTTTCGGTCGGTGTCTTGTATTTCCCTTGTGCGACCTATTTTGACACCCAGGCACCCAGGCGGTCAAAGACGCGAGCGCTATCGAAGACAAGCTTATTGACGTCTTTAGCCGCATGGAACATTTTTTCCGCCGGCTTGAGATATACACTACCATCACGCCGACTGCCGCTATGATAGACATGATTGTCGAGATTATGGTTGAGGTGCTGACGATCCTTGGGATCGCGACAAACGAAGTGAAGCGTGGACGGTTCAGTGAGTTCATGTCGTGTATATTTACCATTCTCGACTGACGGATAATTCAGAAAAGTATTTGAAGAAGTTGACGGGAAATAGGGACATCGAGGATAGCCTGGAGAGGTTGGACAAATTGACACGAGAAGAGGCACGGATTGCGTCTGCGGAACAGCTGAAGATGGCCCACAGCATTGATGGGAAGGTGACGAGCGTCCATGATAGAGTGAAGGGTGTCGAGGGGCAGGTACAGGATGTCCGCGGTGACGTGCATGATGTTCTTGGCAATGTGCAAGGTGTTCGTGATGACGTGCAAGATGTCCGTCATGATGTACGGGACGTTGGCAACAAGGTTCAAGATATCGAGGACAGGGTGCAAGGCATTGGTAGCATCATCGTCCGAGGTATAGATGACAAATTGGACCAGGCCAACCGTTCGTTCTCTCTTTGAACCCTGATTGTCATTCTGCGGGCTCAGACAGCTTCACAGGAAACCAGCTCAGGGATGATCTCCTACGATGGCTTTCGCCCCCAAATCCATCCACAAATCATAACATCGCATGCAAAGCCCGTCACAACGGCACTGCGCAATGGTTTTTTCAAGGAAATATATTCAATCAATGGAAATCGACTGGCTCTTTTTTGTGGGTACACGGAAAACGTGTGTTTGCTCTTTACTTTCACCTTGCGACGATCCCTGATCATCTCTCATTTCTTTAGCGGGGTCAGGAAAAAGTGTTGTTTGGTTCGCCCTTCTTCGACTCTTTCTACGCTTGTGAGAATGACCTTTATTATCCAGTTCCTCGGTTATACAAGATATCATGGCCTTGCACGATGCTGGGAGGGCCTCGATGGCCTATTTCTATTTCGACTTCAGAGACCTTGATAAGCAAAAACTCTGCAACGTTCTTCCCTCTCTCCTCATCCAGATCTCCGCGCGGTCCGATCCCTGTTGTGACAAACTCTCCCAACTCTATTCTGAACATGATCGTGGGGTACGGAAACCTAATGATCGCGCAATGGTGGAATGCCTGAAAGAAATGCTGATGCTCGAAGGACAAGGGCCTACTTACATCATTCTGGATGCACTCGATGAGTGTCCGATCACGTCTAGTATTCCATCACCGCGAGAAGAAGTCCTCGAACTTGTGAATGAGCTTGTTGGCCTCCACCTCCCGAGTCTTCACATATGTGCTACGAGTCGGCCCGAGCCCGACATTAAAGTTGTCCTTGAACGCTTAACCGATTGCCCTGTGTCCCTTCACGATGAGGATGGACAAAAGGAGGACATTGCCAACTATGTCTCCTTTTCTGTTCGCTCAGATCGAAGGATGGGGAGATGGCGGGAAGAGGACCAGGAAATAGTCATCGAGACTCTATCGGAAAAGGCGGATGGAATGTAAGTGTGTTTTGGTCTGCGTTTCTGCGAGTCTTAAATCATGAAATAGGTTCCGCTGGGTGTTCTGTCAGTTGGAGCTCTTACGGCATTGTTTCCCACCAAGTGTCCGTCGTATACTGGAGGAGTTGCCTGACAGCCTAGACGAGACATACGAGCGGATACTGCGGGAGATCAGGAAGCCTAACCAAGGACATGCACATCGGCTGTTGCAATGTCTGGTGGTGGCTGTTCGCCCGCTTCTGGTGGAGGAACTTGCGGAAGTACTCGCATTTGACTTCAAGACGGAAGGGATGCCGATGCTAAATCCAGGGTGGAGGTGGGAGGACCAAGAAGAAGCAGTGATGTCGGCATGCTCAAGCTTG
>WNFO01008256.1_pt1 | contig 10943 bp, 9 predicted proteins | sample 5400251 | NCBI WGS metagenome assembly WNFO01 (sample SAMN13153354, study PRJNA577476) | soil metagenome | isolation source: 100 cm saprolite under Madrone tree | place: USA:California | collected 2016-06-14 | reverse complement strand
GCCTGAACGGCAAAGTTCAACTGCTCGGTAAACGTCACAATGAAGAATTGCCTCTCTGGTACAATGCCGCTGATATAAGTTGCCTTGCAAGCGCGCGCGAAGGTTGGCCGAACGTAGTGACAGAATCGCTCGCTTGCGGCACGCCTGTGGTTGCAACGCGAGTTGGCGGAATTCCCGAAATCCTGCACTCCGCGGAGCTTGGACTCCTCACGGAACAGGCGGAGGAGAGCCTCGCGGGGGGTCTCCAGCAAGCACTTGCAAGAAAATGGGATCGCGCGGAGATATCCAGAGTCACGCGAGAGCGCACCTGGGAAACTGTGGCTTCCGAACTAGAACAGATCTTTGAGGAACAGATAGAAAAAGATCATTCCCAGCGCGTTTTATAAAGGGGAGAGTCAAGAGAAAAAACATCTCTGGCGACTGGAAGGAGCGGGGCTGTTCGCTCGGCTCTCCAGCCCATGTCATGTTGAGAGGCTCTGGGGAATTCGCTCTTCGTAGATCCATTCTGTTCTCGTGACGGCGCTTGCGGATTCTGAAGCAAGACAAGCTGCGCGGTTGAAGGTTGTCAACCATGGTTCTATCTGAGGCTCGAGGCCTATAGCTTTTTCTGGTTATCCGAGGGGGCCTATAGTTTATCAAGAGACTCGCGGCTCGGAGCACACTTCTCCGCCTAACGCGCTTGTGGATACTCACCCTCGAACCAAAGTGTCAGAAGAACCGAAAAGCCATCACCAGAAATGAATCCAGTAAAGGACAGCCCTCAACCCAACGCTTAAGCTGCTTGTTGTTTCAGATGTTCAGCGTCGCAACGAACTCCTTTCTTCCAAACGAGCAAAGTGATGGCCGCGATCTTGCGCGCCAAGGTGAGCCGCGCCAAATGGGGCTTCACTCCTCGGGCGACGCGGGCTTGGTAAACGTCTTGGAAAGGTCCCGCGGTCGAGGCGGCTCGCGTGGCCGCACCCTTGAGGATATTTTTTAGATCGTGGTTGTGGTTGAGGTTCAGGCCGCGGACGGCCAGGACTTTCTTGGCACGTTTGAACTGGCCACCGACGATGCGGTATTCCCCGCCGCCATAAGTCCGCAATGCCAAACCACAGTAAGCCCAGAGTTGTCGCTTGGTCCGGAAGCGGTTTGGCGTCTGCATCAGCGCAAGCAGCAGAACGGCGCGGATCGGGCCGATCGAGGGAATCTGCTGCAGCAACCTGGTGTTCAGATGCTTCCGGCCTTCCGCCAATAGTTCCCGTCGCAGGCCCTGGCGCAATGCCGCCAAGGCGTCGAACTGCTGGTAGTAGAGTTCGGCACGACGGCGTACGCCGGCTTCCGAGATCTTTGCAAGCCATTCCGTACGGTAGCGCGGTGCGTACACCTGTTGGCCGCAAGGAATCCCCCAGCCTCGGTAAATCGCCTTCAGCCGACTCATCACCCGCGTCAAATCGCGAGTTATCGTGATGTAACTGCGTGCCAGTTCCTTCAAAGTGCGGATACCCTGTTCGCCGTGGTACACCGGGCTGAGCTTGTTCAGATACGACAGTTCGGACAGCTTGCAGGCATCGATGCGGTCACTCTTGTTCCCAGCTTTCAACAGAGCATTCTTGCGCGGATCGCTGGCCAACACTCGGGCGACGTGAGGCTGGAGCAGGTCGTGCAACCAGGCCGCCCAGGTTCCTTCTTCAAAGGTCACTAACTGGAGGATCGTCTCGGCTTTCGTTTCGACAGTGGCCTCCATCACTAGGTTCCCGCGCGAATCCCGAACGGCCACCGAGATCGTTGCCTGATGTAACATCCATCCCAATATACTTGGCCTCATTCATGAGGGTGCTCCTGGCTGCAGACGTTGATTCGAACGATCAAAATCTACTTTAAGCGGGCGCCCTTTTATAACGCGTTTAACAAATGTTTGTCCGTAAGTTCTGCATGGCTACTTGCGTATTCCGCTTCGGTGAAACCACAAAACGAAGGCATAGACAAAGATCTTGATGCCCTCTTTGAGCAGCATCTGCGTGCGTTGCCACCAGCGCACGTGAAAGCGGGCTGGCGTTGGTCCGCTTGTTTCCGGAGAGGCAGCAAACGTGAGAAGCATGCGCTCAGGCAGCAGCGCGAGGCAGCAAAGACGAACGCGAAAAAGATGATAGGCGCTACTGACAATAAGCACGTAACAAATCTCCGGCCGCTGTTCCAACCATGCTGCCAATGCCCGGATTTCCGACATCGTGCCGAAGCGTCCAATCTTGATTCGCTGGGCAAACGCCGATCCATTTTCAAACCAAACGAAGAAATGCCGAAGTGGCGGCGGAATCGAAGCAGCTAGTTTCAGAAGATCGATCGCAACTGGGACTTTCAAATTCGAAAACTTGCGAATGTCAAATCTTGCGACGCTCAGGAGGATTATCGATGTGGCGCGCTCGCTGAGAAGCTGCAAACCGTATGATTTGCGAGCTTCGAGCCCTGCCAGGACGAAGATCAGATGTTTTTCAGATTTGCTGCTGAACGTTGCGGCTGGCAGTTTCGTAGACTCCTTCATAGCGCCCCACAAGAGTTTTCCAATCCCTGCCAGCGCACATTGCCTGCCTAGCCCGATCCCCCAAGTTGCGTCGCAGGGCGGCGTCCTGTAGCAACCGCGCTGCCTGCCGGCAAAAGTCTTCGATGTTTTCCGGCTCGAACAGCATTCCTGTCTCATCGTTCGCGATCAACTCGCGGATTCCTCCGACACTGCTCCCAAGAACCGCTTTGCCCAAGGCCATTGCCTCCAGCGGTTTGAGCGGCGTTACGAGTTCGGTCAGCCGAACACTGCGACGCGGATAGACCATTATATCCATCACGGAGTAATAGCGTTCTACCTGCTCATGAGGCACACGGCCAAGAAAAGAAACGTAACTCCCGGCGTTGTTCTCCCGAATGGATTTTTTCAGTTCATTGGCATCCGCGCCATCGCAAACAATAACAAGCTTGAACGGGGTTCCCCTGGCGTGCAGTTGCTTTGCGGCACGAACCAGCCATGCAATGCCCTCCCAAGGGAAAAGAGTGCCGATGAAACCCAAGGTCGGGGCGCCGTTCAAACCCAAGCTTGCGGCCAGGGCATTGTCTCGCACCACGGGGGCAAAACGCGAAACGTCCACTCCATTGGGAACATGAAACAGTTTGTCTGCCGAAACTCCACGACTCTGGAGGTCATCGAGAATGGAATGCGCAATTCCGACTACCGCGTTGGCACGCTGTGCGACGTGCGTTTCCAGACGTCGGGCGAACCTGTAACGCATGGACGTTCCACAAGTTTTGGTCTGATCCACTGCGGCGTCTTCCCAAAACGCACGAATCTCATAGACGAAAGGAAGCCTACAGGAATGGGCTACTTGTGCCGCCGCCAGGCCGCAAAGCGCGGGTGAGTGTGCGTGCACGACATCGAAAGTTTCGCTTCGGAGCAAGGATTTGATCCTCTGCTGCAGGAGCCGCACGACTCCTAATTCGCGGAATAGAGGCCAGCGCTTCTTGATGGCTTGCCCAGTCAAGCCAATTTCGTGAGGCGTACGGAAATAGCGTATGCCGTCCAGACTGGTTTCCAACGCCCCGGGATCGTCTTGCTGGTGGAGAGGGCCGGTCAGAACGGAAGGCTTCATGCCAAGCTGCAGTTGCGCGGTGACGATGCTGTGGCTCCTCTGCGAGTATCCATCAAGGACGGGCCAAGAGTGGTCTAACACATGAAGCACACGAAGAGACACTGCTCAGGTTCCTCTCTTGGTGAATTGCGTGGTCGCTTTGGAATTTACCGGATTCTCGCGTATGGTTTGCCAAGTGGGTGACAGAGAACCGGTGAGAAACTTCACCACGCCGAGCAGAGAAGCCAGGTTTGCAAGGCAGAAGTAATAGGGAAGATACAGGACCCTGGGGCATTCATTCCGTTTCTGAAGGATCCACCCCATCAGCGCCAGCAAATAAAATGCAAGCTGCAGGAAAAGAGCGGCACGATAAAACGGCGATCGCCACAAACAAATGGAGGCGAGGAAAAGGACGAACAGAAAAATCAACGCGAACCACCGAAGAACCTTGTGGGACACCAGCGCAAGCCAGTGGTGTGGTTGCGTCCATGGCAATAGCGTTCTTGGCGCTCGCCGGACTGCGTTCAAGCTGCGGCTGATGATCCGCACCTTGCGACGAAATTCCTTTTCGAAGCTGTCGCCGGCTTCTTCATAACAGACTGCAGTGCGATCGTAGCGACCGCGGTATCCACGAACGATAATTTGCAGGGGATTTACAAAGTCATTAATGTCCGTTGGATGTAAAGGCGTGAAGAGTTCACGCCGGATGGCGTAGATCGCGCCGTCTCCTCCGACAACAGACCCGAAATCCGATTCCCTTTCCTTGAGCCACGTTTCAAGTTTCCAATAGAGACCTTCGGACTCCGCCGAAGCGGCCTGGCCTAAATGTTCGACATAGCGCGCGTTGCCCACGACATAGCCAACGCGCGGATCAGAAAAATGCCGCACGAGCGAGCGAATCGCATTGGGTTCGTACATCGCGTTCGCATCCGAGAAAACAAGGATGTTGCCCCTGGCCTGATGTACGCCTAAATTGAGCCCGGCGCTTTTTCCCAGGCGCTTAGAGGAACGGACCAGCCGGACGCCATACGCAGCATGAAGAAGGACAATTTCGTCAGTGCCATCATCGGAGCAGTCGGACACAACGAGGATATCGAGATGGCCTCGCGGATAATCAAGAGCAAGGGCATTCTGAAGCTTTTCTCTGATGACGGATTTTTCGTTATAGGCCGAGATCAATAACGTAACGACGGGGAGATCCTCTTCTTTGGGTGATGCAGGGACCGTTCGGCGCCGAGAGAGGGCAGCGAGCAAGACCGGATAGCCAAAATACACATAGATCACCAGTGCAGCGGCGGTCCAGAAAGAGAACTGCAGGATTTGGGAATTCACGATATACACGTCCGCTTGATATGACCAGCCGGCCACATAATAATTTAGTTGGCCGAATCCTTTTTTGGCCCAATTTTTGCCGTTTCGCTGGGTTGTCCCGGGTGGCCGATGGCGAGCTGGAGTGTCCGGTCCCGCGGGTCGGTGTAACTGAAATAAAGATTGTCTTGTGAGTCTATCGCCATCGCGCCATCAAACGTCGCTCCCGACGGAGCAACAATCAGCTGAGTTCTCCAACGCGTGCCATCCCACCAGGCATGCTTCAATCCCAGCGAACTTTGGTAACCGATGTGGGGATTCCCCTTTTGATCAAGGAGAATCGTGCTGCGGAACATTTTCCAGCCCCACTCATCAAGCTTCGGAAAACGGTCAATGATTTCGAATTTCCATTTGCCATCGACAAGATGAGTGAATTTCAAAGATGAAGTGTTGAAATAGCTGATCATCGGGTTACCCAGGGGATCCAAGATGATGGATGTTCCCATGCCCGTATCTCCGTGGCTCTCTGCAATGGCGTGAGTGGGCGCTTCCAGATCCCAATGAATCCATTCCTTCCCATCGAACCGGGCATATTTAAGTTTTGTTCCGTAGAGCCCGATATACGAGACTTGCGGTCGCCCGACTTTATCCAAGGCCATGGAATTGAATTTTCCCGGCATATCCTTTGTGTCGATGGTTCGCGCGAGCCACATACCGTCCTGCAGGATGGCGTGACGCAAAATAAAACCTCCCGCCACGTACCAGATCAGCTGGGGCATGCCATCCTGGCCGACGGCCACCGAGCAATAGTAGCTGACCAATGGACTGCCCGGATCAATCTGCTGAGTATTCCAGCGATGACCATCAAAGAACGCAAGCTTGATTATTCCCGGGGAGTAGCAAATATAGGGATTCCCCTGAGCATCGACCGCGATTTGTGGCAGAATGTCTCCGAGCATCTGATCGAGCGTCATGTTGAACGACTGCGAGCTGCGCGCGGGAAGAAACGCGTACCTGAGTTTCCCCCCCTTCGCGGCATAGTAGCTAAGGTGGATGTTTCCGTCGTGATCCACAGCAACCCACGAATTCGTTCCCTCGACATCAATTTGCAAAGTAGACCAAGTCCATTCCTGGGCGCTGACAAGCGGCGGTATGAGAACTTGATACGCGACAAATAGTCCGATGAAAAGCAAGGAAAATCTGCGATTCTTCATCTGATTCGCCCACATAGGTATACCCCACATGACCGTCACATGACGGTTCAGGCCGTCGCCGCGATTTCTTCCATACGTTCCACGGAACCCTCTTCGATGACTTGGTTTGGCCTCAACTCCTCCAATTCCCTACGAAGCAATACCTTCAACACGACCGTCATACCCATCATTTGGTAGATCAAATCAAGATAGACGAATCCAAGGAAAGCACCGCTCATCATGAATCCCAGAATCGCGATTTCCACCATCAGGGTGTAGTCGACGAGCCAGTTGATCGCCGGCACCCTGCGGGCGGCTCGTCTGATGCGAACCAACGTCAGAAAACAAGCTCCGATCAAGAACAGAAACAATCCCAGGCCAATGAAACCCTGGTCAGCCAGGAGCTGGAAATAAATGCTGTGCGGGCCCGATGAAGGAAGACCGTCAGGCAGCGGCCGGGGTTGGTAGCGCTGATAAATGAAGATATCGGGCAGCACATCGAAGCTACCACCTGTGATGGGGTAGTCGTGCGAGAAATTCCAGGCCGTTCCCCACGAGACGAGGCGCTGATTGGCGGTAGCGTCTAGGTTCCCGTGCATAAACTGCCCCATGCGATTCATCCAGGCAGGAGGTGCAACTATGAGAACCAAGAAGATTGCAACTACGCCGACAAAAGCAGCCACGAGTTTGTGACGGCTGCGGAGTGTGATCGCGAGAAGAACAGCTGCGAGACCCACGAATCCGCCACGAGAATACGTCAGCAGGACGCTGGCTATTCCGCAAGTGAAGCATACATACAAAGCGACGCGTAGCCAGCGCCGCGTCTCTGCACGAGCCAAGAAAAACAAGATCGGCAAACTCACGTTGATTGCCAATGCAAATGCATTGTTGTCCGTGAGGAAGGAATCCGGCGGGCCGAAGACGCGATATTCGCCAGAAGTACGTATGCCGAAAATCGTGTCTTTGACCGCAAGCAGACCGAGGCTTACACCCGTGACCAACATCACTCCGTGCAGTCTCTGCCGGGACGTGACCATCACGATCATAACAACAGTCATCAAAATAATCTTGCTGATATGATTCATTTGGTAGTCTGCGTCGGCCATATGGCCGGCGAAAATGGGCACGCCCTTGGCGTGGATGTACGTGATGGTGTACCAAGCCCAAAGGCCAATCAGCGTTACAGACTCAAACGCCAGCAAAGAACGCAAGGATTTCTTCGCGAAGATCAGGCCCACCAATGTTGGGACAGCAACCAGAAACGCTGCGGGCAAATTGTAGGCAAATCCGTATGTGAAACGGTGTGGATTGAAGTAGGAAACCCAATACCACATCAAGACACCAAAATACGGACGCACGAGACAAACGGGAATTGAGCCAAGTATTATCAGGAAGAAGATGATGGATCGCATGGGACGCCCCTACGATTCATTCCGCTGACCTACAGCCTGCGGAGTGTGTTCGTCAGGAATCGAAATCTCACAGCGAGAATGCAACTTCGGCGGAGCCTCGAGGAACATCCTGACAACACGGAAGGCAAAGGATGACAGAGAGCGATCGTCGCCTATCTGCAGGCGATTGAGCATGTGCAAATTCGCACTTGATGAATTGAAACCCTCCATAGTGGTCACGGCGGATCGATAGCCAGTACGCACTACAAAATCCTCAGCGGCACAACTTACGTCCGACAATCTGCCGAAGGGATAAGCAAAGTCCTCAACCAGTCCATCGAGGCCGTCTTCCAGGAGTTGCTTTGAGTGAACAAACTCCTCGTGGAAATCGGCGGAATCCAGCCCGCTGACAGAAGGATGCGTCATCGTGTGTGCCCCAAAAAATACGCCGCCTCGTTGCATTGTTCGCACTTGGTCCCAATTGAGAAAGCGGTTTTCCAGCCAATCCGAGCGCGGTTCGATGCGCTGCTCGAACTCCGCACACCACTTTTGGCGCTGCGCATTGGGTATCGATCGCAAAAAGCAGACTGTTTCCCAGGCAGCATTGTTGCGCAACGTAGGTGTAGAAAGATCAAATTGGCGGAGTTCCTGCATCTGTACTTCAAGGGTCGGACGGCGCGCACAAGCAAAGGCAACAAAAACCCTGTCGTACCACGGCGCTTCACCTGTCTCCATGCTGCGGCCGATTAGATAAATGGTCGCAGGAATCGCGTATTTCCGTAGTACCGGGTAGGCATAGGTGAAGAGATCTCGATAACCATCATCAAAGGTAATGGCCAGAGTCGGAACGACCTGTCGCCCCTCTCGAAGCTCCTGGCAAAGCTGTGCAATCGGAATAATTCGATAGTGCTTCCTGAGATAGCACATCTGAGCTTCAAAGACCGCGGGCTCCAGGCGTGAGAACAAAGGAACGCCTTCCGTGCCAACGCGGTGATAGCAGAGAATGCCGAATTTTGAATCGGCAAAACGCTGCAATCTTGGCAAGGATGAATTCGCGCTTGAACGCAGCTCGTGTGATCTCTCAACGCGCCTCGCCATAGAAAGCAGGCCCGTGTAATACAGACTACTGGCGAGAACCCGCTCGCAAGTCTGCTTGAATCCGGCAAACGGCAAGCGCACTCGGCGAGACGGGCCGTTCTGGCATGCGCCGGGTTCAGTCTGAACTTTAGGTGGCATGAACCCTCTCACGGCTTCGTTCCAAATGTTGCCGGTGCCAAAGTTCGAGCACCAATACGTACCAAACAATTTCGCCATAAAAATCCGGCTGTTGCTTGTGCAAACTAACCAAACGCTCGAAGAATTTTGGCTTGAAATATCCTCGGTTACGCGTCCGGGAATCGTGCACCAAGTCTTGCATGAGCTCGTTCATTTGATGGTTCTGAAGCAGCCACTGCGCCAATGGGACGCCAAATCCGTGCTTCTTCTTGTAAAGCACCTTTGCAGGCAAGATATCCTTCATCGCCTGCTTGAAAATGTACCTGCTCAAGAAATCCGTCTTCAAACACTTCTTCCGGAGGCAAACTCAGAAAAAATCCGTAAGACAGATACCGGCGAGGGTTTGGAATATTAGCCCGGCGGATGTAGCGGCGCGGCAAACTCATTTTGCTGTCGTTGTCGGGCAGCAGATTCGCGAACGGCTCGATCACTCCACGGCGCAGCGATTTCGGAAGAAGATGATAGATCTCGAAGCGCTTGTCCGTTGCATAGCGTTCGTTCCCGCCAAAAAGCTCGTCGCCGCCGTCACCGGCCAGGAGCGCGGTCACACCATGTTCTCGCGCAAGCACAGCACAGTAATAGGAGCCGATAGCTGAGGAATTTGCGAACGGCTCGTCGTAGTAAGAAAGGATTTTGCTGAGCGCGTTTGTTGCGTCCATGGGAGTAAGGAATTTTTCGTGGTGTTTCGTCTGAAAGTGTTTCGCCGTCGTGCGCGCGAATTCGATTTCGCTGAATCCAGCTTCTTCAAATGCGATGGAAAACGACTGCGCAGGGCGATGTTTTTCGCTAGCGAACGCAATGACCGAACTGCTATCTGTGCCGCCACTCAAGTAGCTGCCCGTGACCGCCTGTTCACAATTGACCAAGTGGCGATGCACCGCCGTTCGCATGCCTTCGCGGAGTTCGCGAGACCAATGAGATACGCTGCGATTCTCACTTTCTGGATATTCGATGTCCCAATATTCCTTCTCAGTTAGTCTCGGTCCTTCAAACGCAAGAAGCGTGCCGGGACGAAGCTTTTGTGTGCCCCGGTCGCTGCTCATGGGCGCGGGAACGGAGGAAAAGAGAACAAACTGAAGCACAGCGCTTGGATTGACTTCGACCGGCTCATTTTGCGCCATGCGAATGGCGCCCGCGCGGGAAGCAAACAACAACCTGTCGTCTGATGGACAGCGCATCGGAGGGCCCGCTGAAATCGATGAAATCTGCGTCCGCAACGATTGAGACCTTCTCAAACACCGCAGCATTCTGGAAAATCCAGCGCTGCGCAACACCCAATGCGACCGAATGTGCGGAAAGCGTTTTGCGTCCGGATTCGTCAGGCAATGCGAGGGCATCGAGCATCGGCGCCAACACTCTGGCGTCCACGTCGCGTCCCGGTTCGCAGATTCCACAAATTCCACTCATAACTGACCTTTATGCAAGAAATACCTGGCGCCACTTCCGAAACATCAAGGTCGCCCAAAGCAAGGCCGATCGGTCGTAGTAGCCTTTCTGATGTTCGTCCCAGATTTTGCACAGAAAGCGCTTATCCAGTATCCCGTCGTCGGTCTCCAAGATTGCTTGATGCGCCAAGTCCTTCAGATCGCGCCGGAACCAAACGTCGAGCGGAACAGCAAAACCCTGCTTGGACCGATAGAGAATATCTAAAATGTCATCCGTGAGGTAGGTCTTGATGTCCAGATATTGAATCTTGGAAAGAGGATCATCGGTGTCCGCTCGGTCGTAATAGTGCTGGAAGACGTTGAAGGAATCGTAGCCATGGAGGGATTTACCAAACTCCTTTGTAAACAACTTGGCCTTGTCGTCCGGCCGGAAGTAGGAGACGGAATTGAAGTAGCCTTGGAGCGGCGACCGCGAAAGGCTTTGCAATGTGGCTTTGGCGCGGAAAACACGAGGTGCCCAAGCAAGAGGCGGATACCAACGGCCAAGCGGACCGAATACGGCGCGCCGGAGCGCTTCTGGAAAGTAATTTCGAAAACGATTCTCGTAGTAATCAAGCTTGTAGCGCCGGTACCCTGCGAAGCCCTCATCCCCGCCATCACCGCCCAGCGCGACGGTCACCTGGCTGCGTGCGATCTTGGAAACATAGTAGGTGGGAATGGCCGAAGAATCCGCGAACGGCTCGTCATAGTGCCAAGTCAGTTTGTCCAAAATTTCGATGGCATTAGGTCGGATTGTCT
>WNFO01039513.1_pt1 | contig 10946 bp, 13 predicted proteins | sample 5400251 | NCBI WGS metagenome assembly WNFO01 (sample SAMN13153354, study PRJNA577476) | soil metagenome | isolation source: 100 cm saprolite under Madrone tree | place: USA:California | collected 2016-06-14 | reverse complement strand
CTGCGCCTGGGTCGTTGATTACGGCGCGGTGCGCGACTTCGGCCAGTCTGATCCAGACTCCAAATTCATTGTTCCGGGCGATGGTCCGCTGGTTCAGATTCCGCAAACGGGCGTGATCTGGAGGATCTGTCCACAATGAAAGCTTCTGCAAGAGTGGCCCACATCTGAACGACATCGGCGGTCGGTCGGTCGAGGGGCCTTAAGCGCCCCTCGACGTCATGCGGAACGCGCAAAAGACAAAGATCCCACTGGGCCGCTATTGTCCCCAGAGGGCCGGGGCCTCAAACCAACTTGGTCCCCATGCCCAAGCAGCCGAACGGCACGCCGGCCGATTGAACCTACATAGCTTGCGGCCGACAGTGGATATATGACGACCCTTCGAAAACGCCGTCTCAGCCCGCAACCCCGCCGCACGCTAGAGCTGCTAAAGCTACTCGCCAGCAGCCCGCATGGCGCTACTGAAGCACTGCTTGTGCGCGCCCATGGGTTTGATAGCGACATGGTCGCCGGCCTCGTGCGCGCCGGGCTTGCTACTGCAGAACGCGAGACCGTGAAGGCTGGCGCCAAGCCGGTCGAGGCCGTTCGCCTCCAAATCACTGCCGCCGGCCGGAAGGCGATCGAAGAGTGACGCGCAAACCAGATTCGTTCATCGCACGGACCAGGAACAACGCCGCGCCGGAACCCGTTAGCGGCCCGCCGGCAATCCGTCAGACGTAAGCCTGTTGGTCGCTATGCAGTGCAAATGCGGAGCGATCAGCGACGAGCTGTCGGCCTCCTGCGTGAGGCTTTCGAGTTGCAACCCCTCACGCGGCCCCGGCCCTCGTGGGAGGGCCGGGGCCTAGCGTCATCCTTCCGCCATGCCCAAGCAGCCCAACAGCAAGCCCAACAAAAAGCCGCCGGCTGGGCCGGCAGCTGCCGCCGTTTGTTTTCGCGCACGCTTGCCGGCTTGGCGCCGAAGGGATCGTCTCAAAGAAGGTCGACGGTCCGGTCCGTGTCCGGTGTGGATCAAGGTCCGCAATCCCGGGAGCATCGCGGTGCAGCGGGAGCGTAGTGAGAATTGGAATAGGTGACCCTGGACCGGCCCCGGGGTCGACTGTCAGCAAGGTCATGATCAAAACCGAATTTGGCCAGAAAGTCGCACTTTGATCGCACCTGCGCGCCGTCGGTCGGGAACGCCCGCACCGTCGGGACCGCGCAAAAAAGGAGGAGAACGCCATGAACAGCCGTCTTTTGTACGGAACGATCGTGCTCGGGTAGTGGGTCAGTTTTGATTGTGGCAGCCCTTGACAGCCATGGAAAGGCCGCACCGGCCATGCCATATTTCTGACATGACAAAGCATCCCAAGCGCCCGCGAGACTTGAATCAGTGGGCAAAGCATATGGTCGATTTAGCGACCGGCAATGCTACCGAATCCAATCCTCATGAAGGCAAGGATGTCGCCGCGGTTAGCCTAGGCCAGCGCGGTGGACTTAAAGGCGGCAAGGCTAGGGCCGATAAGCTCACCCCCGAGCGTCGCGCCGAGATTGCCAAGCAAGCCGCAAAAACGCGATGGAATAAGAACAAGTCACCCACCTGAACATGTAGTGAACCTTACTACGCACGATCTATCACATCACGCGCTTGACTTGATATGTTCCGGTGTTTTATATCCGCGCTCTAAGCCGCCGCCATTAGGCGTAGGATGCGCGAGATGAATAAGGCAATTGGAACCGAGACGCTATTGACGAGTGACGACATTCGCCAATGGCAGGAAGAATTAGCAGAGGCCGAACATCATGCAGCCGAGCTTCGTAAGAAGCTTGAAGGCGTGGCTCTTATTTTTGGCTCGAAATTCTCACTTTCGGACCTGCCAAAGTCAAAAGACGAACCTGAAAATGAAAGCATGGGAGATGCCGTAAAGCGCATCTTGGCGACGTTTCGGCGACCGATATCTCATCATGAATTGCAAGATGAACTGCGCAAAATTCCACGATTTCGAGAGACGCTCGAGAAAAATAACGGCGCCTATTATTACACTGTGATCAATCGACTAAAGAAGCGCGATCCGCCCGAAATCAGAAAGACGGGCAAGAAAATTAGACTCGTCCACAAGAATGAAACGCCTCCTGAGGGAAACCCAGAAGGCGCTTCAAAAACCACTGTCGAAGGGTGAAGTTCTAGCGGACAGAACCCTTCGGCAAATCGAGACCGGGATTAGCCATCCCGGTGAACCCCCTAGCGAAAGGCCGTAAAGCCGGTCCGGGAGGTGGTACATGATTTAGAAGATGCGCTTGAGGGGGTTGTCGTTACCGTTGGCACCGGTAACACTCCCCCTCTGACGCGCCATTTATATATAACTTCCTGGAATCATTGTCAAATATAGGAAACCGCTAGCCCTTTCAACGGGTTAGCGAACGAGAATCTATCACAATTTATCTGGCCAAAATGCTTGACAATATGCATATCATGATAGATATCAGATATGAAAAAGCTAGATCGCAACACCCGAGCCCAAGTGCTTCATTTGCTCTGTGAAGGCAACAGCATTTGCGGAACAGCGTGGTTTGTCGGCGTAAGCAAGACGACGATCTTGAAGCTAGTTGTGGATGCCGGGTCCGCCGCCGCTTGGTATCAAGATCGCGTTTTCCACAATCTCGGATGTAAGCGAATACAGGTTGATGAAGTATGGGGATTTGTTGGTGCGAAAGCGAAAAACGCCAATCCGGCATTGAAAGCGGCTAGGCAAGCTGGCGATGCTTGGCTTTGGGTGGCGACCGACGCCGATACCAAACTTGTCCCATCATGGTTCGTTGGTGGCCGCGATAGCGACGCCGCAATATCTTTATGGATGACCTTGCCTCTCACGGCTCGCCAATCGCGTTCAGCTTACCAGCGACGGCCATAAGGCCTACTTGGAGGCCGTTGAAGGCGCGTTCGGTGCCGACATTGATTACGCGATGCTTGTGAAGCTCTACGGCGAAGCTCCCGAGAGCGTCAAGGGCCGCTATAGCCCCGCGGAATGCATCGGTGCTCGTAAGGAACGGATTGAATGCAATCCCGACATGAAGCACGTTTCCACGTCTTATGCCGAGCGGAACAATTTGAACGTCCGCATGCACTCGCGGCGGATGACGCGGTTGACGAATGCGTTCTCAAAGAAAATGGAGAACCACGCGCATGCGATGGCGCTGCATTTTCTCTATTACAACTTTGTCCGCATCCACAAGACGCTGCGTACGACGCCCGCGATGGCGGCTAGCGTAACGAAGCGACTTTGGGAAATCGGTGATATGGTGGACGTGCTTGAAGCGTGGGAGGCTGCACAATGAACCCGGAAAATATTTGCGACTTACCGATGGTCAAAGCTGAATATCGCTGGATCGAGCATCAAGCGCGGCCGGCGTGTAATGGCTTTCGAATCCAATTTCGTCAGGCCGGGTCTCATGGCGTTGGGCAGATCGACATTGATGAGTCGAACGCAAACCAATTCGCAGCGGAACTTGAAGCGCTTGCGGCGCTCATTCGAGCTCGGATGCTCCGCCCGCCACAATCAAACTGACCCACTTCCCGTGCTCGCGCTCGCTTGCGGTGTTGGCACCGGTACCGCACAGATTCAGCTCGACGCGGCGCAAAGAGCGGCGATCGTCACCGCGGTTCGTGATGTCAGAATCGCCCCGCCCGGCCATAGTTTCAACCTATCGGTAGGCGCCCGGGTGCCACCTTCGATTGAGCTCAACTACTTGCCGGTCGCGGCATTGTCGCAGGCCCCGGAGGCTCGGGCGTTGAAATACACGTTGGTTCAGAATCAAGTCGTGCTGGTCGACCCGACGAACATGCGCATCGTCGACGTCATTCGCCTGGGACAGTAAACCGCATTCAGTCGGCGCTGCCTACAGCGTGATTGGGCCGCCGGGCAAGGCGGCAGGAACGCCCCGCTGCGGCCGGCGTTTGCTTCTAGCGTGAGGCTCATCACGCAGGGTCTCACGCGGCCCCGGCCCTTCCACACCTGTCTCTTCAACAGGGGCCGGGGCCTCAGAAGTATCCCGGTCCCCCCATGCCCAAGCAGCAAAACGGAACGCCCGCCAAGAAGCCGCCAGCGCCATCGGCAAAGAGAAGGTCGGCCCAGTCCTTTTCCACCATGGTGGAAATTCTCAAGAGCCGGAAGCCTGGACGAATCGCCGAGGCCGAAACGCCCCGCCGTTCGAAGCCGATTCGGTAGTGTCTCGGTTTGAGTTTTTCCAAGCTTCCGCGCCGGCGTCAGTGTAATGTCGGCAGCGCGGTACTGCCGCAGCACTTTTTGAATTTCTTGCCTGAACCGCAGGGACAGGGGTCATTGCGTCCAACCTTCGTTGATCGCAGGAGCTGCTCGCGCTGCGGCAGTGGCCGGTCCGGGTCGCGCCAGTAGGCGGCGATGCTTTGGAGAATGCCGGGCAGTTGATCAACGATCTTGTCGCGCATATTCGGCGTAATGCGATCTCCGGAAAATTTTGGGTCATCCTGCACGAGCGCGAAGATCAAACTGCACATCTCGGCCGCGCGCCTGTCCTTGAACATCGGCTCCCAACCGGACCCGCTCAACTCGATACCCACCACAAACCCCTTGGCCCACACATGTCCTCGCTCGGCACCGCCGAATTCGACAATGAACGGGACGTGGAGCGCGTCGGCATTCCGACGAACGGCGATCGCATTCCAATGCTTCGTCAAAAGATTCATAAAGTACTGAGCTTGCTCAACGCTATCCCAGAGCGGTCCATCGCCATCATCTGTACCCCAGATCACAGGAAGATATTCCGAAGGCATCACCGTCGCCGGACCGATCAGCAGCGCGGTGAACAGGCCGTCGAGCATCTCGAATGTCATCGTGTTGTCTGGCACTTGGCGGCTAACGAGAAAGCCCGCCAACCAGTCTCGCTCGTCGTCAGTCAAACAAACGGCGTTGGCTGGGTCGTCCTTCTTGGCAAAGCCCTCCTCAGCCTCGCGCTCGGCCTGCCACGCGGCACTCATCTTAGCCCGCCGCTCAACCCAAGCTACTGCTTCGACTGGATCCTCGATAGTTCTCACAGCTGCCTTGTCAAACACGCTTCGATCCGCCGGGTTAGCCGCCGCCCGGTTAAGTTGCTCAAGTTTTTCGGCATGCTCCCGTTCGGTATGATGTTCATTGATGACTTTTAACCAGACGCGGTGAAGCGCCGGCTCAAGTTCCTTGATGCCAAGCCTGGCGACGGCGTCTTCCCAGCCCCACCAAACGGAATCGCCCGCTTCGATCGCCTCCTCGCGCTCCAATCGTTCAAGAAAAGCGATTGTACGCTCGCGAGGGATGCGGCCATCGAAAGTCAGTCGGGCAAGCACGTCGAACAGCGCCCACTTGGTATCAGGTATCATCTCGCCGCGCTCGATCAACTCGAACAGCGCATCGGAGTCATTATTCCAAACGCTGAGTAATAACCGGCCCACGCTGGTCGGGATGTGATCGGGAAAAAGTTGATTGAGTTCTTCTTCGGAGCGTTGGGCAATCATTACAACACGGTCGAAGAGCTTGGGGTGCCTTGCGGCCGCAAGAATGTGCAGACCGTAGAAGAGAAGGTCGTTTTCTTCCGGTAGAAGGTAGACGCCACTACACAGCTTGTCAGCGATGGCAAAGATGAGCGGCGCCAGTTCGTCGGTCTTGGCAACGCCCGCCCGCAATGCCGCCATTGGCGTAGCATCCGATGACTTGAGCGCGGATGTGATCTCGTCGAGGGTCATGGACGTCGAATGTAGTTGGTGCGCTGAACTAGAGCGAGGTTGCACATGGTGCATGTCTACGCTTTATTCGCTTCAGGCACTATTGTAAGCAGCACTTCTTATATTTCTTTCCGCTGCCGCACGGGCATGGATCGTTACGACCGACCTTGCTGTGTTGGGGCAACGCACGATTGTCCCTACGGTCCGCATCCGACGGTGCCAACCAACCGGGGGGCATAATTTGATAAACTGGTGCGGGCGTGGAACGGTAATCTCTGAGACCCAGCGCGATTTCCACATCCTCTTCGTCACCGGCGATCGAGATATCAACCGAATTCCGCCGGAACGCCTCACGCATCGCATCAATGACCTCGACGGCCGCCAGATCGATCAAGGCCGATACCGCGAATCCGTTGATCGACCCATCTGCGTCAGCATGCTGTTGCAGCGTCCGCGCCAGAATGCCGACGCATTCGGCGCGGCAATCGGGATGCCGCTCGGCAATTTCTTTGAGCCCTTCGATTGCCGTGGCGACTGGGAATGTTGGGTTCGATAGATCGGACAGGAATCTTGCAATATGCGGAATCGCGGGGCGCCCAATCATGCCGAACACCTTCGGAAATTCTGCGCCCAGACCTCGCGGCTGTCCGGGTCGCCGCAGTTCAACGCCCTGTCACAGGCCAGTCGGCTCAACTCGGCAATATGCTCGCGCCCGAGTCCGAACTCCACCGCATAATCAGGCCATTCAGCCGGACCACAATTTCGGGTTTCGCCAATGGTCAGCAGTCGCTGGACCGGACCTGCGTAATCCGTACAAAGATCGTTATCCGGCACTTCTATCATCCCATACCCATCATTCGGCAACATCGGCCCAGCTCATGCTGGCCGGTGCACGCCACAATGTACTGAACGGTCGGCGACTTCATGGCGCTTCAGCCCCGAAGACAGCTGATTCGCGTTCAATTGCCAATATGCACGATAAGCACGGCGGCAGGTCCTGGTGATAATGAAGGGGCTCCCCAGCGTTTGCTTGTTGCGGTGCAAGAGTCTGTAGCTGGCCCGACTCTGCCGACGTCGGTGTTGCAGCAAGTCGTCGGCTATCTGAGGTCCGTCCCCCGAACCTCATCATCGGAGATCACTACTGCCTTCGCTGGTGGGTCTAGAGGGGCCAGACCGGCCCTGGCCTTCCCAAAGGCCTCTAGGGACTCTTACGAGAGTCACCGGTGCGTTTTGTGGGCGCGCCGCTACCCAGAGTTGCCATTTGACCTCCACAGTCGCAAAAAAAGCGAGCCCCGTTTCCGGGGCTCGCCAAAGCTTCAGCCGAAATGGGCTGCTGACCCGCGTTACTTCGCCTGCGCTTTGAGCGCCGCGATCTCGGCCTCGCTGCGCAACGTCATCGCGCCCATCTGGCTGTCCCGATAGAGCGGCACGATGACCTTGGTCACGCCGTCACGCTCCAGCAGCGAGACGTGGCGAATTTCCGTGCCGCGGAGCGGGTAGTCGAAAAAGGTCCACTCGGCCTTCTCCGGATTGTACCGGGCAAGCCGATCGGTCGTCCACATATTGCTCCACACATTGTGGTTCTGATCGACCGCGATGTGATAGGGCTGATATGACGGATCCGGGAACGGAATGATCGTCGCCTGCATCGTCTTGGTGTCGATGCGGGCGAGCGTTGCGCCCCACGAATTACCGACCCACAGCACGTCGGCGTTCTTGTCGGTGCCCATGCGCCGCGGACCTTGCGACCACGGCAGCGGGTTGCCGAGGCTGAGCTCGTTAAAGCTGTCATAGAACGCCTTGGCCGGCGCCGAAAGGCGTGCGACCTCATCCTTGAGCGAGGGCAACGTGACTTCTGAGGTCGAGCGGGTGGCGACTTCGGCCCGACCGATGGTATCGAAGGCCATCTGTGCCCACCAGCCATTGCCGTCGCGGTCGCCCGCGGCGCCATAGGTCATGTTGGTGCCTTTGGCGTTCTGGTACGGAGTCTTCGACTTGAAGTCGGTGAACTTCTCGGTCACCGGATCGAACATCACGACACCGTCCGGAGCGGAGGCCCAGATCTTGCCCTTGCCGTCGACGTCCATGGTCACGGCGCCGCCAAGCGGCGACATGGGAGGCGGCGTCTCGTAGACGCTGATCTTCTCGGTCTTGGTCTCAAGCTTGCCGAGGCTGCGGCGGCCCGGATTGATGTCAAACCAGAAGTCGCCACTGGCATCGCGTGTGATGCCGTGGGCAGTCGCGGCGCCGGAGCCGTCGCGCTTGTCAACCTTCAGGTATTTGACCTCTCCCGTCTTGCCGTTGACCTTGCCGATCGTGACCACCCGATTGGGAGCATTGACCGTGTAGTAGAGGTTGCCGTCGAAGTCCATGCCGCCGTCATGGGGCAGCTGACCGATCCGGGAGGTGGTGCCGAGGCTCCAATCGGAACCGTCATTGGTGTTGTACCTGACCCCATGCGTGGCGATCCCGGTATCGGGGTTGAGCGGGACCTCGTAGGTCTTCCACATGACGCGCGCGGCTTCGCCGGTAGCCCGCGGACGGTCCTTGAACTTCATTGAGCTTTCGCCCGGTCCGCGCGCACGGGCGAGATAGGCCGCGAGTTCTTTCTGGTTGAAGTTGATGATGGCGTTCGGCTTGCGGTCGGGGGTCGGATAGTTGGGAATGAACTTCATCAGATTGATGACTTTGTTCCATCCCGCCTCGTCGAACTTGAACTGCAGGATATAGCCCGGCGTATGGCAGCCGGTGCACTGGTTGTGGAAAATGCGCTTGGTGTTGGCGTCGGCCTCGGTTTCCTCCGGCAGGGCGGCGGCGAGCATTTCAGGCGGCAGCTGGCGAATGCGCTCGTCCGGATCGGTGATCGCCGCGAGCGTGAAGTCCTGGTGCTTGGTGGCGGCAAGATCGACCGCGCCCTTGGCGGTCTTAAAGCCGAGCGTTTGCGCCCAGACGTCATACTTTCCGTCCGCCATCGCGGGCAAGAAGTACTCGCCGTTCTGGTCGGTGTAAACGCTCGTGGTGATGGTCGAGCCTTCCTTCTTGGCAGAAACCAGCACGCCTTCGAGCTTCTGACCGGAAGCCGACGTGATCGCGCCCGTCAGCAGCTGGTCGGCCGAAGCGCCGCCCGCAGCGAAACCGACGACGAGACCGGCAACGCTCGCCAATAATTTCCCGCGTATGTGTGTCATGGTGCGTCTCTCCTTCAAAGCTCTCACGGTTCGCCGCCACCGCCAGCACGACGCGCCGGCGCCGCGGCAGCTTGAACCGGTACGGTTCGCACATATGAAATGATGGCTTCGATCTGCTCCGGCTTCAGGTAGTACTTGAAGGCCGGCATGCGCGGCGTGCCGTTGGTGACGAACTCGCGCATGACGTCATCATCGCCGCCGCCCGCGTCCTTGTTGAGTGCAGGACCGTAGGTCCGGGCGCCGAGCGAGGGCGGCAAATGGCAGACCCCGCACGATTGGGCGAACACCTGCCGCCCCATTTTCTGTTGATCGGAAAGATTGCCGCCGGCCTGCTGTGCGCTCGCACCTGGGGCCGACGCTGCCAGCACGAACAGTCCAAGCAGCGCTACGTTTTTCATGGTATTTCCCCCGTTTACGGTTTGTTTTGGGGATCATACGCTGGGGCCGGGCGGAAGGGAAGGGACGGTTCGTGCGTGGTCGTGGCCGGGGGCCTTTATCAAGCTCGTGATCTTTCTCGATCCACGAGGACGAATCACCTCATCGCGGAGTTGATTGCATTGAGCTTCACGGGCCAGTTACCTCGACTTCTTCGACTAAGTCGTAAGGCGCTGAAAGTGGCGTGAACTTCGAAAAGTAAGCGGGAATCTCGCCCTGACTTAGAAGGCGCAACTTATATAGGGTTTCCAGAAGATGGGCCGATTGCGTCAACCGCCGGGTCGATAGTGAAAAGCCTGACTCCACGGACGAGTGGCAAAAAATCATGACCGCGTGCCTGTTGGCAGATCACCATTAGTGCATCGAACTTCAGCTAACCGGATCATGACTTGATCGTCATCGTCCTCCGGATAATGTTCGTCTGCTTCTAAGTTCGCGACGTCTACCATCTGCTCGACAAAGTGCCGAACTCCAGGGCGGTTCAATGTCTCTCTGATCTGTCGATCCCATTCCCTGATCCGCTCGGCCAAGTGCTGAAATTCAGGCTGACGCTGCCATGCCACCATGCTCTCGACCATACGCCGAAGTTCGGGCGAGACCTCGCTCGGCTGCATAGCTTGGAGCACCTGCCGCAAAGTGGGTTGAGGTTTGGGACGTGCACGGTCTTGTGCGGCTGCCAGAAAGGCCGCAGCACATTTCATCTGCCAGCGGCGGATCAGCGCTGGAGAATGCCCCCCGCAGCGGTTGAGACGGTTACAGCATGTTGCCGAGCGTCATCGGCGACGATCGGTTCGTCAAGCCACGGTAGGCCGGCGTTGCGCGGGGACATGGGCCAAATGCGGACTCATGCACCGAAGCAAAAATGCGTTGGTACATCGAGACCGACTTCGCGGCGTTGAGATTGATCGCAAAATGAGGACCGGCAAAGCTCCTCGGAAAGTCGAACTTCGGCAATTTATCCGCAACTTCGCTGACGGCGCCGCATTTCCAGTGCTTGAGCTGCACCGCACGCAGGGGGCGAATCTACTTGTCGAGGTTCGCGAAGACGCTCGGGGTCTCGGCGAGCCTGAAGTAGGCCTTCCATCCGTCGAGATTAGGACGCTTTGATGGGCGAGACACGAATGTGTGTCGAGATCGGGCCAACCACCCCGCCTTGGTGAGGGATTGCCCGACACGTGAGGAACCGCAATGAAAAGTGAGGGGGTTAATCATGCTGCGGATACTTGCATTTGGAGTTCTCGTCGGCACAGTCGCAACTGCTCTGGGGGCTCCATCGGTGGCACGGTCCGTCGATCCAGGGGTGCGCGGCGGCCCGCCGTCTGCCGGGGGAGCCTTGCCTGGCCTTACGTCGGACGAGGCTCAATTCTTCCAAGATGGGCTCACCAGATTCCAAGACGTCGAGGTCGTTACCGGAGGTGACAACAATGGACTGGGGCCGCGCTTCAACTCCAACCAGTGTTCGTCCTGCCACTTGCAGCCCGCTGTCGGCGGGACCAGCCCTGCGGCGAATCCCTTGATCGCGGTCGCCAAACTCAATGGCGCGAAAAATACGTTGCCATGGTTCATCACGAACAATGGCCCGATCCGTGAAGCCCGCTTCAAGCGAAATCCGAATG
>WNFO01021034.1_pt1 | contig 10949 bp, 9 predicted proteins | sample 5400251 | NCBI WGS metagenome assembly WNFO01 (sample SAMN13153354, study PRJNA577476) | soil metagenome | isolation source: 100 cm saprolite under Madrone tree | place: USA:California | collected 2016-06-14 | reverse complement strand
ATCGCGGGTGAGGCACGATGGATCGCGGCCGAAGACTCCGGTCGGTACCGCGAGGCGCTGGGGGTAACGCTTCCGGTGGGCCTGCCGGACGCGTACCTGGATCCGGGCAGCGAGCCGCTCACGTCACTGATCCGACGATGGGCGCGCACCCACGTGCCATTCGTCGCGTCCGACATCGTTGAGCGGTGGGGCCTTGCGACCGCGGCGGTCGAGGGAGCGCTCGCACAGCTGGTCGTACGGGGCGATGTGATCGCAGGCGAGTTTCGCCCGTCGATCCGGGGCCGCGAGCATTGCCACCCGGAAGTGTTGCGCATGCTCCGCAGGCGTTCGCTCGCAGCGCTTCGCCGCGAGGTCGAGTCCGTTCCGCCCGAGACGCTCGCGCGCTTTCTTCCGGCGTGGCATGGGATCGGCGCTCGGGCCGGTGGGGTCGACCGCCTGCTGGAGGTCGTTTTCCAGCTACAGGGCGCTGCCCTGCCCGCCAGCGTCATCGAGCGCGACATCATCGCGAGCCGCGTCGCCGGCTACAACCCGCGCCTCCTCGACGAGCTGGTGTCGATGGGGGAGGTGGTCTGGGTGGGTCGTGGCTCACTTGGATCCACCGACGGAAGGGTCGCCTTGTACCTGCGCGGCGACGCGCCGCGACTCGTGCCCGAGCCGGCGGACGCACCCCACGGTGACCTGCATGCGCGGCTGCGCGAACACTTGCGCGCGCGTGGCGCGAGCTTCTTCCGCGACATTTACTCGGCCTGCGGCGGAGGCGACGAGGAGACGATGCTCGACGCTCTGTGGGACCTGGTCTGGGCGGGCGAGGTGACCAACGACACGTTCGCGCCGCTGCGATTGCTCGGGCCGGCGGCGCGGCGGCCGGCGCACAAACCGCGCCTGCCCCGCCTGACACAGCCGAGGGCCTCGGGGCGATGGTCGCTGGTTACCGAAATGGTGGGCTCGGGCGCCAGCACAACTGAGAGGCTCCATGCTGCCGCGGGCGTGCTGCTGCAGCGATATGGCGTCTTGACGCGGGAGTCCGTCGCGGGTGAAGGATGGCCGGGCGGGTTTGCCGGTCTGTACCCCGTGCTTCGCGCCATGGAGGAATCGGGCCGGATCAGGCGTGGCTACTTTGTGGAAGGGCTGGGCGGCTCGCAGTTCGCACTGCCGGGAGCCGTCGACCGGCTGCGGGATCTCCGCGAACCAGACGACCGCATCATCGCTCTTGCCGCATCCGACCCCGCGAACTCTTACGGGTCGGTGCTGGCCTGGCCTCGCTCCGATGGGCGCATGGCCCGCGCCGCGGGCGCGTACTGCGTCCTCGACGGTGGGAAGCTGGTGGCCTACCTCGAGCGGGGTGGCCGTTCGCTCCTGACCAACGGCGAAGTTTCGCTCGACCACCTGCGCACGCTGATCGGGATGGCTCTGGTGGCAGGGAGGGTGGAGCTGCAGCGAGTCGACGGCGTGCCCGTCATGGACTCGCCTTTCAACGCGTTGCTCCGCGAGGCTGGGTTCGCATCGACGCACCGCGGCCTGGTCGCCCACGTCGGCCGAGGTTAGCGCCAGGTCGTAGGTACGATTACTCCTTCGTCGGGGAGTAGCGCAGCTCGGTAGCGCACCTGACTGGGGGTCAGGTGGTCGGGGGTTCAAATCCCCCCTCCCCGACCAATGTCCTGTCTCAGGACATCGTGGACACCTGTTGCAAGACATTGTGCACAGGCCAGCGTCCACCGAGTGGTTGGTAACCGCGAGTTGGGTCGAGGGTGAGGGCGCGGAGCAGCTGGCCATCGTCGGAGACGATGCGTACGTCGGGCCGGCGACCAAGAGTTGGACTCTTCTGTTCTTGTGGAGCCAGGTCGGTCGGGCTTTGGCCCTCCAGGACGATTGCGTCGACGATGTAGCGAGCGAGAGGAGACATCCACCACCTCCGAACATGGTGGTGTCTACTATGTCTTGCGACATCTGTCCACTATGTGGTGAACTCACACACCCCCTCCCCGACCAAAGTGTCCTTATTTGAACTGGCCAACAAGAAAAGAACCCGCGAACGGCCAAGTCGGTCGAGCGGCCGGATGGTCGCTAGGGGCGAGGCTGGGCATGACGCTGCGAGTGCCCCGGAAGTTACGGCGATCCTCTGATAGTCGGATGCCGTGATCGTGGCACCAAACCGCGAACTTCCAATCGTCTTCGGTGCGGCGAAACCACACCCAGCGGACTACTATGCGCGTCAAGCACGCCTTGCACCGCGTCGTTGTAACCGTCCTGCTTCTGCTCCTCTTGCCGGCCTGCTCTAGCCAGCAGACACCTTCGGCTCGGCCATCCTCGCTGGCTGTCGCGAGGTCGGCTCCCACCCCGGTCGGCGAGACGCCGATTGCCCCCGGCAAGGGCCAGCTGGCCATAGGCCTATGGCGCTGGACCTCGCCCGAGCTTCATCGCGGACAGCTCTCCGCCTGGGACGCCGGCGATGCGTCAGGAGCGCATATCTATCTCCGCGATGGCAGCAGCCAACGCGAAGTCATTTCGGCGAGGGAGCCTCTCTACGTCGCCGAATGGTGGCCACAGGACAACGGCCTCCTCGTCTGGCACTGGTGGGGTTACTGCAACTCCTGCAACGCGGACGGGGTGCGGCTGGCGGCGCTCAAGTTGGACGGCCGCCTGACTGATCTCGCCAACGTCGACACGCAAGCCGGCGGCTACTCCTGGTCGCGTTCGGGGCACCGCTTGCTCATTGGAACTGGCGGCGACCGGTTTGTGATCTTCGGTGACGCCCGAGTTCTCATCTGCGACTTCCCCGAAGTCAGTTGCTCGACCCTGCAAGCACCCCCAGGCGAGCTGGATCTCACGCCCGCCTGGTCGCCTGACGATCGGTTCATCACATTCGCGCGAGGGCGGGCTCCGGAACCGGAACTCAATATCAACGCGGCCCTTGCGGCCTGGCAGGACCGTCTGGGGCTCTGGATCGCTCGGGCCGACGGAACAGGGCAGCAGCTGTTGGACACGCCGGGTGGCAGCTACCCGACCTGGAGCGCCGACGGTCGCTCCATCTACTTCGTACACGCCGGTCGACGCTGGCGCCATGACCTGTATACAGGCGACAACACCGACACGGGTCAGGTCACCACTGGCCAACCCGGGCGGGGATGGGTCAACTACTCAAGCGGGTCGAACAAGCCGTAGTTAGTGCATCAGCCGGGCCCGGCGCTCCCGAACCAACTCGTAGAGCATTCCTGGAACCGAGCGGAACTTGGGGACACGTGTCCAAGGAGCCCCGAGGCCGTCCCGGGAGAAACAGCGCCGGCATCGACACAAACTCAGTCCTGTGGCAGTCGCATGTGAAGCTGACGTCGTCGAAGTAGAAGAGTCACCGACATGCTGCGCATCGCGCAACTACAGCGCGATTCGATGGCCTTTCAGGAGTCTCAGGACACCGCCCGCGAGTTCAGGCCTCAGGTATCAACGCCGCATCACAGACTTGTCGAAACTATTGGGACCACAGTGAGGCCAATCACATCTGTCCTGCGCCGACTGGCCGACGACACGAAAGTCCTGCACTTGACTCCTTGGTTCGCGGTTTTCGGGGCGATTGCCGCTCTGGCGAACCTCCTGCTTGGCAACCACATTACCTTCGGGTTTTGGGTAGCCAGCATGGCTCTGCCTGGACTGGTGCTAGACCTGTCGCGCATGTTGAATGGTGGCAGGGCCTGGGAGCGCAAGGAGGGGTGGTTCACCAAGCGCACAGTGGCTGCGGTGGTGATTCTGGTCGCTATCGCCGCCCCACTGGAAGCGGTCCTGGATCACCTGGGCGGCTACCAGTCCACAAATGCCCTCGTGAACGATGATTGGTCACAGTTGTCAGATGCGGTGGCCTTGAGCGTGGCCCTGCCGGTGGCACGTCAATTTCTGCACTGGTCCAAGCCCAAGAACGGGTCGACCAGCCGCCCTACACCGGCGCAGACCTGAACCCGTTGAAACTTCGCGGTGCGAGCAATGGCGTGGTTTTGGCCATCGCGTGGGACGTGATGAACAGGCGACGTGCTAATCACGGATGAACCTCGCAGCTCTTGTGCGAGCCGAAAACGGGCGTGGGGGGCATGTCGAAAAGGCCGCCGGTCATTCGATGAGTGGGTGAGGCCCCAAAGGCCCGACCCCAAACGGTGCGGAAGTTGTATCAAGAGGAGACAGAGATGCGTGTTCTGATAATGGCCAAGGAAAGCAAGCAGAGCGAGGCGGCGACTCCCCCAACGCCCGAAGCTATGGCGGAGTACCAGAAGTTCGACCAAGAGCTGGTCAAGGCGGGGGTGGTGCTCGAGGCTGGACGCCTCCACCCGAGCTCGCAGGGCAAGCGGGTTCGGTTCGACGGCAAGAAGCGGACCGTCATCGATGGACCGTTCGCTGAGACGAAGGAGCTGGTCGCCGGCTACTGGTTGTGGCAGGTGCGCTCGATCGACGAGGCCCTCGAGTGGCTCAAGCGGGCACCCTACGATGGCGGGACCTTCGAGGTCCGTGAGGTCGTCGAGTTCGAGGGTATGTGAAGGAGCTCTCACCATAGGGCCGCGAAACGGAGATGGTCGCCGCCAGACAGCAGCCACCGAAGCGCATCGCGCGATCGAAGCCATCTGGCGGATCGAGTCGGCCCGGCTCATCGCCGGGCTGGCTCGTGTGGTCGGCGACATCGGGACGGCTGAAGAGCTCGCACAGGACGCCCTCGTCGCCGCGCTCGAGCAGTGGCCTGACGAAGGCGTGCCGGAGCGACCGGGCGCCTGGCTCATGGGGACCGCGAAACACCGCGCGCTCGACCTGATCCGGCGCCGCAAGACGCTGGAGCGCAAGCACGAAGAGATCGGACGCGATGTCCAGCGGGACCTCCTCGGGCTCATCTTCATGGCCTGCCACCCGATCCTCTCCAAGGACGCACGCGTCGCGCTCACACTTCGCGTCCTCGGCGGGCTGACGACCGAAGAGATTGCACGCGCGTTCCTCGTCCCGGTCTCGACCATCGCCCAGCGGATCGTCCGCGCGAAGCGAACCCTCGCCGAGGCGCACGTCAGATTTGAGGTCCCGAACGGCGGCGAGCGCGGTGCACGCATGGCCTCTGTTCTTGAGGTGATCTATCTGATCTTCAACGAAGGGTATTCCGCCACGGCGGGCAAGGACTGGGTCCGACCGGCGCTGTGCGAGGAGGCGCTCCGTCTAGGCCGCATCCTGGCTGAGCTCGCTCCGACCGATCCTGAAGTCCACGGCGCCGTCGCGCTGATGGAGATCCAGGCTTCTCGTCTTGGCGCTCGCGTCGGACCGTCCGGCGAGCCCGTCCTGCTGCTCGATCAGGACAGAGCGCGCTGGGATCGTCTGCTCATCCGGCGTGGCCTGGCGGCGCTCGAGCGTGCCGAGAGGCTCGGGGGCGCCCTGGGTCCCTACGCGCTGCAGGCGGCAATCGCAGCGTGCCACGCCCGAGCGACGACCGCGGCGGAGACGGACTGGCCCCGCATCGTGGCGCTGTACGACGCGGTCGCCCAGCTCGCGCCATCGCCGGTCGTCGAGCTGAACCGCGCGGTCGCTGTGGGGATGGCGTTCGGTCCTGCTGCCGGCCTCGACCTTGTGGACGCGCTGGTCGCCGAGCCCTCGCTTGCCTCGTACCACCTGCTGCCGGCCGTCCGCGGCGACCTCCTGAGGAAGCTGGGCCGTTCTGGGGAGGCGGGCGCCGAGTTCGAACGTGCCGCATCGCTGACAGAGAACGTGCGGGAGCGCGAGCTCCTACAGAGACGAGCAGCAGAATGCGCCGCGGAGCAGATAGCGGGCTAGAGACTTGCCTCTCTGGTCTTCAGACGCCGAGGATTCGGTGCAGAACCTCGCTGTCTCGAGCCCGCGCGGCCGGGAGCACCTCGACGATGCGCCCCTTCTCGATGAAGGCGGCCCGGTCCGCGACGCGCAAGGCCATCTGATGATTCTGCTCAGCCAGAAGGATTGACACGCCGGTCGACTTGAGCGTTCCGAGCAGCGTCCCGATCGACTGCACGAGCACCGGCGCGAGGCCTTCGGTCGGCTCGTCAAGCAGCATGACGCGTGGATTGCTCATGAGCGCGCGCCCGACCGCCAGCATCTGGCGCTCGCCGCCGGAGAGGCCGCCCGCAAGGTTGTTCTTCAAGGGTTCGAGCTTGGGGAACAGCTCCCAGACCCGCTTCTTCGTCCAGCTGCGACCGTCGCCGTTGGTGTGGGAGGCGATCTCGAGATTTTCGTCCACGGTGAGGTTCTGGAAGCAGCGCGCGCCAGAGGGCACGTAGGCGAGTCCATCTCGCGTCCGCCGGTGGGCAGGCCAGCCGCTCATGTCGCGACCTCCGACGCTGACCTTTCCTGAAGCGCCTGGGAGGAGTCCGACGATCCCGCGGATCGTGGTCGTCTTGCCCGCGCCGTTGCGGCCCAAGACCGCGAGCAGCTCGCCGTCTTCGACTTCCACGCTGAAGTCGAAGACGACATGGCTCTTGCCGTAGCGCACGTTCAAACCCTCGACCTTGAGCACGGTTAAGCGCCGAGCTCCTCTTGCTCGAGCTCTCCCAGGTACACCTTCTGTACGTCAGGGTTGCGGCGGATCTGTTCGGGCGTGCCCGCGGTCAGGACTCGGCCCTGGTGCATAACGGTCACGGTCCGAGCCGTGCTGAAGACGACCGACATGTCGTGCTCGCAGAAGAGCAGCGTCAAGTGCCGCTCGGTGGCCAACTGCCGAACCAGCTCCATGGCTTTGTCCGTCTCATACGCAGACATCCCTGCCGTGGGCTCATCGAGCAGCACCAGCTTCGACCCGAGCGCGAGCGAGATTGCAATCTCGATGGCGCGCTGGTCCCCATGACTCAGCTGGCCGGCGGGAAGGTCAGCCCACGCCCCCAGGCCCACCGCCTCGGCAAGGTCTTGCGCTTCTGCCGAGAACATGCGATCGGCAATCCCGAACGGTCGCACTGTGTAGCCGCGGTGCGCGAGCATCGCGTATTGAAGGTTCTTTCGCACCGTCAGCTTCGGGAATATCGTTGTGATCTGGAATGCGCGGCCGATGCCGGTCCGCGCGATCACGTGAGGCGCCTTCCCGGTGATGTCGCGGCCGTCGAAGACGACCTTGCCCGAGTTGGGCTTCAACTGGCCCGTGATTAGATTGAAGAGAGTGGACTTGCCCGCCCCGTTCGGTCCGATGATGGCGTGACGGTCGCCCTGCTTCACCTCGAGGCTGACATCCTCGACTGCGCGCAGGCCGCCGAAGCTCCGGCTCAGGTGTTCGATCCGAAGCAATGTCTGTCCCGAGCGCACCTCCTCGGCCTGGATCGCCTCGGTGGCGAGCGCCTTGCTCACATCGAACATTCGAATCGCCTCGCCGGTGCTTTCCACAGGTTGCGTTTCGGCCCCATCGTCGCCACGACGGAAGCGTTCGCGCAGGCGTAGGAAAACAGACGGCACGTCCGAGATGCCGCCGGGCACGGCCAGGACGACGCCGAGCACGATGGCGCCGAGGATGATGTCGAATTGGTAAGGGAACTGCTTCGAGATCGAGTTGTCCAGCACCACGTAGATGAAGGCGCCGATGGCCGGCCCGAGGAAGGTGGTGGTGCCGCCCAGAAGTGAAACCACAACCGGCTGCGCGTTGGCGGTCCAGTAGAGCATCTCCGGATAGGCCTGCTGCTGGTACATGACGAACAGGCCTCCCGCGACGCCCGCGAAAACGGCGGCGATTGTGTAGACGGCCAGCTCATACGCCTTCACGTTGATGCCGTTCGAAGCTGCGCGCTGCCTGTTTTCGCGGATCGACAGCAGAGCCGCGCCGAACGGCGAACGGACCAGGATGAACATCAGAAGCAGACAGATGCCAACGACTGCCGCCGTGAAGTAGTAAAGCGTCGTGTAGTCGTTCAGCTGGTCGGGAAGGGTGATCGAGATGCCGTTGTCGCCGCCGGTGAAGTCGTACCACGAGAAAACGATCGAGAAGAGCAGCTGCGAGATCGCCAGCGTCAGGAGGGAGAAATAAAGTCGGACCGCCCGCTGTGCCACGAGGCCGGTGATCAGGCCGACACCAGCAGCGGCAAAGGGCGCGGCGGCCAGCCCGACCAGGATGGGAAGGTGATAGCGCTTGAAGATCAGGGCGACGGTGTAGGCGCCGACGCCGTAGTAGGCGGCGTGGGCGAAGGAGACCATGCCCGTGTAGCCGAGCATCAGATTGTAGGAAACCGCCCACAACGCGAGCACCAGCGCGGAGGTGCCGAGGAAGATCTGGAACCTGGAGCTGGCGTCCGGGTTCAGGTTCTCGTCGAGGCCCGCCAGCGGCGGAATCAGAGCCACAAATAGAAGGAGGGCCAGCACGACCCCCCAGCGCAGGCGGCGGCCACGGAAGCGGCGAAACAGCCGCATCAATTCTCGGGCAGGCCGAACAGGCCGCGCGGCCGGACGATCAGGACCCCGGTCATGATGATGAAGACGAAGGCCAGCGCGAACGGGCTGGTGGCGGGGATGACCAGGCCGAACGAGACCACCATGCCCACGATCAGCGCGCCGACGCCGGAGCCGACGATGCTTCCCAATCCACCGATGACGCTGATCGCGAAGGCGAGCACCAGCACGTCGGTATCGATACTCGAGCCTATCGCCTGGCTTGGAGCAACGATCGCCCCTCCAAGGCCGGCCAGCCCCGCGCCGATAACGAAGACGGTGGTGTACAGCCTGGTGACGTTGACCCCCGTAGCGTTCAACAGGTCCGGATCCGCGACCGCAGCTCTGATGTTGCGGCCGAGGTTCGTCCGGTAGAGCATCGCCCACACGCCCGCGGCGATCACGATCGCGGCGGCGATCATGAAGAGCGAGTAGCTGGCATAGCTGTAACCGCCCACGTCGATGTGACCCGGGATCGGCGAGGCGACGGTTCGATAGTTGGCGCCGAAGGCGATCCGCACGCCCCCCGCGATCACCAGGCTCACCGCGTAGGTGCCCAGCAGCTGGATGAGATGCTCCCTGCCGTAGACGCGCCGAAGGACGAGGACTTCGATGATTCCACCGATCGCACCGGTGACTGCTACGGCTACCAAAAGCCCAGCCCAAAAGCCGAGGCCGGCGCCGACCTGGTTCGCGATGACCACCGTCACGAAGGCGGCGATCATGTAGAGCGAGCCGTGCGCCATGTTGATGACTCGCAGGGCCCCGAACACCAGGGACAGCCCCGCCGCCACGATGAACAGGTAGGCCGCATTGGCCAGCCCGCCCACCGTGAAAAGTAGGAGCTGCCCCGGCGTCATTTAGATGTCTTTGTCGCTCTAGGTTCTGCTAGCCCGCTTTCCAGGACGGACACAGGGCGAAGTTCGCCGTGTTCGGTTGACCCGCCGTCTTGTCGCACTGGTCGCTCTTGATCTCGTTGACCATCTGCAGCGGCATCATCAGGTCGTCACCTTTGAGGTTCACCGAGTCCTTGAGCACGGGGAATGGGTAGGTGCTCGAGGATGCCGTGGTGCCGACCGTCTCGCCGACGTTGGCCTGCAGCTCGTTGGGGCGGATCGTGATCTTATAGCCGCGCAGGCTGTCGAACGTGTGGCCGGAGATCTGCTTGACGACCTGGTCGGCGTCGAAGCTCTTCGCCGCATTGGCAGCCTGGGCCCACAGCATGAAGGCGTCGTAGTCCATGACCGCCCAGTCGGACGGATATTCGTTGTTGTACTTGGCACGGTAGCGGGTGATGAAGTCCGTCAGCCGCGGGTTGTTGTTTTGCAGCGCGAAGAACGGCGCGCGCATATAGGCATGCATGCCCAGCGGGTACTGCGAGCCAAGTGTGTTCAGCTCGTCGACCGAGACGAGAGTCGTCATTGGGTACTTGACGAAGAACTGCGGATCGACGGCAAGTGCCTGCTTCACGAAGTTGATCTGGTCGGCGGCGAAGATGTTCGAGTAAACCAGGTCTGGCTTGGCTGCCTGGATGGCGTTGATGGTCGAGTCCCAGCGAGGATTGGTCGGAAACGGCACGTACCAGGTGCTGGGATCGTTCACGATCTGGACGCTCGAGTTGGCCTTCTTCAACGCAGCCACGAAGGCGTTGGTCTCCGAGATGCCGAACAGATACTTCGGCGAGACGATGAAGATCTTGCTGACGTTGAGGCTGGCCGCAAGCCTGCCGGCCGCCGTGCCCTCCATGTAAGTGTTGGGGACAATCGATACCCAGTACGGATTGACGACATCGGACTCCATGGTCAGCTGCCAGCTGTTGCAGGTGGCGTCGATGGTGATGATCTTGTTCTGCTTGGCGATCGGACTCTCGGCAAGGCACTGGGCGGAGGTGACGGACCCCATCAATGCGACGACGTTGTCCTGCAGGATCATGTTCTTGGTGTTGCTCACCGCCTGAGGCACCGTGGTGGCGTCGTCCTGGATGTCCATCTCGATCTTGTAGCCGTTGACGCCGCCCTTGGCGTTGATGTCGTCCGCGGCCAGGTTCAAAGACTGGCTGACCGCGTGGCCGTAAAGGGCCGACTGGCCCGTCAGGGGGGCTGAGTAGCCGACCTTCTTGCTGCCTTTGAAGGTCACGGGCCCGTTGCTCGAGGGTGTGCTCCCGCAGGCGGCGACGATCATGGTCGCGACCAGGGCGAGAGCCACCCACACAAGTGGCTTGACGATGCGTGGTACCAACTTCATAACCTCCCCTGGTGGTTGGCGGGACACCATCTCGAAACCGTCTGCCGGGTGCCCCCGGCGACGATATGGTAGTTCCTGTGGGTGTCGAGTCCGCGATGGCGTCCGAGCTGAGGGCCATCCTGGGCGAGCGGTTGTCCGTGAGCGAGGAGGAGAGGGCCGGGCATGGCCGGGACGAGTCGTACCACCGTCCGATGAATCCGGACATGGTGGGATACCCCGAGAACGCCGGCGAAGTGGCTGCGATCATGCGTGCCTGCGCGCGGACCGTCACCCCTGTCATCCCATTCGGAACCGGCACCTCACTCGAGGGGCATGTCGCA
>WNFO01017900.1_pt1 | contig 10949 bp, 9 predicted proteins | sample 5400251 | NCBI WGS metagenome assembly WNFO01 (sample SAMN13153354, study PRJNA577476) | soil metagenome | isolation source: 100 cm saprolite under Madrone tree | place: USA:California | collected 2016-06-14 | reverse complement strand
TGGATACAGACCCGCTGCACGGGTCCGCAGCCTGCACCTCGTGGACGCAGCAGCCTACGACCGTTTCTGTCGGACCGTACTCATTGATCAAACGCGTCGAGGGAGCGTGGTCACGCCACAGCCGAAGGGTTTCGGCAAGGAGGTTTTCGCCCCCGATCACGAACGCGCTCGCCATGCCCGCTGCCTGGTCGGGGCCTATCTGCGTGCCGAGCAGTTCGAGGTGAGCCGGAGTGATCTTGACGAGGCCATGGTTTCCACCACGCAGAAGGGCGGCCAACAGGTTCTGTGCGCCGACGTCCTCCGGCAACAGCTCCACTTTGCCGCCACCAAGCAGGGTCGTGTAAAGGCTCGTGACCGTTAGATCGAAAGAGATGGATGTGTGAACTGGAACCAGGTGCCCGGGCTCGACGGCGTAGGTTCTGATCGCCCACCACAGGTAATTGACCAGGCCGCGATGAAGAATCATCGCGCCCTTCGGCTTGCCGGTGGAGCCCGAAGTGTACATGACGTAGGCAAGATCTGAGGGACCGGCGGTCGGCGCCGGATTGTCGCCGGTCTCCTGACCAAGCATCGGCCAGTCGGTATCCAGGCAGACCACTTTGTCGCCGGATGTAGATAGCAGCGGGAGGCACGTCTTCTCGGTCAGGAGCACAAGCGGCTGCGCGTCTTCGATCATGAACGACAGCCGCTCCTTCGGATAGGCCGGGTCAAGGGGCACGTATGCACCTCCGGCCTTCCAGACGGCCAACAATGCCACGACCATTTCCGGCGAGCGTTCGAGGCAAACACCCACCAGTACGTTCGGCCTCACGCCTCGTCCACGAAGGTGGTGCGCCACCCTGTTCGCCTGCTCGTTCAGCTCTCGGTAGCTGAGTTGGCGCTTCCCGAATACGACGGCAACGGCTTCGGGATCGCGGTCGACTTGAAGCTCGAATAGCTCGTGCGCACAAACCTGCGGGAAATCCGCGTGCGTGTCGTTCCACCGGAGCAACCGCGCCCGCTCGTGTTCTGTCAACGCCCCCCAGGGGTCGGAGCGGTACTGCTCTGAATGATTTGGCAAGGTCTCCGTCAACGTCACGGATTTCCTCCCGACAGCGATGACAAGCAAATATCTGAAAGGTATGAGCTTAAAGGTCGCATTCCTTCACTCCTGCCAAAGCGCTCGCCCCCTCCCGGAATGCTACCAGTGCCCAAGCGAGTCTTGGGATCAGGCGGAACTCCGTCCCGGCGAAAGACTGCAGCGCGAATAATCATAACGCAATCCATTATCAAATTAAATAGCTCGCCTGTTCAATTATTAAATTAAATAGCCCGCCCATGGTAAATCGGCAATCGCGAAATGAACAGATAAATCCAGTCGGGAGGGCGAAGGCTTTAAAAAATCATTTATTTCCTTGGCGCGCAAGGATTAAATGGTTACCGTAATTACGTTCCGAGAGGCGGCGCCATATTTGGGCCGGCGGAAGCAGGCGCGCATGAGTAGGCGAGATTACTCCTTCGTTGGGTCTTGGCGCGCCAAGTCGTTTGCATTGTCGCAAACAAGGATTGCGAGAGAACGTCGCAGCGCGACGAAAAGCCCAACGTACACAATGTATCAAAGCGTCCAGTCCACCCTACGAGCGTTAGGCTTCACGCGCGTTGAACTGTTTGCGGGCCTATACATTCTTGGTTGCGCCAACGGCTTAGCCGCAAAAATGATTCTGTCGGTCCACCGGCTTGGATGGGCGGATGCCGCTGTTGGCACGTTCGACGTCAGTGCAATCGTAGTGGTTGCGTGCTTCACCGGCATATCGTTGGTTCTGGCCGACAAGACAGGTGGCGTACATTTGGCCGACCTTGCGGTCGCGATGGTTGTCTTATTGATTATCGCTCTTCCAATCGGCGCAATGAGCTGGCTGGCCGTGACCATGCTCAGTCTCTACGTCTTGCTTTTTACGCAAGCGACCGAATCACAGCATCGAGGCGCCGTGATTCTTCTTGCCGCCACGGTTCCCATGCTCTGGAGTCGTCTTGTCTTTGATTTGTTTGCCAGCTTCATCCTGGCCGTGGATGCGTCGCTTGTCGGATGGATGCTGGGCACGCATCGAAGCGGAAACATGGTTGAATTTGCCGATCACTCCGGCACGCTCGTTGTCTTCCCGTCGTGTTCCTCGCTGGCAAATGTGTCCCTGGCATTACTGTGCTGGGTCACCATCAGCGCCTCTGTGCGGCATGAATGGCGCGCTCAGGATATCTTCTGGTGCCTACTCGCTTGCTCTTCCGTGGTCGCCGTGAACGTCATCCGCATCAGCCTCATGGGATTGAGTTCCGCGCATTACCATATGCTTCACACTCCACTGGCCGAGATCGTCTTGAATATCATAATTCTCGTTTTAATTGTAGCGATCAGCATACTAGGTGTCAGGCGTGACGTACTCTCCCGCGCTTAAGTGGTCGGTTATCATATTGCTTCCGCTGACGATCGGCTGGAAGGTGGCGGGCAAGCCGGAAAATCCGCTCGAAATACAGAACGCAATTGTCGAGTTTCTTACCAAACAGCAATTCGATGTTAGCGTCACGGACGAGACTATGGAATACATGGGCATAATCAACGCCCGGTCGCGCTCGTGCCAATTCCGTGTAGCAAGAGTTTCGCCGCTCGGGCACGAGGCAGATCTTGTTCGCCAAGCGGGCACTACGAGTGATCGCACATTTTACGTGTTCCGGGGAACGGTTTACCGTGAGCAGCCGGTCCGCCTGACAGTTGCGAGTTATTTGTGGTTCAGGTTTCTTCGTGAGCTCGGCTTGGTATCGCGCGTTCCCCCGGTGCTCGCCGTCGTGACCTCGTGCGATGCGGAACAGCTGCCTTGGAGTGCACTGGGTTCGCAGGAACCGACGTGAACGCCATACCGCCCGTTGGGCGGCCCCAACGTACACCAATGCGCATCGCTTTCTTCAGCAGATTTCCCTGGCCAGTTCGTCGAACTCCGGCGCCCTGAGTCTGGCAGCAGAGGGCCGTCCTTAGATCATCTTAAATGAAGCTCAATAATATAAATTTTGCGAACCAGAAAATGTTGTATTAGCGTGGTCTGCGTTTGGCCATCGGAAGGCAAGTGTAGCGCAATGAGAGCACCTGAATTTAGACGAGACTTAAAAATCGCCATCAGCATGGTCTATTACGCTATGCGAGCCATTTTTCGCTATTCGCTTCGCCTGGCGGGACGGCCGTCCACCCGGCGGCTTACTATCCTTTACTATCATGGGGTATCACCTGCACATCGGCTTAGCTTTGCCCGCCAACTGGACGCTCTCCATCGCGGAGCGCGCGTACTGCCGGCATCTTACCGAGGGGAGCTGCCTTCAGGAAGAAAATGTGTAGCAATCACCTTTGATGATGCCTTTATCAGTGTTGCCGAGAACGCCCTTCCCGAACTCGCCAGGCATTCGCTTCACTCAACGATATTCGTTCCGATGGGCTGGATTGGGCGAACTCCGGGTTGGGTAATGGAAGACAATGAGCCCGCACTTGCAGCGGTTGTAAATCCGGAGCTGACAGAAGTTGTTATGTCGTCCGAGCAGTTGAAAGCGCTAAGTGCCTCGCTGGTCTCGCTCGAGTCACATAGCGTAACTCATCCGTCGATGGTGGAATTGGCTACAAAGCAGGCGCGATGGGAAATCGAGGACTCGCGCCGTCGATTGGCGGAGTTGAGCGGACGGGAAATTCTCGGATTTTCGTTCCCCTATGGCGAATATGATGCGTCCACGGTCGCGATGTGCCGTGCAGCCGGTTATGAAACTGTATATTCCGTTACCGCCCAGGAGGTCGATACAACAAGTCCCGAGCTTTTGCGGGGGCGGACCAAGGTCGATCCATCCGATGGTCCGATTGAATTCTTCCTGAAGTTCAACGGCGCATATCAATGGATGGGGTACACCGTCCCATTGAAGAAAACGTTGCGGTCGATGTTCGGCAAACAGGCGCCAAGCATCCGGGTCCAGCCTCACTGAATCCGCCGGCCAGGAGCGGCCGCCGGGGGTGGTGCCGATCTGTCGCATCGCGATGCGCCTGAAGTCCTTCAGGTCATCATCCGGTGACGAACGGTCAATGTCACTCCCTGTTCAGTGGTGGAACGTTGGCATGCCTGTTTCCCCCTTCATTCCGGCCAATAGTCCATCCACGGCAGCCATGAAATTCTTTGGAGAAAGGGCAAAGAGATAGCGGATTGCGTCTATGCAGCCCTGAACGATGGCAAAGGGCAAATAGCGGTGCCAATGCATGCGAACGAAGTGGAGGTGATTTCGGCTTTCGAGATACACTGAAAGCCGGGATCTTTCAGGGCGCAGCCGGGCCGATCCGATCGTGGTGCCTCCCTTGTGCAGTACAATCGAGTCACGCGCATACCCCAAACCATGCTGCTTTGCCCGGATCGACCAGTCCGCGTCCTCGTAAAACAGAAAAAATCGCTCATCCATCGGACCGATTTTCTCGAGACATGCGCGCGTGACATACATCGATCCACCGGCGATGCAATCGAGCGCGGCCTCGACCGCCTGGAGATCGATGGGTCCATCGACTGGCTCGCCAAGGCCGATAAGGGCAAGGCTGGTCCGTAGCTTGCGCCAGCGATGGCCGGCGCGGCAATGAACGTAATTGCTGTTAACGGAGGGCACGATGGTGCTGCCCACCATGCCCTTGTTGCCTGCGACGGCGCGCTCAACCAGGGCCCGCAACGCGCCGGGTTCAGGTTCGGCGTCCGGATTGAGAACCCAGAGTCCCTCCCAACCCGAGATCGGTAGTAATCGATCGATCCAGACATTGATGCCTCCGGCGTAGCCAAGATTCTCCGCGGCACAGCCGATCCATACCCGCGAGGGCCGGTCTTTGAGCGCGAGGCACTTGACCTCCACTAGCCGCCCCGAAGCGGAGACAAGCGAATCCGGCAAGTCGTCCGAAACGGTGATGCACGGTCCTTGCGGACCCACCAATGCGTCGCACAGCTGGTGAAACGATTCATTCCCACCGTTTTCGCACACGAAAATGTCGAAGCGAGGTGCCGCCGTCGAACGGGAGAGGGCTGTCAGGCACGCTTGCACGTCCTGCGGATTGCGAAAACCGACGATCAGAATCGCCACGCGAAAACGGTCTGGGTCGGTCACTCAGGACTCCAATTTTCTCGACACCGACATCCGTTAGTGGTGTCAATCGAACGAAAGCTGTCGCACGGAAGCCCGCAACTTAGAAAGGGGGGGTCCGCGGCACCACCGGCGTAGCAGCTCTCGGACATCTGAAGAACGCGTCCATCGAAGGGATTTCCGATAAAGCATTAGCATAGCACACGCGAGGGCGCTTGACGGGAGGATACTGGCGCATGGGATGGCGCAAATAGCCGGTGGTTCGTTGCCGGAAAGCAGCAGAATAGCGCTTATGGGGTTGGGAGGCGCCGTCGGGGGGTAGCCAGAAAAGGAAGCGCATAAACCGCCTCAAACAGCGATAGCACATTGAACGGCCTTCGAACTCGGCTTCACGGCTGTCACTCTGGAGTAGGATTCGACCTAAGACCAGGCGAAGTTTCCGCGACCGAAATGGCACTGGGTTCCGCATGCGTATCCATCGCGCGCGATTACAATTAACCGGAAACGTCGCTTGTTCGAACCTCGCCAACATTGACAATCAACTCCAGCGCATTTGCCTTTTCGGCCGACTTGGCTAAATAATCGCGTCGCGAGATAGCCGGCGTGAGTGTGATAGTTAACTTTTCAGCGGACATCAGATGAACAATCCAGATATGTCGACGCCAGCAAATTCACCCCTCGTGGATTATGCTCTGAGGGGACTGGACCTCTGTTGGCTTCCGCAGTTCGGCCGATGGTCTCATATCTATCACCTGGATAATCGAAACCAGCCGAATGAATCGGTGCCCCCAAGTGACGTGTTTTATACGCTCAATGTGCTCCTCGGGATGGCTCGGGTGCGGCGCGTTCCGCGAAACATCAATCTATCGGAGACGTTTCAGCAAAACGTCCGCCATCTGCTGACACTGCCTGTGTCCAACTATGCCTTTGGTGTCGCGCTGTGGGCGGGCGCAGAACTCCGGTTGGCGCTTCCCAACGACGTTCTCCATCGTATCGATGGGTTGCTTTCCGACACGGGTCAGTGGCGGTCCTTCCGAGCTCAAGATCTTGGCATGATAGCAGTCGGCGTGGCGGCCCAGGCCAAGGTCGATCGAAAAAAGTGGTCTCCGATAGCGACTGGATTGTTCGCATTTCTGCTCGATCGGTATCATTCTCCATCGGGACTATTTTTCGATGCGGCCTTTGGTCCACGGCGGCGGTACGCATCTTTTGCGACCCAAACCTATCTGCTGCTCGCCTGCTACGCTTATGGTGAGCTGATGAACGATGATCGGGCAATTCAAATCGCGAATACATGCACTCGGAAACTGATTGAACGGCAGGGTCCCAATGGCGAGTGGCGCGAGTGGCCGTGGTTTTTCGACGCTGCAAGCGGTCGGGTTCTCGATTTCTACGAGGTCTATTCGGTCCATCAGTACGGCATGGCGCCGGCATTTCTCGAGCTCGCAGAGCAGCACGGAGTCTTGGAAGCGCGAAGCGCCATTATCAAGGGGTTCAATTGGGTGTTAGGCCGAAATCAGCTGGCTACACCCATGCTCGTGCCCGATCTGCATTTGAGCATTCGGTCACAGGTACGAAAACGCGAGCTGCACACCAAGAAGTGGAGAGTGTTTCGTGCTCTTCGAAATTCCACGCTGCGCCGTGAGGCCGTTTTGATCGATCCTTCCGAACTTGAACTTCGTCTCGAATGTCGTAGCTACGAGTTGGGATGGATCCTGTGGTCATTCGGCCAGCGTTCCGACTTTCCGGAGTTGACCCACAATGAGATGTTCATCGAGCCATGCCAAGTAGGCTAGTTTCATGGCACGTCATTATAAACATCGGATTTGATAGCCGTTAAATCCCGGTTCCACCGGACTTGTCTGCGCGACACCAACAGAAAGACCATCTTGTACGCGCGATAACAACGTACCGCTACAAGCACGACTATTGCTTTGACGCGTGGCAACGCACCATGGATGCGATCGCTGGTGATGACCTTGCTCCAATCAACAACCGGCGAAACACCCATCGAACTTGCCACGCTGCGTTCTTGCTTCCCGCATTCACGGCATGCTGTATGTGACGATCCCATTTGACCAATAATTCTCGAAGCGATTGACGTGCGGGGTGAAACACGATCATCCCCGAAACATAGCGGAAACTGTAGCCTGCAGCGCGCGCGCGTTGACCCCATTCAATGTCCTCAGCAACGTCGATCCCGCGAAATGGGCCAATATTATCGAAATCCGATTTACGCACGATCAAATTGCCAGTCCCGCAGAAGCCAAGTTGCTCGATGTAAAGCTTGAAGCGGTACGCAAACACACTCTCATACGCTTCGAGAGCAGTAATCTCCGTATTGGGTTCGCGCCAAATCCGAACGTCGCCGCCTAGAATTGTCCGCTGCGGCGCGCCTTGGAGTGTACGGAGAGCGCAGTCAAGCCAGTCTGGATGCACGCGGCAGTCGGAATCCGTGAATGCAAAAATGTCGGCGCTGGCCGCTTCAGCGCCGCGATTGCGCGCTGGGCCGGGTCCGGGTTTCAATTCCTGCAATAACAGTGTTCCCGGATATCGCTCGACGACGGCCCGGGGAAGCGACGCCGAGCCGTTATCGACGACGATGACTTCGAATGCAGAGCGCTCGAGGATCTGCGAATAGAGGCTGCCGAGGCAGACTGCCAGTCCGTCCGGCTGATTGAGATGAGGGATGATGACTGAGATCAGCGGCTTTTTCGGTTTCATATCTGCGGTCCAACGACGCCCGGCAGCTTATTTTGCCAATTAATTTTAACTGAGATATTATCAACGCTGTTGACAAGATGATATTATAATTAAATAGATAATGTCGCGATAAATTATATTACCGGAAGTTGTTGGCGTGCCGGCCGAAACGGGCGGCATTTAATTGGGTTTTAGGAGCCTGGCATGCGCACGGATTTGCTGGGATGTCCCGTCGACGTTTTGACGATGGCTGAAACCGTCGAGCGCGCCAGAGTGGCAATGCGCGACCGAGGACGGTTGCAGCATGTGGCCCTGAACGTCGCCAAGTTCGTAAATATGCGTTCGGACCGGATCCTCCGTTCCGATGTGATGGGAAGCGACGTCATCGGGATTGACGGCATGGGCATCGTTCTTGCCCTGCGGTTGTTCGGAGTTCCGGTAAAGGAACGCGTTGCCGGCATCGACCTGTTCTGGGAGGTTCTGACCGTCTGTGCCAGGGATGGGTTCCGCCCGTTCCTTGTCGGCGCTACGCCGGATGTTCTACATCGGGCTGCCGACGTCATTGTTGCTCATTTCCCGTCGATACAACTTGCCGGATTGAGCGACGGTTATTTTCGCCCCGATCAAGAGGCAGAGGTCGTCGAGCAGATTATCAATAGCAAGGCGGATTGCCTGTTCATTGCGATGCCGACACCTCGCAAGGAACGCTTCCTTGCTGCTTACCGAGACCGCCTGGATGTGCCGTTTATCATGGGCGTCGGAGGGTCGCTTGACGTGATCGCCGGCTATGTGCGGCGAGCCCCCGCAATCATGCAGTCGATGGGGCTCGAATGGTTATATCGAATTTACCAGGAGCCGCGTCGCATGTGGTGGCGATATGTCAAGACAAATAGCCTTTTCGCCGGAATACTGATTCGCGGCATCTTAGATCAATATAGCGTTGGCCTTCGCTGGTTTTCTCGGTCCAACTGAGGAGGCTGCCGCTTGTGTCGAAACGGATTTTTGTTTTGTTCGGAACGCGGCCGGAAGCCATCAAGCTTTTTCCAGTCGTGAAAGAACTGCAGGTCCAGGATGCGACCGACGTGATCGTATGCGTTACTGCCCAGCATCGCGAGATGCTGGATCAGGTTCTCAAGCTGGTGAAAATCACCCCCGATATCGATCTTGACCTGATGGAAAAAAATCAATCCCTGGACAAGCTCAGCGCCCGGATCATGCTCACGGTGGGCGAAGCGCTCGACCGGACACGTCCGGACAGGGTGGTCGTTCAGGGCGACACCGCCACGGCAATGGTCGGGTCGCTTGCGGCGTACTACCGGCGCATCCCGGTGTCGCATGTGGAAGCAGGCCTTCGCAGTGGCAACATATATGCTCCCTGGCCCGAGGAGGTTAACCGCAAGATTGTTGGGTCGATTGCGGATCAGCACTTTGCTCCGACCAAACTTGCCGCGGAAGTTCTGCGAAAGGAAAATGTGCCGTGTGAAAGGGTGCACGTGACCGGTAATACCATCGTCGATGCGTTATTGGCTACCAGGGAATTGATCGAGTCCGATCCTGCGCTTGCCTGCCGCTGGGATGACCTCAAAAGGCGTCAGGGAAACCGTCGCATCATTCTGGTGACCACGCACCGGCGCGAAAACTTCGGCGGCGGAATGGATCGGATTGCCGATGCGCTCCTGCAGATTCTCCAGCGGGACGACGTAATGATCGTCCTGCCGATGCATCTCAATCCGAATGTGCGGGACGTTTTGCAAGCTCGTTTGGGCGGGCACCCGCGCGCCGAAATCATAGCGCCTCAGGAATACGCCGACTTTGTTGGCCTGCTGTCGCTTGCGCATATTGTTCTGACCGATTCGGGTGGTATCCAGGAGGAAGCGCCTTCGCTCGGGAAACCAGTCCTGGTCATGCGCGACACGACGGAGCGGCCGGAGGGCGTGCTCGCCGGCACGGCGCGCTTGGTGGGAACGGACCGCGACCGGATTGTTGCGGAGACATTTTCGTTGCTCGACGAGCCGCTGCATTATTTGGAAATGTCGCGTGCACACAATCCGTTCGGAGATGGCCATGCGAGTGCGCGAATTGTGAAGGTGATGCTAGATGCCTGAATTCCAGAACGTTGTTGTGATCGGGCTGGGGTATATCGGCTTGCCCACGGCTGCCGTCATTGCCAGCCGCGGCATGCGGGTTGTCGGGGTTGACGTCAACGAACGCGTCGTCAAAACAGTTGCTTCCGGCGCTATTCACATTGCGGAACCTGACCTTGAAGGACTGGTCCAGAAGGTTGTGTCTTCCGGGTCACTCAAGGTCGCAACGGAGCCCGAGGCCGCAGACGTATTTATTATCGCCGTGCCAACTCCCATCGACGAGGAAAAGCGTGCCGACCTAAGAAGCGTCATGAAATCCGTCGACAGTATTGTCGGGGTGCTGCGCGCCGGCAATCTTGTAATTTTGGAGTCGACAGTTCCGATCGGGACGACGGAAGAGATAGCAAAGAAGATCGCGCATGTTCGTCCCGATCTGACGGTGGGAATGGCCGATGGATCTGAACACGGCATTTCGGTAGCCTACTGCCCCGAGCGGGTCTTGCCCGGACGCATTCTCTCTGAGTTGGTCAACAATGACCGTTGTATTGGTGGCGTAACGCCTCACTGCGCCCGGCGTGCGCAGCGCTTTTACAAGACTTTTGTTCGAGGCGCGTGCATCGCCACGACAGCGCGCGCAGCCGAAATGGTCAAGCTGACCGAAAACGCGTTCCGCGATACCAATATCGCATTTGCAAACGAGCTCTCTTTGATCTGCCATCGTTACGGGATTAACGTGTGGGAGGTCATCGATCTCGCCAATCGACATCCTCGCGTCAACGTCTTGCGCCCCGGCCCGGGAGTCGGTGGTCACTGCATCGCGATCGATCCCTGGTTCATTGTCGAGTCGGCACCTGATCTCGCGCGTCTGATCAAAACAAGCCGCGAAGTGAACGATTCGATGATTGCCTGGACAGTTGAACGGGCGACCGCACTGATCGAGGAACATCCCTATGCCAATGTCGCGTGTTGCGGCTTGGCATTCAAGGCAAACGTTGATGATCTCCGAGAGAGCCCCGGATTGGAAGTTGCGCATCAGCTTGCCTCCCGTTA
>WNFO01012816.1_pt1 | contig 10951 bp, 10 predicted proteins | sample 5400251 | NCBI WGS metagenome assembly WNFO01 (sample SAMN13153354, study PRJNA577476) | soil metagenome | isolation source: 100 cm saprolite under Madrone tree | place: USA:California | collected 2016-06-14 | reverse complement strand
GTTTCGGTGTCGGGCCTCGGCACCAGCGTCGCCGCCGAGAGTTGCAACGGCAGGCCCCAGAATTCCTTGGCTCCCAGAATACGCGCGACCGGCTCACCCGTGAGGCGACGGCACGCAAGGTCCTCCAGCCGCGCGGCCTCAGCCGCGGTGAGGGCCCGCGTCGCGGCTGTAATGAGGCCGGTCAGGTCGAGACCCAGCGCCGCACCGACCAGAATCCGCGCGTCGAGTTCCGCCGAATCGATTGCGTTTGTCCTGAACCGGGCCGTCAGCGTGCGCCGCGCGGTTTCGACGGTGTGTCCGGTGAACGGATGGCTCACGCGGCGCCCTCATGAGCGACGAAGCGCCACGACAGTTTCAGCGACGGGTGACTCACGCCGCGGCGCCCTGGGCGGCGAGTTGGGCTGCCTGATGCTCGGTCGTCAGGGCGTCGACCAGTTCGCCCAGCGCTTCGCCTGATATCACCTGCGGAAGTTTATAGAGCGTGAGGTTGATGCGATGATCGGTGACGCGGCCTTGCGGAAAATTATAGGTGCGGATGCGCTCGGAGCGGTCGCCGGAGCCGACCTTCTCGCGGCGGTCCGCCGCGCGGGTCGCGTTGATGCGCTGCTGCTCGGCGTCGTAGATGCGGGAGCGCAGGATGTTCATCGCCGACGCGCGATTCTTGTGCTGCGAACGGCTGTCCTGCATCATCACCACGATGCCGGTCGGAATATGGGTGATGCGGATCGCGGATTCGGTCTTGTTGACGTGCTGGCCGCCGGCGCCCTGCGAGCGCATGGTTTCGATCCGAAGATCATCGCTCTTGATGTCGACATCGACCTCCTCGACCTCCGGCAGCACGGCAACCGTCGCCGCCGAGGTATGAATGCGGCCCTGGGTCTCGGTGTCGGGTACGCGCTGCACCCGGTGCACGCCGGATTCGAATTTCAATTTGGCGAACGCGCCGCGGCCCTGCACTTCGGCGATGATTTCCTTGAAACCGCCCATGGTGCCTTCGCTGGCGGAGATCACCTCGACCTTCCAGCCCTGCAGGCTCGCGAAGCGTTCATACATCCGGAACAGGTCGCCGGCGAACAGCGAGGCCTCGTCGCCGCCGGTGCCGGCGCGGATTTCCAGCACGACGTTGCGCTCGTCCATGGCGTCCTTGGGCAGCAATGCCACGCGGATCTGCTGCGCCAGCTCGACGCTGCGCGACTGCAGCGTTTCGCGCTCGGCTTCCGCCATGCCGCGCATGTCGGGTTCGGTGGCGGGATCGGCGATCAGCGCATCGATCCCGGCGAGCTCGGCATCGGCTGCGCGATAGGCTTTCACGGCGTCGATCAGCGGATTGAGTTCCGCCAGTTCGCGCGTGATCCGCACGTAGTGCTCGGAGTTCACCTGGCCAAGCAACTGCGCCTCGAGTGAGGCGTGGTGCGCCAGCAGGATATCAAGTTTGGCTTCGGGCAGCATGGGCAATTCTCAAAGTCGGAAAAAGGGCGAGCGCAGCGTTGTCGGGCGGAGCGCCGCTACAACGACAGCCCCTCGGACTCGGCGAATTCGGTCAGCTTCTCCCGAATCGACACGCTGCCGGACGGCGCATCGAGCAGCGGCATCATCACCGCTTCGGCCTTCTTGGCGTCGAGCTCGAGGATCATCGCCTTGACCGGACCGTGCCCGGTGGCGGACATCGACAGCGAGCGGTAGCCCAATGCGATCAGCGCCAGCGCGCCGAGCGGCTTTGACGCCATCTCGCCGCACAGCGAGGCTGATTTATTCGCGGCATTCGCTTTCTGTACGATCTCGTGCAACACCCGCATGATCGGCGCAGACATGGTATCGAACCGTTCGGAGACCTTGGCATTGCCGCGATCGACCGCAAACAGGAACTGAAACAGGTCGTTGGATCCCACCGAGACGAAATCGACTTTCTTCAAGAGTTCGTCGAACTGATAGAGCAGTGCCGGAACTTCGACCATGGTGCCGACATCGATGCGTTCCGGCAGCGCATGGCCGTGCTGACGCAGATAGGTCAGTTCGCGTTCGACGATGCTTTTGGCGGCATCGAATTCGGCGACTTCGGAAATCATCGGAAACATGATGCGCAGGGCGCGGCCGCCGCCGGCGCGCAGCAAAGCGCGGATTTGGCCGCGCAGCAGCCCGGGCCGGTCGAGGCCGAGCCGGATCGCGCGCCAGCCCAGCGCGGGATTCTCCTCGATCACGGTTTCCATATAGGGCAGCGCCTTGTCGCCGCCAATGTCCAGGGTCCGGAAGGTGACGGGCTTCGGGCCGGCGGCATCCAGCACCGCGCGATACAGCGCGAGCTGGTCGCTGGTGCGCGGCAGGCTCTGGCCGACCATGAATTGCAGTTCGGTGCGGAACAGGCCGATGCCGGCGCTGCCGGTGTCGTCGATATGCGGCAGGTCGATGATCAGGCCGGCGTTGATCATCAGCTCGACGTGCTGGCCGTCCTTGGTCACGCAAGGCTTGTCGCGCAGCGCCGAATATTGCGCCTGCCGCCGGGCGCGAAACCGCACCCGTTCCGCATAGGCCGATTCGATCTCCGCCGAGGGGCGGACATAGATCGAGCCCGAGGTGCCGTCGACGATGATGGCATCGCCGGGATCGGCAATGCCCGGCGCATTCGGCACCTCGCCGACCGCGGGAATGCCGAGCGCGCGCGCCACGATCGAGACGTGAGAATTGGCAGTGCCTTCCTCCAGCACCAGCCCGCGCAAGCGCTTGCGATCGTAATCGAGCAGGGCGGCTGGCCCCATCGCGCGCGCGATCAGGATGGCGTTGTCGGGCAGCTGTTCCCGGGACGGCGCGTGATCCTGCCCCACCAGTTGTCGCATCAGCCGATGGCCGAGGTCTTCGAGGTCATGCAGGCGGTCGCGCAGATAGGGGTCGGTGGAACGCAGCATGCGGGCACGGGTATCGGATTGCACGCGCTCGACCGCGGCTTCGGCGGTGAGGCCGGTGGCGACCGCTTCGTGCAGCTTGTGCGACCAGCCATGATCGTTGGCGAACATCCGATAGGCTTCCAACACGTCGCGGTGCTCGCCGCCTTCGGCGACGTCGCCGCGTTCCAGCATGCGGTCGAGGTCGGCGCGCAGTTTCGCCAGCGCGGTGTCGAGCCGCTTGATTTCCTTCGGCAGGTCCTCGGCGATGTAATTGGTGATGACGACACGCGGCTCGTGCAGCACCACATGGCCGAGCGCGATACCGTCGGACAGGATCGCGCCGGTCTTGTGCACCGAATGCCGTGCGGCAGGCTCCGCGCCGGGCTGCGCCAGCGCGGACAGTTCGCCGGAGGCGATCATCTCCGCCAGCACCATCGCGGTGGTCTGCAGCGCCTCGACCTCTTCCTCGACATAGGTGCGCTTGGCGCGGTTCTGCACCACCAGTACGCCGAGGGTGTTGCCGGCGCGCAGAATCGGAACGCCGAGGAACGAATGATAGATTTCTTCGCCGGTTTCCGGGCGGAACGAAAACGCCGGATGGTTTTGCGCGTCGCTGAGATTGAGCGGGGTCGCCTCGCTCGATACCAGGCCGACCAGGCCCTCGTGCGCACTCAGGACGGTTCGGTGCACCGCGTCGCGGTTGAGACCTTCGGTGGCGTAGAGCTCGAGCGTGTTATCGACGCGCAGCACGTAGGTCGAGCAGACCTCGGCCACCATGTTGGCAGCGATCAGCACCACGATCTTGTCCAATCGTTCCTGGGCGCTGACCTGCTCCGCCATGGTTTCGCGGAGCCGTCTCAGCAAGACGCGGGGGCCTCCCGACGCGCTCCGCATGTGCTGGTACCCTCCTCCGCGAAGCCAGCACGCCGGGTGGCCGGCAGCTGGCATTAAGCTCAAGAAAAACAACAATTTTAGTCATTCGGCGCCGCACCAAACTGAAAACTGGCCGAATCAGCGTGGCTAAAACTCTTGCACAGTTTGCGGCAGCCACCTCATCAGGCGTATAGCGAATTGAGGCTTGTTTTGCCAAGCAAAACGCCTGCCAGCGGCTATAACGTCTTTGTCAGCCTATGCTGCGCGCGCTAAGAAAAAATTATCCTAAGTGTGATCGAGCCCATAGAGCGTATGCAGCGTCCGCACCGCAAGTTCGGTATAGGCGGCATCGATCAGCACCGAAAACTTGATCTCGGACGTGGTGATGGCGCGGATGTTGATATTGCGCGCGGCCAGGGCGGCAAATGCTTGCGCGGCGACGCCGGCATGGCTGCGCATGCCGCTGCCGATCACCGAGACTTTCGCGACATCGGTGGCGCTGTCGAGCCGGGCATAGCCGATTCTGCTCTTGGCCGACGTGATGGTGTCACGGGCGCGGGTATAATCCGAGGCCGGAACGGTGAAGGTGAGGTCGGTGGTGGCGCCGTCCTCCGAGACGTTCTGCACGATCATGTCGACATTGATGTTGGCCTCGGCGAGCGGACCGAAGATCGAGGCGGCGACGCCCGGCTTGTCCTGGATCTGGCGGACCGAAATCTGGGCTTCGTCCTTGGAAAAGGCGATGCCGGTGACGACGTGGCTTTCCATGATTTCCTCCTCGCTGCAGATCAGCGTGCCCGGCGGCTGGTTGGCGTAGGGGTCGATATCCTCGGGCTTGTCGAAGCTGGAACGGACGAAGATCGGCATGTTGTGCACCATGCCGAGTTCCACCGAACGGACCTGCAGCACCTTGGCACCCTGCGAGGCCAGCTCCAGCATGTCTTCGAAGGCGATCCGGTCGAGCCGGCGCGCCTTCGGGACCACCCGCGGGTCGGTGGTGTAGACCCCGTCGACGTCGGTGTAGATATCGCAGCGGTCGGCATGGATAGCGGCGGCCATCGCAACCGCGGAGGTGTCGGAACCGCCGCGGCCGAGCGTGGTGATTCGCCCCGTCTGCGGATTGATGCCCTGGAAGCCGGCGATCACAGCGACCTCCTTGCGTTCCCTGAAGCGGTTGATCAGTTCGGAACCATCGATCTCGAGAATCCGCGCCGATGCATGGGCGTCACTGGTTTTGATCGGGATCTGCCAGCCTTGCCAGGAACGCGCCTGAATGCCGATCGCCTGCAGCGCAATCGACAGCAGCCCGGCCGTGACCTGTTCGCCGGACGCCACGACGGCGTCATATTCGCGCGCATCGTGCATCGCAGAGGCTTCGCGGCACCATTCCACCAGTTCATTGGTCTTGCCGGCCATCGCCGACACCACTACGGCGACGTCATGGCCGGCATCGACCTCGCGCTTCACGTGCAGCGCGACGTTGCGGATGCGGTCGATATTGGCGACGGATGTGCCGCCGAATTTCATCACGAGGCGGCCCATGACGACTGGTGCATTCCCCAAGAGGATAAGTAATGTGACCCGCGCGGAAACTGGAGCGCCCGGGCCAAAAGGCGCGTATACATAGCGGCGCGGCTGGGGGCAAGCAACGGGTTCCAGCTATCCCCGGAACCCGGTGGAATTGTGTGGCGTAAAGGTAATTGAGGCTGAATGCATGGGGCGTTATATCGACGATATCCTGCAGCCCGGCGAGAAGGTGCTGTATTCAACCAATGCGCACTGGATATTTTATCTGCCGGCGATCGCGGCGTGGTTGGTGGCAGTGATTCTGCTCATTTTATCGCGCTCAGCCGTCAACGATAGCATCGTCCTGCTGTGCCTGTCGGCCTCGGCGGTGGCGGCAATCGCCGCGCTGTACTGGAGCGCCAAGGCCTGGTTCCATCGCTGGACCACCGAGACCGATGTCACCAACTTGCGGGTCGTCCACAAGACCGGGTTCATCAAGCGGCGCACGTTCGAAATGAGTCTCGACAAGGTCGAGAGCGTCGATGTCAACCAGACCATTCTCGGCCGCATCCTCAATTACGGCGACGTGACCATCCTCGGCGTCGGCGAGGGCAAGGAAACCATCAGCACCATTGCCTCGCCGCTGGATTTTCGCAATTTCATCACCGCGCGATAGGAGCTGCGCGCAACCCATGGCCATCCAACAAAAATCTCCTGCAGGTGCTTCCGGGGCCACGGCGTCCACGGTCGATCCCGCCGAAGTCGCGAAGTTTTCGAAGCTGTCGGACGAATGGTGGGATCCCAACGGCAAGATGGCGCCGCTGCACAAGATCAATCCGCTGCGGCTGACCTATATCCGCGACGCCGCCTGCCGCAAGTTCGAGCGCAACGTCAAAAGCCTGAACTGCCTGTCCGGCCTGCGTATCCTCGATATCGGCTGCGGCGCCGGCCTGTTATGCGAGCCGTTCACGCGTCTCGGCGCGCAGGTGATCGGCGTCGATCCGTCCGCCACCAACATCGCGGCGGCGAAGCTGCACGCCGACAAGGCGCAGCTGTCGATCGACTATCGCTGCACCACCGTCGAGCAGATGGACGTGCGCGAGCGTTTCGATATCGTGCTGGCGATGGAAGTGATCGAGCACGTCTCCGATGTCGGCGTGTTCCTCAATCGCTGCGCGGCGATGCTCAAGCCCGGCGGGCTGATGGTGGTCTCGACGCTGAACCGCAACTGGAAAAGCTTTGCGCTCGCCATCGTCGGCGCGGAGTATATTTTGCGCTGGCTGCCGCGCGGCACCCATCAATGGGACAAGTTCGTCACCCCCGACGAACTCGCGCATCATCTGCACAACAACAAGCTGGCCATCACCGAGCAGGCCGGCGTGGTCTACAGCCCGTTCGCCGACCGCTGGAGCCTCTCGTCCGACATGGACGTGAACTACATGGTGGTGGCGGAGTGGGTGAGTTAGGAAATGCTGCCTGCACGCCCCGCGTAGCCGCGATCCGAGCACGGTCATCGCATCACCCGTCGATCGATAGGCCAAGCCGCAACCGATGGTGATTGTCGCAACGCTGTTATGACACCGGTTCCGGTTGACCGCGCCAGCCGCCCCCTGCACGGTGGCTGCAATTTCACCGGCCAGCGAATTCCTATCCCACATGCTCAGCATCGCCACGCTCTGGATTCCCTTCACCATCACCGCGGCGCTCGGGCAGGTCGCGCGCAACGCGATGCAGCGGCAATTGACCGGGCCGCTCGGAACCTGGGGCGCGACCAATATCCGCTTCCTGTTCGGCTTTCCGTTCTCGCTGATCTTCTTTGCCGTCGTGATAGCCGCGACCGGCGATGCCGTGCCGTGGCCGACGGCCGCGTTCTGGCCGTGGTTGCTGCTCGGCGCGCTCAGCCAGATCGTCGGCACTGGCATGATGCTGCTCGCCATGAACGAGCGCTCGTTTGTGGTGACGACGGCGTATCTGAAGACCGAGGCAATCCAGACCGCGATCTTCGGTTTTGTCTTTCTCGGTGATCATCTGACCGTGCTGAAGGTGATCGCGATCCTGATTGCGACCGCCGGCGTCGTTATCGCCGCGTTGCGGCCGGGTGCCGAGAAGGGGTTTGCGGATTTGAATGGTGCTGACGATCTATCTGTTGGTGCGAGCGCCCGAGGTGCTCAGGAAAATCCTTGGTCTATGGAAGCCCTCGATGTTCGCGGGCTTCATGGGCGCGTTCGCCTCGCAGTTCTGGTTCCTGGCGTTTGCGCTGACCGCCGCTGCCAATGTGCGCACGCTGGCGCTGGTCGAAGTGCTGTTCGCGCAGGCCGTGGCGTATTATTCGTTCAAGCAGCCGCTGTCAGGCCGCGAACTCGGCGGTATCGCGCTGATCGTGATCGGCGTCGCGCTATTGGTCGCGGTGTAATTGTCCTCATCCTGAGGAGCGGCCTCTTGGCTGCGTCTCGAAGGGTGAAGCATCGTCTTCTTCATGGTTCGAGACGCGCAGGGTGCGCTCCTCACCATGAGGAACATCCGGTCTAATTCCTGTCGTCCGGCAGCACCGGCAGCGGCGATACCTCGACGCCTTCTTCGATCAGGGAGCGCGCTTCATCCGGCGAGGCCTCGCCATAGATCGGGCGATGCTCGATGTCGCCGTAGTGCATCTTGCGGGCTTCGTTTGGAAAGCGCTCGCCGACATTGTCGGCGTTCTTCACGATATGATCACGCAATTCGCGGAGCTTGGCGCGCAGTTCGCGCTCCTGCGCCATCAACAGCGGCGTCGATCCGGGTGTCGTGACATCGGTGGCAACGGCGGGCGCCGGGACTGCGCTTTCGCGGCCCTTCTTGCTCACGATCTGCGGGGCCATGATGGCTCGTTCGACCTTGGCGGAGCCGCAGACGGGACAATTCACAAGCTTGCGCTTTTCTTGGGCTTCATAAGCGGAGGAGCTTTGAAACCAGCTTTCGAACGCGTGGCCGCGTTCGCAGTGCAGGGAATATCGGATCATACCGAGCCCCGCACCAGGTGCAGATGTTCCGGACCAGCCTTGGGGTCGGCGACGCTGAAGCGCCGGCCGTGCTGCAGCGACGGCACCGTCCTGCGCGCGGTTTCGACCTTCGAAGGATCGATCTTCGCCAGGAAAACGCCGGGCTCTACGCCGCCCTCGGCGAGCACCTCGCCCCAGGGCGCGATGATCAGCGAGTGGCCATAGGTCTCGCGCTTGTTCTCATGCATGCCGCCCTGGGCTGCGGCGAACACGAAGCAGCCATTCTCGATGGCGCGGGCGCGCAGCAGCGTGTGCCAATGCGCCTCGCCGGTCTTTCGGGTAAAGGCGGAGGGCACGGTGAGGAACGCGGCGCCGCTTTCGGCGAGCGCGCGATATAGCGACGGAAAGCGCACGTCGTAGCAGATCGTCAGCCCGATCCGGCCCCAGGGCAGGTCGGATATGACGGCGGTTTCGCCGGGCTGATAGTTGGCGGATTCGCGGTAGCTCTCGCCATCGGGCAGATCGATATCGAACATATGGATCTTGTCGTAGCTCGCGATCACGGTGCCGTCCGGCCCGATCAGGAACGAGCGATTGACCGCCCTCTCAGGCGTGGCACGCAACGCCAGCGAGCCGACATGGAGATGGATCTTCAGTTCCGCCGCCAGCCCGCGATAGGCTTTCAGCGAAAGATCGTCTTCTTCAGCCGCAAGATGTTCGAACAGTGCCTTGCGGTTAAGCTGCATCATGTTGCTCACCTCGGGGGTGAGCACGTAGTCGGCACCCTGGGCCGCGGCTTGCCGAATGAGTTTGGTGCCCTGTTCGAGGCTTGGCTCGGGCAACAGCCCGGTACGCATCTGCACCATCGCGGCGGTAAAGCTGAGATCTGTGCTCATGAATTGGCCTTTTCGCCCGCCAGCAACGAATCGAGCCTGCCCGCGCGGTCGAGGGCGTAAAGCTCGTCGCATCCGCCGACATGGGTCTCGCCGATGAAGATCTGTGGAAACGTGGCGCCCGCGCCGACGCGATTCCACATCTGCTGACGAAGCGCCGAATCGGTAGCGACATCGTGTTCGGTGAACGCGGCTTTTTTCCGCGTCAGCAGCGATTTGGCAGCGCTGCAATAGCCGCAGCCCGGGCGGGTGTAGATCTCGATGACAGCAGACATGTCGCGCTCTGTTTTGGAAGTACCTGATTATATGGGAGCTTTGTGAGTATCCACAACCCGGGCGAACACCAGCACGTCGACGGAAGCGGCCTTGGCGCGCAACAGCGCCCGCGCGCAAGCATCAACCGTGGCGCCCGAGGTCAGGACATCGTCGATCAGGACCACGCGGCGGCCCTGAATGTCGGCGATACGGTCCGCCGCGACCTTGAACGCGCCCTGCACGTTGCTGGCGCGCTGCGATCGGGACAGGCCGATCTGTTGCTGGGTCGGCCGGACGCGCCGCAGCGCTTCCGATGTTACCTTCACGCCGGTTTGCCGTTCGATGACACGCGCCAGCGCCCCGGACTGATTGTAGCGGCGGCTCCAGCCGCGTCGCCAATGCAGCGGCACCGGAACCAGCGCGTCGGCCTCGCCGAGCAGTTCATGGCCCGCCCGCGCCATCCAGCGGCCCATCGCGGGCGCCAGATCGGTGCGGTCCTGGTATTTCAGCGCATGCACCAGCGTCCGTGCGACGTCGTCATAGCGCACCGCGGCGCGGGCGCGCGCATAGGCCGGCGGATCGGCGATCGCTTCCATCGACAACAGGCCGGGGCCGGGATCGTAGACAAAGGGAATGCCGAGCCTTGGGCAAAACGGCGGCGCGATGAACGACAGTTTGGCCCAGCAGGCGGCGCAGACGCCTTCGCCGTCAACCGGTTCGCGGCAGGCCACGCACAGCGTCGGCAGCGCGATGTCGAGCGCGAGCCGCGCGGCATGAGCCCACGCACCGCGGCACGTATTCAGCGCGCCGCGGAGATGGCTGGAGATGGAACGTGACGGTGATGGTTGTGCGTCCATGAGGGGGAGGCTAGCGTTGACTTTATCGACTCTCAAGCGACAAACAGGCGTCCCCCGGCTGTGCATTCGCGCCGATCCGTTCCGTCATTGCGAGCGAAGCGAAGCAATCCATCTCGCCGCGCAAAGAAAGAATGGATTGCTTCGCTCCGCTCGCAATGACGGCAAATCCAGACACACGTTCAAAGCAAACAGACCGGTGAGCGGATGGGGTCAAGGCCGTCAGCCGCCGGAGGCGGTGGCGCGCAGCGCCAGCCTTGAGGCCAGCCGATCACGGGTCTACCTCAAAAATTACAGTTGCTCCCCGGCGATCGGGCTCTTTTGCCACCGTCGCCTTGCGGATTGAAGGTTTTGTCCGGCCCGGTTGAGCCGAACGCGCCTCCGCAAGACTTGACGCCAGCGTCGAGGCGTCAGGACCACACGACTTCACCGTCCGCAAGCAGCGTTGTCGTCCTGCATGCCGCTAACCGCTCACGGAGAGCAATCCGCCCTGCGCTTCGCAATCGCACGCCTGACGCTGCCGCGTCCACCGCATCCCGCCCCGCGTTCGTGACGATCGCGATACGCCCCTTTTGTGGGACGAGACAGCGGTGCTTATAGAAGTGATTTGGGCCGGCGCGGAATGGATAAATTTTTTGCTATGGGACTCGACAGCCGCGATCACACCAAATCTGGCCCGTCGGGCAGTGGATTTTTTTACCCGACGTCATTCGGCA
>WNFO01005884.1_pt1 | contig 10951 bp, 9 predicted proteins | sample 5400251 | NCBI WGS metagenome assembly WNFO01 (sample SAMN13153354, study PRJNA577476) | soil metagenome | isolation source: 100 cm saprolite under Madrone tree | place: USA:California | collected 2016-06-14 | reverse complement strand
TTATCCTCGAGCATATTCCTCAAGGACTGCGGAATTTTGACCGGCATCGTTCGACTCCTTTTCTGTGCTCTCTATCCGCATTGTCTAGTAAGACGTCGGACCAATCAAGAGCTACCGTCGGCAGTTTGAGATTCGTCGATCATCAAACTGATGTTTGTCCAACCGATCGGATAGGGGTTTTCGAGCCCAGGATGTCTGGGACTGTGATTTCGGCGATCTCAATTGTTCGTCGGATCATTGCCATTCGACGGAACTTGCAAACAACAGCGGACAGACCTGCCTGGCGCAAGGCCGGCGCGATCTCAGCGATGAACTGGTCCATGTCGCGGCGCAGCTCGTCCAGGGGCCGGAACATCGTCGGAATGAAGAGCGTGGTCGCACCTGCCGTCTTTAGCTGGCGAAGCTGTTCCCGAATCTGATCCGGCGTTCCGGCAAGGCAGATGTCCCGCGCGTCGGCCGCATGGCTTCCCATGCGCCTGGCGATTGTGTCGGCCAGGCGGTCGATGTCGTCCTTCTTGTCCGTGATCAGCAGCGCCATGTTGACGGAGCGCACGATGCTTTTGCTGTCGCGTCCGACTTTGAGGCAGTGCTCTTCGAGGATCGCACTCTTGTGAGCGAGCACTTTCGGTCCGCCCCAGACGTTCCAGTGGTCGGCGTGCCTGGCGACGATGCGCAGCGTGACGCGTTCGCCGCCGCCTCCGATCATCAGTTCCGGATGCGGCTTCTGTACGGGTTTAGGATCGAGCGGGGCATCGGAGAGCTGGTAATACCGGCCGGTGAAATTGCTGCGGTGCTGGGTCCACAGCGACCGGATCACTTCGCACGCCTCGTCCAGCCGCTCAAGCCGCTCGCGCATCGTGTAGAAGGGGATGCCGTACGCTTCGTGCTCGTTCTGTTGCCAGCCGGCGCCCACTCCGAGCAGGAGCCGTCCGCCCGAGATGATGTCGACCTGGGCTGCCATTTTCGCGACGACGGCGGGATGCCGGTACGTGTTGCCAAGCACGATGGTCCCAACGCGCATCCGGGGGACAAGCGCCGCGAGCGCGGCGAGGGTGCTCCACGATTCGAGCACTGGGCCTTCACGGTCTTGGATGTTCGGCATGAAATGATCGGATACACAGGCGATGTCCCATCCCGTCGCTTCGAGATGCTGCCAGAGGTCCAGCACGCCCGGCCACGTCTGCAGGGTCAGGCTCGTGAACACACCGAAACGCATCTCCAACTCTCCTTGAGTTCCGCGCAGGTCTCGTTCACGTATCACCATAGACGGGAATTGCCGCGCCGTGAATGACTGTCGCGTCATCGCTGCACAGGAAAAGGATGACGCGAGCGATCTGCTCCGGCTTGGGCCATTGCGCGAAATCCGCCTGGGGCATGGCCCCTCGATTAACGGCAGTGTCGATGATGCTGGGTAGAATCGAGTTCGCTCGGACGCCGGTACCTTTGAGATCCGTTGCAAGCGAGTCCACCATCGCCACGGCGGCCGCTTTGGCCGCTGCGTATGCGGCTGCGCCGCCTGGATGATCTAACCCCGCTTTCGAAGCGATATTGACGATCGAACCGTGTTTCTGCCGCAGCATGGCGGGGACGACCGCGCGGCACAAGGTATAGCCCGACCATAGATTGACTGCCAGCATCTGATCGAATATTTTTGCGTCCGCCTCCCAGAACTTGATCCCGCCCGCGTAGCCGCCGACCGTATTTACCAGTGCGTCGAGCTGTCCGTGCCTGGCGAGAATGTTTTCGACGAGTTCACGGACGGAGCGTTCGTCGGTCACATCGGTAGGGTATCCCTCCAGCTTCGATGTTCTCTTCAACGCATCGAATTCTTCCTGCTTCCGATAGGTGACAATCACGTTCGCCTCTTCTTCGAGAAACGCGAGGGTGACTGCGCGTCCCAGTCCGCCTGTGCCGCCCGTAACCAGAACCGTCTTCGCAGAGAATCTTTCGCTCATTTGATGAATGTACCTCGTTGCAGTTCGTCGAAAGCCTGCTGAAGTTCTTGTTGTCCTTCTACTCTACTCTCAATTTGAATTCAGGCCTTTAATCTGATGGCCGCGTTCGTAGCTTATATGCGGTGGAAGGTGATGCCGATCCCGCTAGACAGGGATCTCGTCCAGCCCCCAGTTCTTCAACAGAAAAGTTCCCCCATGGACCATTCCGTTGCCTTGCGCGATGGTGACCTTGCGCGAGCGCACGTCCTCCTTGTACTCTGGCCTGGACGAGTCCGCAACCGCGTTGGCCAGCGCCACGCGCAAGTCGAGTTCGGACGCAAACGTTCGCCCCAGCAAGCTCGTGAGGATGTCAGCTTTCACGCCGCCGTTCTGAACATGGATGTCGAAGGCCAGCGCCATGCCCAGCTCGGTCTTCAATTGCAGCTTGTTCGCCGTGGCTAGCGCAGGTTGAAAGTAGTCCTTGCGCACGTGCCCGAGTTGCGCCTCCTGCACTTCCGGCATCATTCCAAACACGCGAAAGCAGGATCGCCACGGCTCGGCGAGCCGGGCCTTCGAGGGCGGAATGCTCACTGAGTCGGCAAAGGCCAACTGCTGGTCGAGCGGCAGATCGATCAACCGGAGAAGCTGGGGCGTCAAATCACCGAAAGCGAGTTTGACCAGATCGGGCCTCGCCGCTTGCATCTCGCGCACGATCTTCCCGACTTCGCCGTGCTCCAACGTGAAACCAATGATGCCCCACGTAATCCCGGCCCCGTCGAAGTTCCCCTGCGCCAGCTCAAAGCCGTGGCCTTCGAAGGTAGCGGTGAGCGCGAGGGCACGCTCGTCGAGCGTTGGCACGGGCAGTTGCGTGATCGCCCCCCAGGTATCCGTGTCGACCAGGCCAGTTTCCGGCATGCTGTGTGTTTTCTGAAAGGCTCCCACAGCGGTTGTGGTTCGCGGGCCGAAGCCTCCGTCGATCGCGTCCCCGGCGAAGCCGAGACCCTTCTGGATCTTCTTGACTGGAGCGCCGTGCGCGCCCTGGGCAAATAATAAACGCGGCATAAGTTCTTAGCCTCCGTTTTTCGCGACACTCAAAAACTCGAATCGATGCCAGAAGCTCGATTCGAGCTTCGGAGACTTTAGCCGAGCGCAAATAGAAGGTCAATCAAGTGCGAGGTTTTTGGAAGCCTCTGCTAAACTGAGCCGGTCATGCAGCGCAGTCATTCAATCGCATTGTTAGTGTGCCTCGCGTGTGGTCTCTGGGGAAATGGTATCGCTGAGGCTCAGCAGACCATTGTTCAGCAAGAGCGCGAGCAAGCGCGTAAACGAATACGCGCACAACGCATCGATATGCCCCCGGTGCTGGACGGACTCGTCAGTGAGCCGGTCTGGCAGGAGATTGAGCCTGCCAATGGTTTCATCCAGCAGGAGCCGAACGAAGGATCTGTCGCCACGGAAAAAACCGAAGTCCGCTTTGGATATGACAACCGCAACATGTATATCGGAATCATTTGTTTTGATTCGCAACCGGAGAATATTGTCGTCTCCCAAAATCGGCGCGACGGCAGCCTCACCGATACCGACTCGATTCAGATCTTGCTGGATACTTTTCACGATCGCCAAAACGCCTTTATCTTTGGCACCAGCCCAACCGGAATCGAGTACGACGGGCAAGTTTCAAAAGCTGGGCAGGGCGATTCGGGCACATTTGGGCAGGGCGGCGGTCAGGGGGGCGGAACTGGTCAGGGTGGGGCACAACGAGGAGGCGCCGCCGCTTTCAATGGGAACTGGGATGGTGTTTGGTCCGTGCGCTCTCAGATCACCGCGCGCGGCTGGGAGGCCGAAATGGTCGTTCCTTTTCGGACCCTCCGCTACATCCCGGGCGCGGACCGCGTATGGGGTCTTCAGATCATGCGTAACCTGCGCCGGCACAACGAGCAATCCTTTTGGACGCCCATTTCGAGAGCCTTCGACTTGCTTCAGGTGGATGTCGCGGGGGAACTGGAAGGCCTGGATTTACAAATGCACCGGAACATGCAACTGGTTCCTTACGTTCTGGGTGGATTGGACCAGGACTACACGCGAAGCCAGGATCAAAGCAAGCTCACCCGCAACGCCGGTCTGGATGTTAAATACGGCCTGACTCCTTCGCTTACGCTGGATGCAACGTTCAATACCGACTTCGCTCAAGTGGAAGTGGACGAACAGCAGGTCAACCTCACCCGCTTCGACCTGTTCTTTCCCGAGAAACGGCCCTTCTTCCTCGAAAACGCCGGCATCTTTGACTTTGGCGCGGCTCGTGAAACGGAAATTTTCTTCTCCCGGCGCATTGGAATCGACGAGTCCGGCGTGCAGATCCCCATCGATGCCGGCGCCCGCTTGAGCGGTCACGCAGGCCGCTACGAGCTTGGCTTTCTGAGCATGAAGACGCGCGAGGTCCGCGGCGTCGCCCCCGCCGATGAATTCACCGTCGCACGGGTCAAGCGGCAGCTACCCAACCGCTCCAGCGTGGGCCTGATTGCGGTCAACCGTCAGTCGCTCACCCATTTTGAGCGGAAGCGACCGTTCAACCGCACGTTTGGCGCGGACGCGGGGGTGGGGCTGGGGCGCTACATCAACTGGCAAAACTATTACGCCAGGACCCAGTCGCCGGGCCTGACGCGCGGGGCGCACGCCGGTCTTTCTTCGTTCCGCTACGACGACAGTCACCACCAGGCGAGCCTCTCCTACCGTGAAGTAGGTCCTGACTTCAATCCCGAAGTCGGTTATCTTCTGCGGGCCAACTACCGCCGGCCGGGTTTTGGTTATCGTCATACTTTCTATCCCGAAGCCAAGCACATCCGCAGCATCTATCCGCATTTCCAGTGGAACCGCTGGTACACGCTGGGAACGAACGATCTCGAGTCCGAATACTGGCACAACGACTATGGCATGAACTGGCAGGGCGGCGAGTCCTTGAGCTTTCAGTTCAATCGAAGCTTCGAGCGCCTGGACAATCCGTTTGAGGTGTTCCCGGGAATCAAAATCGCGCCAGGCCGGTACGGTTTCAGTCAAGTCGATCTCGCCCTCAGCACCAACCAGAGCGCACCCCGGTTCGCCAGCGGGTCTATCATCACCGGGAATTTCTACAGTGGTACGATTCGCACCCTCAGCCTCAGCGGCGGCATTCGCAAGGGTGCGAACCTGACCTGGTCCGGCAGCTATACCCGCAACATTATCAATTTGCGCGAGGGCGACTTTACTACCGATTTGGCCGGCTTTCGGTTTAACTGGAGCTTTACGTCGAAGAGTTACCTGCAAACCTTCACGCAATACAACAGCCGTATCAATCAGGTGGGCACCAATGTCCGGTTCGCGTTGCTGTCTACCTCCAGCAACGGCCTGTTCGTTGTCTATAACACACGGGATGTCACGATGGATTACTTTGATCCCTATAACCAACAGAGGACCACGCTGACCCGCGCCCTCCTTGTGAAGTACACGTACCTGTTCGATTTCTGATCAGCGAAACATGCGGACCAGACAAGCCCTCAGGCGACTGCGATCAGCAGCTTTGGAGGAGACGCGATGAAAGTCAGCTTCATCGGGTTAGGCAACATGGGTTTTCCAATGGCAGCCAATTTACTGGCTTCCGGTCATCGAGTCACTGTGTATAACCGCACGAAAAGTAAAGCAGATGAGCTGGCGACACGAGGTGCGATAGCGGTCGGTGCCCCAGAAGACTGCTGCGACAGTTCCGTTGTCATCACTATGTTGTCAGACGACAATGCTTTCGAAGAACTACTTTTCTCTAACAACAAATTCCTCGATGCACTCTTGCCCAATACTGTCCACCTTTGCATGAGCACGATAAGTGTCGCGCTTTCCGAGAAGCTTGCCCAAGTCCACGCCAAGGCTGCTCAGATTTATGTAGCCGCACCCGTCTTCGGGCGACCGGAGGTTGCTGCCTCCCGAAAATTGTTGATCGTTGCGGCCGGCCCGAAAAACGGAATCGAAAGGTGTTCGCCGTTGTTTGAAGCACTCGCTGGAAAAACTTTCGTGCTGGGGTCTACAGCAGCGCACGCTAATTTGGTGAAGCTGGCAAGTAATTTTCTGCTATTCGCCATGATTGAAAGTCTGGGGGAAGCTGTGGCCTTTGCTCGGAAGACGGGGTTAGAGCCCATTGAATTTGTGAAAATCATCACAGAGACAGTCTTTGATTCTGCCGCTTATCGGGTCTACGGCCCGATGATTGCGCAATCAAAGTACGAGCCGCTTGCCTTTCCACTTTCGATGGTTCTGAAGGATGTCGGCCTGGTTCTGCTTGCCGCCGAACATGCGGCGGTCCCCATGCCTTTCGCGAACGTAATACGAGACCAGCTGTCGAGCGCGGTAGCCCGTGGTTATGAAGACTTAGATGAGGCTGCACTGTCGCGAATCGCTGCCGAGAACGCTGGGCTAACGAGTTGATGCGAGACAGATCGCCGGCGGTCATAGACCGCCGCTACAGTTCCGTACTATCGGCTCACCGACTGTTTTGCATTCAGAATGAGCTTCTGCACCCGCCAATTGTTCATATCGGCGACGAATACAACGTCCTCGGATGGACAAGCGAGGCCATGCGGCCAATTGAATTGTCTGGGTCCACGACCTGATTCGCCGAGCATTCCCAAAATCTTTCCATCCAACGTGAGTTTATAGAGACGGCCAGGCTCCTGATCGATCGCGAACAGATACTGAGTCGGCCCATTCGTCGTAATACAGAGCGACCAGGGAGCCGTCCCGTTCGGGGGGATGGGATTCGGATTACCGAGTGTGGGATGCCGCTTTTTATCGTAGGCTGCGTTCAGCCAGATGAACTTCTTGAAATTGCCATCCGAATCGAAAACCTGGATACGTCCGTTGCCGCGATCAGCGACGTATACATTTCCTTGTTTGTCGATCTGCATGTTATGGGGATTTCTGAACTGACTGGGTCCGGTGCCGTAGGATCCCCACGACCTGATCCAGTCTCCGTTCTTGCTCATCTTTCCGATGCGTGAATTGACGTAGCCGTCGCTGACGTAGATGTTGTCCTGGGCATCCCACGCGACGTCGGTCGGGCCGTCAAATAATGCGTCCACTGCTATCTTGTCCGCCGGTCTCGCCCTCCTGAATTCGAAACCCTCGTAACCCTCGGGACGGCGTCCGAGGTTCATGAGGACATACCCGGCCGGGTTGAACTTCATAATGGAGTTCGTACCTTTATCGACAACCCATAAGTTGTCGTATTTGTCGAACCGGACTGCGTGAGCGTATCCCAGACCGTACACGCCTTTGCCGATCTCCCGCAGGAACTTGCCGTTTGAATCAAATTCCCATAGCTGAGTCGTCGCATTTCCGTACAGCGGACCCGAAGTCGCAGTTCCCGGATGATTCACAACAACAATGTTTCCCTTCGAGTTGACCGCCACACTGAGCGTTTCGCCGAAATTCATATCGGGATTGATCTTGAAGAAGTTCGGAACCGATTCAAAAGGGATCAATGGGACGTCATTCACAATCGGCACATCCTGGTTTGGTCCAGGTTGCCCCACGCCGGCAGCAGGCGGGACGTCTCCGCGCTGACCGCCTCCCCCGCCGCGCTGAGAGAAGACCGAAAGCGTCCCAGCAAAAATCGCTGCTATGAAGAGAATTCCTGAGGCACTCAACCATCGCTTCATAAAGACATCTCCTTTTGTGTGCACTTTGTGCAATGCCCTATATCCTCTGCCCTTTTTTACCTTTCAGCCAAGAATTTTCGAGTGTTGCGAAAGGCAAGAGTTATGGAAGCAAGTGCCCCGCGATAGCGCGACATTTTATTGATCGCTCGGCCACCCCTCCTTGCGGTGATGGACCTTCGGGACCATCTAAAAAGTTAGTACGGGCTATCGTTTTTTCGCCGAATTCTGCGCAACGGGACGGCGTTATCGCGACTTCGGTTCCAGCCAATCCATCTTCCGTAAAAAGTCGGGTAATTTCGGTTGTCCGGCCCTCTCTCAATACAAGTGATTTAGTGCGGTCTTCGCGAACCGAACGCCCTGAGATCGTAGCGCCGCCAGACGCCTGGAATGAGCTTTGCTCAACCTGCGCTCACAATGCGCAATTGCGAAACAGGCAAAGGAGAAAAGATGAAGACACGAAAGATGTATTGGGTGACGTGCGGTTTGGTTGTGCTCCTACTGATCTCAGGGACACGAGTGAGCGCTCAGTCGGGGCCAAACCGTTTCGTACCGTTCAATGAGTTTGCAGCAAATACTGCCACAGCGGTTTTCGTTCCTTCCACAGGGAGAGTAACCGATACGACATCGGGTGGAGGTGTCGGTGCCGGATCACACAGAGTATCGGATGCGGCGTCGTTCGAGCAGATGCGAAAACACATTCTGGATCTCTACCAGGGCGTGCGCGTGAACCACAGTTTTGCCGTGGGGGCGCAGACCTATGACTGCATGCCGATCGACCAGCAGCCCGCGGTCCGACTTCGCGGTTTGAAAGGTATCGCCGCCACGCCGCCGGCGTCAGCAGCACCCGCCTCAGGCGCTGCTGGGGTGAATAGCGGTGGCCAGCGACCCGGACAAGCGTCTGTCGCGTCGATCGTTTCCAGTGGCGTGGACAGCTTCGGGAACGCGATCGGCTGCCCGGACAAGACCGTCCCCATAGGGCGCACCACACTCGAACAGATGAGCCAATTTCCAACGCTCCAGGCTTTCCTGAGCAAGGGTCCGGATGGCAAGGGCAAGCCCCCTGTGCCCATGGCTCCTAAGCCCAGCAGTGCAGCTGCGGCATCTGCAGGTTTTGACAGATTTGTTCCGCCATCTCCTGTCGAGCACAAGTACAACTATACCTACCAATGGGTATACAACCTGGGCGGTAACTCCACTTTGAGTATCAACAACCCGTATGTTTATACCCCCTGGGGGGAAGTCTTCTCTCTGTCGCAGGTGTGGTACATCGGTTACAGGAGCGGTGCGACGCAAACCGTTGAAGCCGGATTGCAAGTCTATCCGGGCAGGCTCGGCGACGAACAGCCCCACCTGTTCGCTTACTATACTGCGGACGGCTACAGTAGCACCGGCTGCTATGACTATGGTTGCGGCGCGTTTGTACAATACAGCGGCAGCCTCTTCCTGGGAGTTGCTTTTTCGCCCAGTACGCCCGGCGGAGCACAGTATGAAATACCCATCAAATGGGAGTGGTGGTCTGGCAACTGGTGGCTCCAGGTAAACGGAGCGTGGGTCGGTTACTATCCGGGATCGCTGTTTGGAGGAGGCGACATGGCGACTCACTCCGTTCTGGCCGAGTTTGGCGGAGAACTCGTTGGTGGCAGCGGTACGAGTTACAACTACTATCCTCCCATGGGTAGTGGCAATTGGGGCGCTAGTGGATGGCCTTGGGCGGCGTACCAGCGTCAGATTTGGTACTTCGACGGCGCCTACGGCAGCCACTCGCCCAGCCTGAGCTCTATGGTTAATACCTGCCCGGGCGGGACTTCGACTCTGGGGCCATCCTGGGGCGGGTCTGATTGGCAGATTTACTTCTTCTTCGGTGGACCGGGCGGCTGGTGCTGAGAGCTTGAGACACCAGGAACGCGGGCTAAAGAGGGCGACTACATTCAGGATCAAATATTTTAGCCAGTATGTAGTCGCGGGCTTTAGCCCGCGTTCAACGCGCAACGGCCGACTTCGATTCATTCAAACAATTCCTCACGCCCCTCAGCCGGTCGATCGATACAGGGAAGCCGCAACCTTAGTTTTTGCATGATCGACTTCTGCCAGCTAAGATTATGCCCCATGAAACGAAACCTACTTCGCTGGAGCGGCCTCCTGGTCATGCTCGCAGGCTTGCCGGCGCTATCGTCGGCACAGAACAGCAAACGCTTGACGGTGCCCGGCATCAACAACTTCTGGTTTGTGGACAAAACCGTGTCGACGGGCGGCTCGATCACTTCGCGCGACCTCGCGATGCCGGCTTTGAAGAAACGCGGCATCAGGACCGTGATCGACCTCGCGGGCGGCGCTGAAAGTGGCGCCGAGCGTGCAGCGACGGAAGCCGCCGGTATGAAGTATCTGGTCTTTGCGATCAACCCCATGACGCTGGACCCCGCACCCATCGAGCCGTTTCTGAAGGCAGCCAGCGACCCGGCCAACTTCCCGGTTTTCATCCACTCGGGCGCCGGACACCGCGCAGGAATGGCGCTGATGATCAAGAGGGTCCTCGTGGATGGGTGGACGATCGAGAAAGCGGGCATCGAGGCCGCCGCGTCGGGCCTCATCGACGACAACGCGATGGCGCCGGTCTGGTGGAAGTTCGCGCAAGACTACATCATGAGCCACAAGAAGTAGACCGCCTCTGTTCACTATGATGATGACGGCCTTGCAGAGGTTGATCGAGGAACTGGAAGGCGATGCTTCTCTGCACGAGCCAAATAAGTTGCGTCAGCGCATTGAAGCGTTGGATCGGCTTGATGCGTTCAATCTTGAGGTATCGCCCCTGGTCGCGGCCACCGCAGCGGCGACGTATCACTGTGCGAAAGCACTTCAGGCTAAGCTTGAGGCGGCTAATCTCGAAGAGTTTTGCGGTTTGAAGAGACTGGCGCCGCGATCGTCCAGCCCACGACCGAAATGGTGTTTTACCAGTCGACCCCGGCACGGCATATCTTCGATCTGATCGACCGAACCGCTCTTAACGAACATGATGTGCTGGTCGACCTTGGTTCCGGGTTGGGCCACGTTCCACTGCTGGCCTCCATTTGCACAAGGGCTCGCAGCATCGGAGTTGAGTTAGAGCCGGTTTACGTCGACTGTGCGCGGCAGAGCGCAGAGACGCTCAACCTGAAGAACGTAACGTTTATCCAGCAAGACGCGAGAGCAGCGAAATTGACTGATGGCACAGTGTTCTATATGTATACGCCGTTCACCGGCAATATGCTTCGCGCCGTGCTGGATTCGCTGCAACGAGAAGGGGACCGCCGCCACATTCGAATCTGCACGTTTGGCCCCTGCACGGCCACGGTCGCCGAT
>WNFO01042908.1_pt1 | contig 10952 bp, 19 predicted proteins | sample 5400251 | NCBI WGS metagenome assembly WNFO01 (sample SAMN13153354, study PRJNA577476) | soil metagenome | isolation source: 100 cm saprolite under Madrone tree | place: USA:California | collected 2016-06-14 | reverse complement strand
CGACGAGCCGACAACACTATTCGCGCTCGCAGACGTGCGCCGCTCTGGCCAACCTGTGCTCGTGCACTGCGACGGCACGGGCGAGGGTGTCGACTTCGTGACGGCCCTACTGGTCATGTCCGATCGCATGTCAGTGGACGAAGCAATAGAGAGGGTGACACGAAAGTTCCCATATATTTCATTGCGCCCGACGTCGAGGAGACAGCTGGGTGGGTTTGAGGAGATGTTGAAGGAGGAGGAAAAGAGGAAGGCACGACTGTATGAGCACATGGCATCTACAAGTCGAGAACTACACCAGAATATTCGGGGGCTGTTGCACCGATACCTTAGAACACCTTGATAGTGCCGTGCCACAACAATTGATACAAGTCTCGAGCTAGATAGGTTTTTTCCCGATTTACGCCGTACGATACGCACAGGAGAGGGTTTGCAGTTCAGTCGAAGTTGCAGCCATATACTTTCTGCGCAATCTCTCTCCACGAAGTCACGTCCACAGCAAAACCCGCCGCATACTCCGCTTCGAGGTGGTGTAGACGCCGGCCTACAATCACGAGACTGTGTAGCGGCTCGCCGAAAACATGCGGCGGTTGCTCCCCGAGTTGGGCAAGTGTTCCGGCCACGATGCGTTCATTATCCGGGCCACCGCCAACGCGCGAGAGCGCAATCGCCAGGGTCCGATCCGGAACGAGCGCGCCATCTCGTCGTGTATTTTCTACTTCAGCGAGCTGTGCCACTGCCTGCGGAATGGACATGTATCGCGGTGGTTCGTAAATCTTTCGCCCCCTGCGCAGCACTTAATACAGCTCTGCCACACACAAATGTCCGTCCAACAGGACGGAGAATGGGGGAAAAAATGCACCGGATAAGATTTTCCTCGCTTTGTTCCTTGACTTTGATGTCCAGCAGGACGAGCGTGTGCATCCCGAGGTCCACATTCTCGCGCACGCGGTCATAGAAGCTGTCTGGCCGCCACGTGTCGGTAAAGAAGACGAGTGACACGGTCTGGCCGAAATTGTAAAGCTGGAGGCCACACGCGCCCACCGCGTTCATGATTGATGCGTTATGTATGACGCGCGTCGGGATGCCAAGGGCGCGGGCGCGGAGGAGGATGTCGGTGTGTGTCGTTGCGCCAAAAGGGTCACCGACAACGAGGAGAGCGACATCCTGAGTGTGCGCATCCCTCAGGATTTCGTCACTTTCCGTCTCGATCATGCCGCGGTCGGCGAGGACAAGTGACTTCGCGTACAGTTCTTCCTTTTCAGGAACAATATAAGCCCAAGGCGGGCAATTCGGAGATATGACGTGCCAAGCGCTCTTTTTGAACCATGAGGATGCTTGTGTAGGCTTCAAGGTACACGCGTGTAGAAGACCTAATAGCCTATTGTGTTGTCGATGAGAATGGACTAAAGCCATATTTTGACAGAGTTGAACAACCTCCAAACCTCGAAGAGAGACGTCTTTTTCATCGGAGAGACCGAGACCTATTATGTAGAACATCGAGGCAGAAGTTTATGTGATGAGGTAGGACTCCGATATGATGTGATGGATAAAGTAAGGGCACCTGATCATCGGGCATCTCGGTCGATAGACCTTCTTTACCCGCTCGCGTGTACTTGGACGAGGTATGTGTCTCTCAAGTGCTAACTTCATCCCCTCCGACATCTTCTACCTCATTCTTGAACACCTCTCCGACAGGCGTGATCTCTATGCTGCCGCCCTCACAAGCCGAGACTTTAACTGCGCCGCCACTCCACTGTTGTACCGTACTCTCGATACAGACACACCTGCCAGATTATGGGGTCATAAAGCTGTACGTTTGTGTCGGCATTTTCTCAAGCAGAGCATCGACCTCAACTTCCTGGCTAGACTAGCAATGTAATCCACCCCGCGCATTCCCTTCTCCGGAGGCCTGAACTCGCTCGTCACGTACGGCATGTTCGCGAAACAGGTCAGGTCTATTTTCTTGGGTGAACGGTGGCCTGGACGTGTTGTCGGTGCATGATCTACTGCTGCTCTCTTTTCGCCTTGGTTCCTCGCTTCTTCCTCGGGCACACCACTCACCCACGTCTTACGGTCTTAGGTGTATTGCACGCTACCTACCCAACAGTCACAGAGGCTATCCTCAAAGCTCTCAGCCTTTGCGAGAACTTGTACTCTTTTACATGGGTCGATGACACGTCCACCTCGCCCACCGTCTTCCTATCTTTTCTTAAAATTCTCCGCCATCTTCCCTTGCGTGCGCTCACACTCCGCACCTACAGCGATCTTGGAGAGGATGCGTGGCCTCTTCTCAACGCGATCCCTGACTTGCAAAAGGTGGCCATATGGTGTATGAATGGTCCGCCACGTGTTCTGCAAGGTTGGGCGCCTCTGCTCGGAAACACACTCACTGAACTTGAACTCGGGGTACGTACCGATCGCCACGATCGTGGCTTTGCTAATGACGCACTTTAACCATACTATAGAGATGCGCCGGCGTCCCCGAGACCATTTTGATTGCCGTACTCTCTCAGCTCTCGCGGCTACGAGACCTACGGCTTAAAGGCGCACCAAGCAGTGCCATACCAGACATCCTCACTTCGCTTCCCGCTCTTGTTGCGCTCGACACAGAGTATCTCCGCCCGTCTCCGCTCCGCCCATCTGACCGCGATGCACTATTGCCACTTCTCCAACGGCTCACTGTACGCACGTCCTCCGTCGATCTACAAGGCCCCGCACAACTCTGGTCATGGCTCTGTGCCCTCACGCCGCACCCATCTCTCGAGTCTTTTACGCTGAACGCATTTTCGACGGCGGGTCAGACAAACATTCCTCGGGGGTTTCTGCTCTCTCTCGCCCGTAGACATGCGGACACGCTCCGTAGATTCCTTGTCAATATGACGCAGCTCACGCTGGAGGATGTGCAATGCGTTTGTGAACTCTTTCCACTTCTCGAAGAGCTCTCTTGTGCTGTTGCAAGCCATGATGCCGTACGCCCTTTGTTGTATCTTTAGTCTAGCATTCACAAACTCGTTGCTTCTCATGCCCCTACTAGGATTCGATAGGGCACGCAATCGAGAAGGCACATAACCTCCGCTCACTTAAGCTGCATGTATATTGGATCCCTACAACACCGTCCCCTGTAGATCCTCAAACCGGAATCTCAGCTATGAGTGCATCAGAGATGCACCTACTCAATTCTCCTATTGCACGATTTGGACTAGCGGATGCCGAAGCATTGATGCGTCGTCCGGGTTCCCGCTTATGTACAGTCTCAATGGGCCCGCACGTGTTTCGGGGATCCTGGGTACAGAGGCAGCATGTCGATGGGTCGGTGCAATTACGTTTCCAGGTGGAGGTGGATGGACTAATGGGGCACGGAAGTTCGTAAGATGGGGTGCGATGGACCATGTAGTTCACCGTTCCAAAAAAATTTTGAGACCGCAAACATACATCGACGTGTTTTCAGAGTAACTGTACGCTAACCTGTCGTCAACTCACCATTCGCAATTATATCATCCCTCATTGCATCTATGTGGCAAGTGGTCGTCGACGTCCACACCTCCACTCACATCGGGACAATTACTTTGGCAATTACGAAAGTAGCCATATACATAAACAGGGACAGCCCGCGAGTAGACAATTGGCAATGTCACATCCCGCGTCCGCGTGCCCGGCCCCCACGCGGTGGTCCACCGCGTGCACCACCACGACCTGTCGAGAATGACGGAATGTGTGAGTGTGTTACTACAAACAAGAGAAGCGGAAAAAAAGGCAGACCTCGCTGCGGTGCTCCACTGCGACCTGAAAGTCCAATGAGTGCATAGTTACAGGGACGGTATACGTGCAACACACCTCGTCCTACGCCACCAGTATGTGGGCCACCCCGCGCGCTCTTACCCGCTTCTCGTGCACGCGTTTGTTCTTCCTTGACCACATCCAACAGCGCGTCTGGCACGCGCAGGTATTTTATCTATCTCCAGATAATGCGAGCAGTCAGAACTGTGTCGCCGTACAGCGTGAGGGAAAGTGTCAAACACACCGTGCTACCACGGATGTAGCACTCCTTAACTTTCCAGAAGCGGTCGCCGTCTGCGTTCGTCTGGTATACCTCGCGGAGCGTGATGTTCATAAAATTGTCGCAGTTGACGAGGTGTCCATTGAACGTTTCTCCATTCTTGAGCTCGACCAGCTTTTGGCGAGAATGCGCAGCTGTCAATGAGTGAACTTTGCGAGAGGTGAATAAAGGCGAAGTGATAGTGGTAGCTAGGTACGGGGTTAGTCCCTTGGCATTATTGTGAATTTTTTGGATACACTACCATCTTGACGAGGGTCGGACGAGTGTTAGCAGTAGCAGGAAGTGCGCGCTTTCAAATCAAATCAAGGCTAGACATGCGACCTATCACAACCCTAACCCTGCGCACGACCAGTAACTTGGAATCGGGACTACATCCACAGGACAACTACAGTACTACTACACAGTGCAATAGAAAAGCATGTTTTCAGAGTTCCAGAAATATCCTCCATGCTGTGCAGATTAGGAGTTGACCATGGCTGTGAAGCTGTGACTTTAAACTGATGCTAGATATCGGATCTGGCCGTCATTTTAACCAAAATCGTCTCGACGAGTCATTTCGACTCAACTGCCAGGTAACTTTATAAACTCTTTCACTAACTGGATAGTACAACTCATCACTTACAACGATGGCATCCTTCTACGTTGATGAAACGGCCGGCTCCGATCTTACTGGAGTCGGCTCTCAAGAAACTCCATATCAATCAATCGCACACGCTCTCTTTACCCAGGGGCAGAGCGCCAAGATACTCGTTCGCAAAGATCCCAGCACCGAGTACGAAGAACCTACTCAGAGCGCACTCAAGAAGGCCAAGAAGGGTGCAGATGGTCTTGAAAAGAAGCGTAAGAAGGCGGAGGAACTCGCGGACGCTGCGGCCCTCGAGCGAGAGAAACGAGATCGACTCTTAGAGGATAGCAAGAAAATCCAGTTGGTGGAGGATGCGACTCTTCCCGCAGCGGTAAAGGTACGTCCTACTGGTGTTACACTCTCATGGGAAATTGATCGTCGATGTTCGTAGGCAAAGATTTTGAACCTCGCACAGTTGCGCGGGAAGCGTGTTCGCGTCCTTGGCTGGGTACACCGCTTACGCTCGCAGAAAGACATCATATTTGTCGTCCTTCGCGATGGAACTGGATATCTACAAGCCGTACTCTCTGGCACACCCGTGCGTATATATAGAGCCACCTTTCTGGTACACTCTGGGTATCTTTGCTCATGCGTGGCCCAGGCACAAACATACGAGGCGCTAACGCTGACCCTTGAATCGACAGTGGAGTTAATAGGGATATTGCAACCGACGCCTGAAGGCAAAACGGCCCCAGGTGGACATGAACTCACCGTCGATTTCTGGCGAACTCTTGGCGCTGCACCTGGGGGGGACGACGCATTTACCAACCGACTCAACGACGTACGTCTTGTACACGCTTCGTATTTCTTATCGATAAATCAATCAGTCACTTACCTCTTCATCCATATAGAAATCTGACCCGTCCATCCAAGCAGATCTACGTCATCTTGTATTGCGCGGCGAGAATGCAAGTAGTGTTCTCCGGCTTCGTTCCGCGATGCTATCGGCATTCCGTGCTGCTCTTGCTGAACATCATCTCATCGAGGTCACCCCACCATGTCTCGTGCAGACACAGGTTGAAGGCGGGGCCACTCTTTTCAAGTTGGAGTATTATGGCCAACCGGCGTTTTTGACTCAGAGCTCGCAACTGTACCTCGAGACCTGTCTCCCCTCATTGGGTGACGTGTTTTGTGTGCAAGAGAGCTTCAGAGCTGAGAACAGGTAAAAGCTGCTCTGATATCACAAGGTCACGTGTACTTATACTACCCAAAGCCACACTCGTCGCCATCTGAGCGAATACACGCATCTCGAAGCCGAGCTTGCATTCATCACCTTCGATGATCTCATGGATCATGTGGAAACTATTGTGAGGGCATTCACGAACGGACTCGAAGGAAAAAACGTGACTCACTTGTCGGAACTATAGATCTGCGAGACGGTGGACAAGCTCCTACAGAACGAATCCTCCGCGGCGCTGATCAAGCAACTCAACCCCTCCTTCACGCCACCAGCACGTCCGTTCAAGCGCCTCTCCTATGTAGATGCCATCGCATGGTTGAACGAGCACGGGATCGAGCACGAGGCCGAAGACGCGGATGGCAACGTCATCAAAGACGCAGAGGGCAAGCCGACGATGGTTCCGCACGTCATCGGCGACGACATCGCCGAGGCAGCGGAACGAAAAATGACGGACATCATCGGCACGCCCATTTTCCTGCACAGCTTCCCCGCGGAACTCAAGGCCTTCTACATGAAGAAAAAGAAAGATGGTCGTGGGGGCCACTCGGGAGTTTACACCGAGAGCTGCGACTTGCTCATGCCCGGTGTGGGAGAGATCGTCGGGGGATCGATGAGGATTTCGGATATTGATGAGTTGCTCGCGGCGTATAAGCGCGAGGGTATCGACTCTGCGCCTTACTATTGGTTTACGGACCAGCGTAAGTACGGGACGTGCGAGCATGGCGGGTACGGGCTCGGTGTTGAGGTTTGTTCCTTCCTCGCTGTCATCGTTTGCCCTCTCGCGCTGATATATTCTATCTATCTTTTTTACTTCTACCCCTCGCTCCACACTTTCAGCGATTCCTGGCGTGGCTGGCCAACAGGTATACCGTTAGGGAATGCTCTCTGTACCCCAGGTGTGTCTCGCCACTTCTTTCGGTTAATTCCTTCTTGCCGATTATTTTTTTTGCTCATCGTGCGATACAGATGGCCTGGGCGCGCCACTCCATAAGCATGTGCATTCGCATGAATAGAAGGAATAGTATTAGAGATGCATATTCTTGGTTTTTAGATTTGTTAGGGGGCCTCTTTCCCTGAGCATATAAGTCTTCGAGAAATAAAGAGTGTTGTATTCGGCCCCTGAATGGCCTGAATGGCGATGTGAACCCATCGTGGTAAAACATTACATTTCTCTCTGATTTAGAATCTGTTGATTTCTCCCTTGATCTCTGAACATGAACGTCTGGCTGACTAGATAGTCAGCCAGGATCATTATCAATCATCGGCCTGCATACTCACTTCTGGGAAATTTGCCAGGCACTTTTTTTTTAAAGAACAGCTTTAATGTTTGAGTTGGAGTAGAAGTCAAAGGGCAGAACCCAGACAAATACGAGATGAAAAATGAAAACCAGATGTATCCCAGATGCTTTAGAAGAAAAAAAGCCCAGACAAAAGTACGTTGATATGCATCCGAGGTTGAGGCGCGTTGCTGTCTACCAATACCAACTCCGAACCCCAAGATCACAGACAAGAGAGACAGTACCATAACCAATTCAGAGAGGTCAGTAAAACGATAGGGATAAAATAAAAGAGGGGAGGGGGGAGGGAAGACGCACTATTCATGAAGACCGTATTGCCCCACCAATTGACTTCAAAGCCTCCTTTGGGCAGCTGGAGCGTAAAGAAAATCGTCAGTAGCGACAATATAGTACCTATTCATATCCCAGATATCAGTCAGTACACAGACGCCTTCACGATAGGGAGTAGCGTGAAAAAAACAGACCACAGTCCAAAGCGGCACCCGTGATGTAGTTGTACTTGCTCCACCACGCGAAGTTGCGCTTGCGAATGACGAATTGGAACACGAACCCGACTGCAAACCAGGACGAGTAATTGATTCCCGTCGCGGGCGGGATATACGACACCCCAAGCAGCGCTACGGGCGTGCTCACAAACCTGGCCCATGAATTTGGTCTTCGCCGCTGCAAGATCCAAAATGGAAGTGGGAGCAGCGCGCCTACGATGATCGCATACAGCTGTGGGTTGTAGATCGAGCTGGGACCAAACTGTCGGCTGGGGCCAATAAGGCCCCTAATCACAAAAAAACGGATCATATGAACGTCTGACGTGGACAACCCATGGAACGAGAACGCACCAGATAGCAGACGCAGAGAAGAAAACTTTGTTGTGCGGACAAGTAAGGTGGCTGCTCTGGTTTGGAGAACAGATGTCTGGGACGTTGCTAAAAATCCACGCCTTTACGCAACATTGTACGAACGCCACAAAAATTGTCGATGTCAATTGTACTAAGACCAGGTTGGCATCAAGCACCCTGACAAGCGCACCAAGAAACGCACCAAGGAAGGTCGCACGAGGCGGGACCTTGATGTAATGGCCGAGCTTCAGGTCCTGTACGAATGACGTCGCTTCGCTGAGAGTCTGCACTGAGTACACCTTGAAGAACATGTTGGCGAGGGGTTGGCCAGGAAGCAATGTCCCAGGGATGATTTCCGCGAGCAAATTGAGGGAGATCTATTGAATGACAAACGATTCAGAATGACAAAATGATTATTATATGTGTGAACTTACAGCTTGACCGGACATCGCATAGATAAAGCCTGACGGAATCACATAGATCACCGGCAACAATACAGAGAGCGCTAGTGCCCAGACAGGCATGCCCGTGTCCCAGACCTGGGGCACATAATCCCGTAAATGCGTATTTGGGGTAGTAAAGTCGCACAAGAGAACGTACCTCTGCAGCCACAATCGCCATACAAAAAAAGAACACAAACGCAGACCCATACCACCACTCGGGTACTTCGGGATAGCTCTGCATCAATTTAAGGTGGATATCATCCTCCTCTAGGCGTATTCGCTTGAACCCGTTCAGAAGCGTGCGGCCGTGGTACAGCAGAGCATGCACAATGACACAAGTACTCAAGGCGAACGCGAGAAGATACGTCATCGCGAACGCAGCGGGCAAATAAAGGGGCGAGTAGTCCTCGTAGGCGGTCATATTGAATGTATCCTGCGCCGTGAGCACCCTGGACACTTTGTACGCTTTACCGAAGCGATCATAGGGTTGGGAGCCGAACATCGGGAAGTGTGCAACATACCAGGTCTAGAAGTGCGTGAGGAAAGCCGAAGGAGAGTGATAAGAAACACTGACGTTTGTGTAGTACAGGATGGGGGTGAGGATCCAGTAGAATATTACAAAACCAGTAAAAATGTGCACCTCGGCCCACCAGGGGATCATGAATGGACTCCCGATCCATGCGATGACAGTCCAGTCGAACGTCAAGACGCTCATCCCTAGGCCACTGGCGGCACCAAAGACCTGATTAAGAGGGACGTTGTTCGGTGCGAGCCAGCAAATCCAGGTGAACATAGAGAGTGCTTGGAAGAGATAACCGGGAAGGAAGAAGAAAAAGAATGCGCCGGTGAAAACATACATAAAGTAGCGGAAGCGGCTGATCCCGCCATTCTCGTCCTCCTCGGCGTGCAATGTATTGAGTAAAGTGCAGATCACAAGGTTCTGTGGCCACACCATGCTTGCGGGCCAGACCAAAAATCTCCTACAGAGTCCGGCGAGACCAAAACCGGTCAACTGGGTGGCAAGGATGATGATGACACTGAACCAAAAGCCAAGGTGAAGGTGGTAATAATATTCGGCCACTACAACCGCATTGAGAGCATAAGCGGGGCCGACAGATACGTTAGTCATGATGTAGACAAGAACGTGCTCCTTGATGCTCCATGGACCCGGGTTAAGAGAGAACCGCGCACCACCAAGGAAGTTGGGTAGGCTATAGATAGTAAATGGAAGCGAATAGGCTAAAAACTTGCCAAGAGGGTGGGCGATGAGAAGAAGGACAACCGGGAAGACAAATGGCGCGGGCTGACGGAAGTTGAAAAAGATGTTCATGGCACTGCAGTTGCGAAAAAGTAAAGGCAATCGATAAGACAGTACGGGAAACACACAGGAAGAGGGAGAACGTACCTCCCAGCAGAGCAGAGGAAAATACCAATGACCCACATCCGTGCGGTAAGAGCTGGCATGTCAGGATCGTCAATGTTGGAAACCGAAGCTCGGACCTCTGGATATGGACTATCTTCCTCTTGGAGCGTATTGAAATCGAATTTCATCCTGCGGAACGAGTTAGTAGGCATAGGATGGAATGTGGTATACATACTTTATAGATGAGCTGTCAATTTCAGGGTCAGTAGTAGAGATGTCTGACAGAGAAACGGATGTCCGCCGCTTTTCGTGGGATAGAGTACTACGACGCTTATATTCTGGGGGGATTTGGGAACTGGTGGACGTTAAACCAGAAGTAACAGAGGGTGAGGTAGGTAAGTTCGCCAGCTTGCGAAGACGGAAACCATCTCCATTTGACAATGAGTGGGAGTCACGATGTTCGGTTGTAGAGGGCGGAGAAGGGGAATCAACTTTGCCAACGAAGTGGACTGAGGTGGTAGATGGACCAGCCTCTGGTATATTGTGAGTGGGCGTGGGAGAAATGAAGGACGGTGGAGGATAAACGAAAGGATCCGGAAAGGAGGAAAAGGGAGGGGGAGGAGATATTGGAGAAGGGACTGTGGTAGCTGTGGTGGGGATGTACTGTGGGTATTCGTGAGGCAGTGGGTGGGGTGGGTGTGATAGTGGCATTATATGAGAGTTGGAAGGTTGCTGTGGGGGCGGGGACTGCTCTGCCGTTGGAGGAGGACGGAAAGCAAAAACGTCTTCATCTGAGCTTTCGTCATCTTCCTCGAGGGAGTATTGTTGAGAGTAGGTGAATTGAGGATCGAGGTCGAGAAAGGTGTCCTCGTCACCGCGAGAGGTTGTTGGGCGAGCAGAAGTGGATGGCCTGGCAGCCATTTGAGGGAAGGAGAGGGAAAGAGTGTGTGGGGAGAAGGAAAGAGAGTCGCGGTATGCGAAGGGAGGAAGAGCGGCCAATTAATCCAGGCACACCCGTGCCTTACTTTGCCGTTGCCCTCAAGCCCTCCTCCCCACAGCTAACGACGCTTCTCCATCCGACCATCTTTCCATGTGCCCGTGCGATTGCCCTGACCTTTTTTCGCCCAACTGTAGCCCCGCGCGCGCACCG
>WNFO01034303.1_pt1 | contig 10952 bp, 11 predicted proteins | sample 5400251 | NCBI WGS metagenome assembly WNFO01 (sample SAMN13153354, study PRJNA577476) | soil metagenome | isolation source: 100 cm saprolite under Madrone tree | place: USA:California | collected 2016-06-14 | reverse complement strand
TTTCTTTTCGCAATTCCCGGTGTTATGGCCTCGGCCTTAACACCTTAGCGCAGGTTTATAGCATGTAGTATGGGACCTGAGCCAGAGCGAACCACCCATTTTGGACGCACCTTCATCCAATGGGTGAGCAGCCACCTCTCTATTCCTAACGCATTAGCCGTCCCATTTGTTTCTAAATTTAGCCCGCTATACCCCTTGTACCACAGGCTTTTTGGAGTGCGGAAGTCTTGTTTACCCTGAGCTTCGAAGGGCTCCCGCTTTATTCGTGCAGGCATACCTCAAGGCGTCAGCGAGAAAAACCTCTAGGTCTGCCGAAAACTCCGCGGACTCTGCGTTAAGCCTTTCCTTCCCCCCTTCCTCCGCCAGGCAACCAAAGGCCACCCAAACAAAACTACCAACGCCACCAAGATCCCATACCCGTTCGCCCGATAAAAATAATCCGGATGTCGGAGCATTTCCCCAGCGCCACCCAACAATGCAATCCCCGCCAAAATCAGAAAATATCCCAGCACGTTAAACCGGATGACGTAGCGCACCGCAAGGTCAATCACCGCGATCCACACCGCTCCGATGATCATCTTCTTGGCCACGTCTATCGGGTCATGCCAGTTGGCCCCAATTCCTCCCAGCGCCAGCACCGCAAGCACGAAAACGGAAACACGCTGCCACTTCGCCCGAATTATGCTCGCGATAAACGCCGCCGTGATCGCCACCAGAGCCATGTAAGTCAGTCCTCCGCGCACCCCCGAGCCGAGAATTGCCCCCACCGGAAAAATCGCATCTAGGTTCGCGCCGAAACTCGCAGCCGCCCCCTCTTGCGCCCCAGGCAAATGCTGGTAGACCCACTTCGAAATCGCATCCAGTCCCACCCAAGCCGCCGTCCCACCAAGTCCGATAAACAGTGCGTCGCGGTAATACGCCTTCGGCATGCCTATCCATTCCGGTATTCGCTCCACGCCGAACGCCCGCGTCGCGTAATACCAAGCCGCACCAAACAACAGCGCCAGAAATCCAAAAGAGAACAATGCCCTTAGCAGCGCGAAGATGGCGCTGGCACCGAGCATTGTTTTGAGAGGTACCGCAGTCGTGTAGGCATTCAGCGTGGCTTGAATATAGTCGCCGAACGCGAGAGCAAGAACATAACCTGCAAGACCCCAGAGAGACCACAATGCCAGGCGCTTCCAGGGAATCGAGCGCGCGAGTTCGGACCGAAGATTTTTCAAGAACACGATCAAAACTGTGATCGCAAATCCAACGACGATTAGGATCGGCATCGCATACCCAAACACGATTTTTGCCAGCGTTGCCTCTTCCCGCTTGCGCCGCCACTCATCAGGGATCTTGATGTAATTGCAGAAAAGTCGAGGTGAAGTAGACGGCTTTCGCGGGTCGCAATCAGTGACCTCATCACCTCGAACCATTAATTCAATCCGTTCATAAGCGTGGTCGGCAGGCTCGGCCGCGGAAGTGGCAGTCGAATCTAAAGGAGTATTTAGCTGCCACGTCAAGGTGTGATCCGTACGGTGCGGGAGCTTTTCTGAGTTTGCTTCAACTAGGCTCCATCGGCCGAGGTCCAGCTTCCTTTCTTCGCGCAAAAACGTCTCAGCCCGCGCCACAGCCTCTTCCTTGGTTAGCGAAGCCCCAGGAGTCTCCTCTGCAAGGATATGACGCACCCCTTGCAGCGACCCGTCGGGCCTCAGAATTACCGCGTATTCTTCCGGCTGCGAATCTCGAAAATAACGCACTTTCCACAGCGCTCCAGGCACCTGCTTGTCGTAAATCTCATTCAGCCGCGCAATGCCAACTCTTTCTCGCAAGAACTCGTTTGTTGTGGGATCGGTGACGCTTACAAACACGGTCGAATGTATGTAGCTGCTCGGCTCCAGTCCCCGTTGACGTGTTATCGCATCCGCCCGTGTCCGCGCCGACCGCGCGTTCACCGAAAGCTTCAAGTAGTCGCCGATTGATTCCGGTTTGAGTTTCCATGCCACCGCCCCGCCTGCCACTAGGCACACAGCCAGGAGCGCCAGCGTCCTCGAAGACAGTGCGTCATAGCGCCGCGTCGAAACTGCTGCGGAAGCTTCCTCCGGCCCCGCAGCCAGGCTTATCTCCGGAGCTGGTGCCGCCTGATTCAGCAAATCTTCATCGGTCTGAAACCTCCCTCGCGACAGATACGAAATCGCCGCAAACAGCAGCGGAGCCGCTGCCGCCAGCGCCACCACAATCCCCGAAACCCTGAAATACAAATTGTTCGAGCGCACCAATAGCAAACCCACCAGCGAAGCGTCCACGGTGTAGTGCCAAATCAGCGTGGCCAAGATGCCCCACCGCAACATCACGAACCCCGCCACGATTCCGATCAACCCGATTTCAATCCCGCGAATGTACGGCGGCTCCTGCGGATAATTGCTGTGCAGAAAGCTCCACAGGAACGCCGGAACGATCACCGCAATCCATCGCGAGCCGGTCAGCCGCGTAAAAAACGGAATGGCAAACAAGCGAAACGTAAACTCTTCGTTCGTCGAGGCCAGCAAACCGATCGCCGCTCCCGAAATCCACGGGAACAGCGTGTTTACCGACTCTTCGTAATTAATTTCCTGCGGCGCCCAAGCTCCGAAATGGCTGGCCACCACGTAGAACGCCACGACATATCCGATGTGCGCCGCCGCCAACGATAGCCCCACCACCGCCGCTGAAAAAAATTCCTTCGACCGCAATCCCCGCAACGTAAGTGCTTTCGACAACTGCAATCGCTGCGGCTGCGAAGCCCGGTACAGCGGTTCCGCCGCCGGCAGCACCAGCGTCACCGTAATTGCCGTCAAGAGCGCAAGCACCAGCGCCATTCCGATCTTCGCCAGAAGGAAGCCGCCATAAGAAGTATTGGTGTTGTAGCTCGCGCTCCACAGCGGCCAGTCATTCAGGTTCTGCAAGAACAGCAGTCCCGCCACAAGTAATCCCAGCACAATCGCTCCATGCCAGGAGGACTGCCCGGAATTCGTCAACTTGAACGCCAGCCACACCGCAAATCCAAGCAGTAAGATGTAAGGAACGGTGAATACCAGCGCCAGCGTGTCGTTGCCCGAGCGCAGCCGCTGATAGCTTCGCTCCCACGCTTCCGGCACCCGCAGATATTCCTGCGACCCGCCGACGTGCTCCCCCTGCAACGACACGGTCAGCCGGTAAGGCGCGTCCTTCGCGCGAAATCCGTGCTTCTCCCAGGTGAAATCCCAATCCGTGCGGTTCGGCCTCTTCGTCGAATTTGCTTCTTCCGGCAGGAAGTCCCATTGGCTCGCGTCGAGTCCAAGTTTTGAAACCAAAAAGTTCTGCGCGCTAGCCTGCGCCGCCGCGCGATCCAGCGCCGCCCCTGGGCGCGCTTCTTCAATCTTGTGCCTGTACCCCACAACGTTTCCCGCCGGACTCACCCGCACGGAAAATTCCTCTTCCTGCTGTGGCCGGAAAAACCGTACGTCCCAATACCAAATGTGCAGTTCCGACGACATCAACTGGTTGGCCTGCTGCAATCCCAGCTCGCGCTCCAGATACGTCTTCGCGTGGAATGCTGTGCCTCCCGGTTCGAAGTCGTCTAAATATTTGTAAGCGAAAATTGTTCCGATGATTCCGAGCGCAACCCACAGCAGCAGCGCCCGCTTCTCCGACCCGCTCAGCCGTTCACCAGCCACAGCAGCCTCCGCCATCGCATTTCATCTTGAGGTAAGACCCTGATGTGTTGCGTTCAGACTCACTTCTTAAACACAATGGCCCACTTTATAGATACGCATCCCGCCCACGCAAGTGACCCACGTAGGGGCGCAGCACCGCTGCGCCCCATCTCGGCACGAATTGAGCCACCTCTCTTGCTGCGTTACAAACGATTCTCAAGCGTCGCACTAGAGCCGCCGACTTTGGCGGCCACCTTTGTCCCAATGGTATAAAAGACTATCGATGCCCCTCTCCCTGACCACCGAAGTCCGCATGATCAAAGGCGTCGGCCCTAACCGCGCCGAACTCCTCGCCAAGCGCGGCATCTACACGGTCGACGATCTTCTTCACTATCTGCCGTTCCGCTACGAAGATCGCATCCACTTCTCCAACATTCGCGACATCAAGCCCGACGGCATCTACACCATTCGCGCTCGCGTCATGAGTGGCCAGGCCGTGCGCACCATGCGCGGACGCGACGCCATCTATCATCTCCTCGTGCAAGATCCGACCGGCCAGCTCCCCTGCAAATTTTTTCACGGTAGCTATCTCGAAGGCCGCCTCAAGCAAGGCCAGCTCCTCGTCCTTCACGGCAAAGCCGAGATCGATAAACTGCGCCCCGCGCGCATCGAGATGGTCAATCCGCAAATCGAACTCCTCAGCAGCGTCGATCATTCCCTCGCCGCCCACGAAGCCGATCGCACCGCCGCGCAGGAGGAAATCGACTCCACCGAAGTCGGCCGCATCGTTCCCATCTACGAAGCCATCGGCACCTTCGGCTCGCGCTCCATTCGTCGCACCATCTATACCGCGCTGCAAACTCTCGACCCGCGCATGCTCGACGTCTTGCCCGAAGACCTGCGCGCCCGTCTCGGCTATCCTTCGCGGTTTCAAGCCCTGGCGCAAACGCACTTTCCCGCTGCCGAAGAATCCGTCGACGCCCTGAACGAATTCCGCTCCCGCGCGCAGCAGCGCCTCATCTTTGAAGAATTTTTCCTCTATCAGCTCAGCCTCGCGCTCGACCGCCGCGCCGCCCGCAAGGAAAACGCCATCGCCTTCCGCCTCCGCGAAGAAAACATTCGCGAAGCTCTTAAGCGCATTCTCCCGTTCAAGCCCACCGCCGCCCAGAAACGCGTCCTGGCCGAAATCGCCGCCGACCTCGAAAAGCCCGCGCCCATGAACCGTCTTCTCCAGGGCGACGTCGGCAGCGGCAAAACGATCGTCGCCCTGCAAGCTGCGGTTGTCGCCATCGAAAACGCTTGCCAGGCCGCGCTCATGGCTCCCACGGAAATTCTCGCCGTGCAGCATTTTCTTTCCGCCCGTCGCATACTCGAACGCGGCGGTTATCGCGTCGAGCTCCTCATCAGCGGCCTGAAATCCGCCGAAAAATCCACGGCTCTCGACCGCATCCGCTCCGGCGAAGCGCAACTCGTCATCGGCACGCACGCCCTCATCGAAGACAACGTCGAGTTCTCCCGCCTCGGTTTCGTCGCCATCGACGAACAGCATCGCTTCGGCGTCCTTCAGCGCAAGCGCCTGATGGACAAAGCGGCCGCCCACGGCCGCGCGCCTCACGTTCTCGTCCTCACCGCCACGCCCATCCCGCGCACGCTCTCTCTCACGCTCTACGGCGATCTCGACGTTTCCGTCCTCGACGAGCTCCCGCCCGGCCGCACGCCCATCGAAACGCACCTCACCTCCGAGCCGCACCTCCCCGGCGTCTGGAACAGCATCCGCCGCGAAGCCGAAGCCGGCCACCAAGCCTACATCGTTTATCCCGTAATCGAAGAGTCGAAACTGGAGTTAAAGGCGGCCATCGAGGAATACGAGCGCCTCTCCCGCGAAGTTTTTCCCAAGCTGCGTCTCGGCCTACTGCACGGCCGCCTCTCCAGCGAAGAAAAAGACGAAGTCATGCAGCAGTTCCGCAAAAACGAAGTCCAAATTCTCGTCGCCACCACTGTCGTCGAAGTCGGCGTCGATGTTCCCAACGCCACCGTAATGGTCATCGAGCACGCCGAGCGCTTCGGCCTTTCCCAGCTCCATCAACTCCGCGGACGCATCGGCCGCGGCGCGCAAAAATCCCACTGTGTCTTGGTCGGCCCCGTGCGCATGACCGACGAAGCCCGCGCCCGTCTCGAAACCATGGTGCGCACCTCCAACGGTTTCGAAATCGCCGAAACCGATCTCCAACTTCGCGGCCCCGGCGAATTTTTCGGCACCCGCCAATCCGGTGCCTTCGGCTTTCACATCGCCAACCCCCTCCGCGACCGCGAACTCCTCGAGCAAGCCCGCCGCGAAGCCTTCGCCATCGCCGACTCTCCGTCGCAAAAGATCGCGCTGGACCGCATCCTCCGCGGCCTCCCCCCCGAATGGCAGCGCCGCTACCATTTGGCGAAAGTAGGCTAACTCCCCGTAGGGGCGCAGCACTGCTGCGCCCCTTCTCGCCGCGATGTATCCTCAAAAGCCTCAAGGGCACCGCCCTCCGTCCCACCAGCGATCGCCTCCGCGAAACCCTCTTCAACGTCCTCGGCCCCAACGTCTCCGGCTCGCGCTTCCTCGACGTCTTCGCCGGCACCGGCGCGGTCGGTATCGAAGCTGCAAGCCGCGGCGCCATCGACGTCGTCTTCGTCGAAAACCATGCCCCCGCCGCGACTCTCATCCGCCGCAATCTCGAATCGCTCGCAATCACCAACGGAGCACAAATCCTTCCCCTCGACGCCTTGCGCGCTCTCGAGAAACTCGCCTCCCGCCACAAGCCCACGGACCCACCATTCGATTTCGTTTTCGTCGACCCGCCCTACTCCGAAAAAGATCAATACGACCGCGTCCTCGGCTTCCTCGGCTCCGCCCCATTTCTCAGCCAAGGCAGCCTCGTCATCGTCGAGCATCGCCGCACCTTCGAGCTGCCCCATCAAGTCGGCCGCCTCCTCCAAACGCGCATCCTCCGCCAAGGCGACGCCGCCCTCAGCTTCTTCGAGCACCAAGCCGCCGAGCCCGACGAAATCCCCGAAGCCGCATAGCAAGTGTTGTAGGGGCGCGCTCTAGCGCGTCCCAGCGGCTTCAGCCGCCGAAGGGCCGAGTGACAACTGCCTTCACAAAAATTTCACGAGCGCATCAGTCGTTTCCTTAGGTCGTTCTTCCAGCACCCAATGCCCCGTGTCTTTCAACACCACCACCGTCACGTCCGAAGCGACCAATTTCATCTGCTGTCCCAGCACTTCGCCCAGTGATTTGTCTCCCCCGATCGACAACACCGGCATGGTCAGCTTCGTCTGCGACAAGAGTTTGAAATCGTCGCCCGTTTGCGGGAACGACGTGAAGTACGCCCAGCCCGCTTTCATCCGCCCCGGCCGCGCGTACGCCGCCGCGTAAGCCGCCCGGTCCGCTTCCGATAACGATCGGTTCTTGTCCGCCGCGAATTCGTTCCAGTAGTAATCGAAATACATGCGCTCGCGTCCCTTCACCAGCGCCTCCGGCGTCGATCCATGAAAGCGGAAATGCCACAAACCGGGGTTGTTGTACACCACATCCCCTCCCTCCACGCCCGGCAGAAACGCATCCATCACCACCAGCTTCTCCGTCTCCCCCGGAAACTGCGCGGCATATGCATACGCGACCATCAGCCCGATGTCATGCCCGACGACTCGAGCCTTTTCCACACCGAGCTTCCGCGCAACCGCATGAATCCGCATCGCCGCCGTCTTCATGTCCAAACCGTCAGCCGGAATCGACGAATCCCCGATCCCTGGCAAGTCCGGCGCAATCACCGTAAACCGTTCGGCCAACAGCGGAAGGATCGGCTTCCACATCCGCGAGGTTTCCGCATAGCCGTGCAACAAAATCACCGCCGGACCCCGCCCGGCCGTCAGGTAGTGCAGCCGCACTCCGTCGACTTCTTCCGTGCGCGAGTCAATCGCCTTGTCCTCCGCGTTGGCGGCCACCGCCACAAACAAACCAATGCATGCGAGCACGCTGACTACAGCAATCTTCGCCAAACCATGAAAGTCTCGTTCCATAAATCTCCTGGAATGCACGTTAGAAAAACTGAGGATGCAGCCCCGAAATGCTATCACACGCGTTCACGCCGCCGGTCCGTCCTCAAGATCCCCATGGTTCATCGCATGGTGATGAGCTACGATCATCTGGCCGAGCTGCGGGCATCGCTGCCAGCCAAGCTGAGGAGATGCTCTATGAAAAAAACAAAATCCGGCAATCGCGCTTCAGCCGCAAAAAGCAGCGTCGCCGCGAAAAATATAGACGAGTACCTTGCATCCGTCCCCGAACCCGCGCGCGCCACTCTAAACACAATTCGCGCTGTGATTCGCTCCGCGGTGCCGCCGGAAGCCACGGAAGCCATCACCTATGGCATTCCCACGTTCAAGTACAAAGGCTCGCTGCTGGCCTTCGCCGCGTTTAAGAACCATTGCAGTTTGTTCCCCATGAGTCTGTCCGTAATCGACGCGTTCAAGAACGAGCTCAAGCCTTTCCTCGCATCCAAAGGGACCGTCCGCTTTCCGCTGGACAAGCCGCTGTCCGCCGCCCTCGTGAAAAAGCTGGTGAAAGCGCGCGTCGCCCAGAACGAAGTCAGGAAAAATCGCTGAGCCCGCGTCTCGGCTACCTCGCCGCTGCGCTAAGCGTTCCCGCGCTCTCCTAGCGCAAGGCCCGCTGCAACCGCTTCGTCGTCTTCAGCAGCTGCCGCTTCAGAGCCTCCACCTGTTTGCCAATATGCTCCAGCTCCTGCTTGACCACCGGCCCCGCCTTGGCCACCTGATGCGCCTTGCGATCCGCTTTCCCAATCGCCGTTCCGATTCTAACCGCCACCCGGGTGAATCTGCTTTTCCGCGCCATCATGTCCTCCCGCAACAGACGCCCGACATGGTATACCTCAACCATCCCGCAGCCAAGCTGTTGTGGCTCCAACCTTCCGTTCCTCATCGCGCGGAAACCATCGCCAGCTGCTCACGCGCGCCAGGCCTCGTATAATTAATCCAAATCTCCGCCGCGATCATCTGCAGCGTAAACCCGATCCAGAACGCCGCGCCAAAAAATTCGTGCGGGTCCGGCCTGTGCCCACTTATCATCGCCGCCGCAAAGAACGTCCCCATGATCGGCCGAATCGTCGCCACCGCCAGCCCAATGGCATATCCGCGAATCATCCATTCTCGGTGCTGCGCGAACTCCCTCCGCATCGCATGCCACAGCCCGCGCGCCAGCGCGATCAGGAAAAACGTTCCGAACAATGCGATGGCCGCCTTCTCATCCACGCCGCCAATGGTTTTTCCATACGCCAGCCTCAGCCCGGTGACTCCCACCACCGCGCTCGCCGTCAGAAAAACTCGTCCCGACCAGCGGTGCACCCGTGGATACTTCGACCGCAACCTCCGCACAAATTGCAGCGGCCCCAGCACCATGAACAGGATTGCCGGCAGAATGTGCGTCAGCGTCAGCGTTTGCCGATCCGCGAACGCCTTGTCCAACTCCGCCGCCGGATTATTCCGCGCGCTCAGCGCCCCTGGCTTCAACAGCACGATGCTTCGCCGCGCCGCCACGGCGATCCCGATAAATGCCAGAAAAAGCACTGCGGTCCACACAAGTCGTACCAGCGCGCGATTCACCTTCATAACCCGCGGCGCCTCCTTTTAAGCATACGCGCGCGCCCGCCAATTTATAACCGCTGTACTGGCCGCGGCGCCGGTCGACTGAACTCCTCTTTGTCACTTCACTCGGCGCCGGCACAATCCACCATCCAACCTTTCTTTGACACTTCGTACTCCAACTACATGTAAAGGCGCTACCACCAGCCAGTTGCTCGCTCCAGGGGAGCCATGTTCTCTCTGGTGCTTCCCAGCGGCAATTGCGGGTGGAAAGCGCGACCCCGGCAGGCCACGAAGGCCTGCTCGGCTCGGATGAGTCGAGCAGGTGAAGTATGCACGGCTACAGCACGGACTCTGGTGAAAGGAGGGTCGTTCCTCTTTTGCTCGCGTCTGTTGCGATTGCTTTGGCGTGGTTGTCCTCCAAGATTCTCGCCGTCATGCACCTCTCCCTGCCGTGGTGGCTGGATGCTCCCTCCACCCTCGGTTTCTACGGTGCGCTCTACGCGCTGTTCGATAGAAACCTTTGGCGCAACCGCTTTGTGCGCAAATTGGGCTTGGTCCGAGTCCCAAACCTGACCGGACGCTGGCGCGGTTACCTCATCTCCTCGTTTGACGGCCATGCGAAGCGCCACGATCTGATGATCAATATTTTCCAAAGCTGGACGCAAATCGCTGTCTTCCTCGCCACCGAGACCTCCGTCTCCCGCAGTTGCGCCGCCGTCATTCAAGTCGACGACCCTGACGGCCTCTCGCTGACATACCAGTATCAGAATCAACCGCTAGCCAACGCCATGCGCACCATGCACATGCACTTCGGCACCGCCATGTTGCGAATGTCCGATGACGATACTCTGACCGGTGATTATTACGCAGGGCGTGACCGCCGCACCTTCGGCCGAATTTCCTGCTGGAGAGAGCAGGGCACAGCCGCGTCGCCCGCCGAATTCGTCCTCTCCCTTCCCGCCAATTCGCGATGAGAAATGAGCCCTGCGCAGTCGCAGGTGGAAGCCCGCGACTTCAGTCGGGGGAGCGGTGCCTCCAGGCGCCGTGAAAAACGCCCATCGCTAAATGGGCTTTAGCCCCTGAAATGTAGAGGCACTAGACGCCCCAAAGAGTTAGGGGAATTACCGGTACCGCAATTACAGCCTTTCACTGCTTGTCAATCGATATCATCAATGCTCTCTTAACCCTAAGCACTGCTTTTAGAACCCCTACTGGAGGCGGGCCATGGCGTTGCCAAAAAGAATCGAGCCGGTCGGAAATTTAAGCGAGCAAGCTGATTATCGCGGTGCGCAGCGGAAGGTTCTTCATCTGAAGACTTTCGACGCGAGAATTGAGAGGCGCGACCCTCTCCCCGTCCAAGTCTACCTCGCCAGCTTGGAAGAGCCGCGGGCTCGCGAACGGACCATCACGGAAGACGTCAGTCCCCACGGCGCTCGCGTGGTGTCCAGCCGGTACTGGCAGCCGGGTGATGTGCCGCTGCTTACCCCCTTGATTGGCCAGCACCCAAAGCACGCGCGAGTCGTCTATTGTGTTCCGCAGCCGAACGGCCGCTATTGTGTGGGCATAAAATTCGAGGGACCCACATTCAAGTGGCGGATATAGGACGAGCGCTCCGACAGAGGCACTCTCGACCGAAGCCGCGCCCGTTTCGTCCCG
>WNFO01005678.1_pt1 | contig 10952 bp, 5 predicted proteins | sample 5400251 | NCBI WGS metagenome assembly WNFO01 (sample SAMN13153354, study PRJNA577476) | soil metagenome | isolation source: 100 cm saprolite under Madrone tree | place: USA:California | collected 2016-06-14 | reverse complement strand
GGTGTTCCTACATCCTGGTGACGCCGGATGGCGAGCGCACCATGAACACCTATCTCGGCGCGGCGCAGGAGCTGACATCGGACGATATCGACGCGGTCCAGATCGCGGCATCGAGCGTCATCTATCTTGAAGGCTATCTCTGGGATCCGAAAAACGCCAAGGATGCCTTTGTCAAGGCCTCGACGATCGCTCACCAGGCGGGTCGCCAGGTCGCGCTCACGCTCTCGGATTCGTTTTGCGTGGATCGCTATCGCGGCGAGTTTCTCGAGCTGATGCGCAGCCGCACCGTCGATCTGGTATTCGCCAACGAGGCGGAATTGCATTCGCTGTACCAGACCTCGGATTTCGACACCGCGCTTGCGCAATTGCGCGGCGACGCGAAGCTCGGCGTCGTCACCCGCAGCGAGAAGGGTTGCGTGGTAGCCTCGAGCGGCGGCGTCATCGCGGTGCCGGCATTTCCGATCGAAAAGATGGTGGACACCACCGGCGCCGGCGATCTGTTCGCCGCCGGATTTCTGTTCGGGCTGGTGCGCAATGCCGGTCATGAAAATGCCGGGCGGCTGGGCGCGCTCGCCGCGGCCGAAGTGATCCAGCACATCGGCGCACGGCCGCTGACGTCGTTGAAGGAACTGGCAAAGGCGAACGGATTGCCGGTTTAACGGGGCTCTGGCGCGAGGGCGCAACCTTTCAACCCGTCATGTCCGGCACAAGCCCGGCCATGACCAAGTTGCAACAATATCCGCCGCTTCAGGCAAGCCAATCGACGCAAGACAGGTTCGCTCAACTGATCGATTGGCTTAACATCCCCGAGCGAGCTTTTACGCCGCTTCGAGCCGCCTGATTTCGACCTCGAACTCAAAGCGCAGTTGCGCGCCTTCCTCATCGGGCAGCCAGTTCGTCATCTGCGGAAAGATGGTCCGGTACAGCACGACGGTCTTCGCCTCCCAAGGAAGCTTCTGCGCCGCGCGGGCTTCGGCGAGAATCTTGTAGAGTTCGGCGCGCACCGAATCGGGATCGGGCCGGTATTCAGGCGTGGGCGAGTCCTCGCCGAAAAAGTCGGATTGATCGTCCTGCTGGAAAAGGTCGCTTTGTCGGGAAGAGGCCATGTGTCACGCGATCAAGATGCCGAATCGGTGAATCATGCGCGATCTAGCCGAGCCGCGCGAGGTGTTTGGCGGACTTGTCCCCGCACCCCACCGATTGCCAATTAGCTCTTGCTTTTGGCCTTCGGCTTTGGCGAAGCCGCTTCGGGCATTGCAAACGCTCCGGCCGCGCGGAGTTCCTCCGCGCTTCGCAGCGGGCCCGCGCAGATGCGGCTAAGGAGGTCGGCTTGCTTGGGTTCCAGCGCGATCAGCCGGCCGAGAACATGCAGCAAATCGAGCAGGTCGGTGGTGTATTCGGGCAACCATCCTTCCGGTTGAATGGCATCGAGCGGCGATGGTGGGCGCTTGTCGCCAATGAGTGGCTTCGTGCGATCACGACGACGATAGCTGAACCATTGCCACAGAACTTGCTTTCCAGAAACTTCATAGGCCCACATCTCTGGCGTGACGTTCTCGACGTAGCCTTTGCCGACTTTCAATCTTCGCGTCGCCGGATCGTAATCCATCGTTTCGGGAAGCGGCTCAGGCCTGGATGGAATCGTACCATCGATTGGAATGATAGGTGCGACGTCTTTCGGTAGGCGTGGGACCTGCTTCGGCCGGTTCGCGTTCGGGTCGGCATATCGTTCACCATAGCAATGAAGCCAAATCACCTCGCCCCCAAGTGCAACAGCTTCGGCGAACAGCTTTGCGTCCGCCGTGACGGAGTCGGACCGGAATCGTGTTGTGAAAGCGGGGTGTGCCGTAACAGCGGCGATGTAAGCCATTACATCCTCGGCCTTGGCCACATATCCGTAGGTTTTCGCGAGATACATCAGAAGCTCGGGCTTGATGTTTGGCTGCGCAGCCGCACGATCTTGCCAAAGGGGATGAACGCGACCCCCTCTCCCGTTGTAATGATCGAGATCGCAAATTAGGCCTGTGAAAGTTACGGCCGGGCCGGACGAAGGAGAGACTCGCTCAAGCGCAGTCAAGTGAACCTGGCGAGGCGAATACTCGTTCCAAAGAGTAGGGTTCGGCCGATTGATCAGTCGTGCGTCAGGAATGATCCATTGGCGGTCAAACGATCTGAACCCGTAACGTGTTGGAGTGATCGGTGCGCCATGGTCACTGTTAACCGAGTGCTGACGATGCTCGTGCCCCGCCAATCCACCCTTTGATACCTTGGAAAGCGTCTTGTCGCCTCCTTCGTGAGGATGAAAAAGAATTTCCTTTTTTGCGCTGTCCTTCTCGTGGGTTAAGCGTGCCCAACGGGCACCTAATGACCCTGCATCGGGTGCAATGATCCATGTGCGCCCTGGCATGACTCCGGAACCATCGTAGCGGAAAAGCTCGTTCAAGGCAGGCAACGTGGCCCACAGCCCAGTTGCTGAGGGCAGAAACGGCGCCCGCCAGCCGGACGGACAATTGATCCAGCTGGGACTCTCAAGAGATAGACTCCCTAGCGCTGCGAATTTTTCCTCACGCTTCCCCTTCGGCAACGCTTGGAAGCGCACCAGTGCGGGGTCCCCGACGCTTTTACCGAGCTTGCGGGCGGCGAGCACAATGCAAACGGGTTGCTGTACCCCTTGAAAGATGCGCGTAGCGACCTCGGGCTGATGCCCTTCCGGTGAACAGTCAACGACCCAGATTTCGGAACAGGTGCGCCGCAGATCGTCACGCATCTTTTCGAATCCGGGGCCATTGAGAAAGCCCGCGACCGTGATGAAGCACACGATCCCTTCTTCGTCCTTGTCCGGAAAACCCGTTGCCGCGTAATGACCAGAGCCGAAGACCTTCCAAGTCGCCCAACGCCAAAAATAGATGTACAGGTTCTTCAGATGCTTTCCATGCGCACCAACGCCCCATTCCGCCGGCGGCCTCCAACGATCTAAAGGCGCAAACAGCTTTCCGCCTGAACCTGCTTCGATCCAGCCGCCGCGTCCTTCCGCCTTCTCTTTGTAAGGCGGGTTACCGATGACGACGGTGATCGGTTGGGTCTTTTTAATCGTATTTGCGTCACGGCGCGATTTCGCGATTGGCTCGTAGACCTGTCCAAGTGTCTCCTCTTCGATGAACGGATTGCCGAGCGTGTCGGTGATAAAGAGCCGGAGATCGGGAATCGGCGGCGCAGGTGACTTCGGCGTTGCCATTAACGCCTGCATTTCCGCGATAATCCGAAGCTGCGCTACCGCGAACGGTCCGAACTGAAGTTCAAACCCGATTACGCGTTTCGAGGCCGCCTCGATCGCGCCGCGCACGGCGCCCGCGCCTTGATCGCCTGAGACCGTGGAAGCGATACGGCGAAGGACACCCAGCAAGAACGTGCCGGTCCCGACCGCCGGGTCAGCCACGATCACATCCGCGGCGGCGAAGCCGGCGGGCCGTTCGAACAGTGGACCGCGCAACGCCTCGTCGACGAGGTTGACCATCGCGAAAACAACTTCGGGAGGCGTGTAGTACGAACCGGTCCGTTTGCGCAGCTTGTTGTCATAAACCTCCAGAAAATCTTCATAGAAGTAAAGCCATGCTTCTGGCTTGTCCTTGCTGATCGTGTGCCAGTTGACCTCGTCCAGTACACGTGTGAGCGTGGCGAGTGACGTTTTCAGCGCCTCCTGATTTGTCACGTCGTCGGTTAGCAGCCTGAGCGCGGTCGCGATCAGGGAGTTGGACTTTCGGAGTTCCTGAGCGGCGTGGTCGATGCCACCCGACAAGGAAATATCTCGCGAGCGCGCGACCAGCAGACCAAACGTTACCGCCTGCGCGTAACCGTCGGCAAATTGCGCATCGTCTGCTTGCGGGAACAGAAGCTTACGCCAGTCTTGTGCAAGCGCCGTGAGCCCTGGGTTGCCCAGCGTCATCTGCTCGACCACCTCGTCGCGCAGCAGGCGGCAGAGGCGCGCGCAGACCTCGGCGAGTTTCTTCGCGTTCTTTGGCGGAATAGGCTTCCATCGAAGAAAATCATCGATGATCGGAACCAGAGTCGTAGGCGCTGTCAGCTTGGCGCCCGATGTCTCCACGTTGCCTTCAAAATGGACCACCTTGCCGATCAATTCGCCATCGCGCCACAGGCCGAAAGCATTCCCATCCGTGTAGAGCAGGTTCGGAAGCGACTTCAGCTTGTCCCACTGATCCTTGTCGTGCGGATCGGCAAACTTGCGGGGATCGGCGCCCTTGCCCGGCGCCTTGACTTCGATAAAGCCAACGAGGGCATTGCTGACGGCGACGGCATAGTCAGGGCGCGTCTTGAGATGAGCGAGCGTTGTCTCGCCGATCAGATTGACGGTCTTGGCCGGCAGGCCACCGATCTCAGCCAGATCATGCAAAAGCGATTCAAGAGGTGCGCGAAGCTGATCTTCCGGCGCGCCACTGATAGCCACGCTGGTTAGCTTTGCTTTGGCACTCGCGCCGAAATTCGAAACTGCGCCTGCGACTGTTTTAACTGCCAACTTGGTCTCCGGCGCCAGCTCATACGGTCGACTCGATCGTGAACAATCGCTACTCGAAAGCTGCAGTCCTTACAACCACTTCCATTTGATTGCCGGATCGAGCCTCTGCTCCCGCTGCCGTCCGCGTTCAACGTCTTTCTGATTTTCAGAAATTTTGCTTGACTGCGGGGGCAAATCACTTCTATATCCCTCACTGTCCCGTCCCTCAGAGGGGCGTGCGCACGTTACGGACGTGGGGCGGGATGCGGTGGACGCGGGCGGCGTGCTTGACGAGCAGTGCCGACGCGAACGGCCCAAGTCGTGTCGTTCTGACGCCCCAATCGTTGGCGTCAAGTCTGCGATAAGAAGCGCAGGCGACGGTGTCAAAAAGCGTGGTCACCGGGGAGAGCGCGAAGTAAGCCGTAAAACCATTGCGCGGGGAATGCCGGGTCGTTCCGGTGTGACCGTGGTGACTAACTCGCATGCTTTTTTATTTTGCGTGCGAGGCTGCGGGCGCATTGCGCGCCCGGCATTCCCTGCGCCCTCTGAATTTTTAGGGCGGAAGGTTCTTGCAAAACCTCGGGCGCATCGCGCCGCGAGATCGCGGAGTCTTGTTTTGAAAATTGGGGCAACGTCATTGCGAGGAGCGCAAGCGACGATAACCGTCATTGCGAGCCAACGGGTCGGCGCAAAGCGCCGCCCGATGACAGGCTACGCGAAGCAATCCACAGCCAGAGCAACGGTGACAATGGATTGCTTCGTCGCTTCGCTCCTCGCAATGACGGCCGCTGAATTGGCTGTTTGAAAATCGAATCGGGAATTGCCGCGCGCAGGGCACGCGCGATTCGGGTCACCTCGCCCCGCTTGCGAGGAAAGGTCGAAGCCGAAGGCTTCGGGCGAGGGGACGATCCGCGGGCAGAGCCTGTGGAGCCTCCCGCTCACCCCGGTTTTGAATTCAAAAACCCGAAACGCCCGAAAATAATTGCATTTCCTGCGGTTTCGAACTACGGAGCAGTTAGTTTTGCAGCCGCCGACTGGGTCAAAAATGTCGAAACCAGGCTTGCCGCGGCTTGAAGCGCAGCTCCGGTCGAATATCGCCGGCGACGTCTTGTTCGATGCCTTCAACCGCGGCCGTTACGCCACCGACGCCTCGTTCTACCAGATCATGCCGGCCGGCGTGGTGGTGCCGCGCAGCGTAGACGAGGCGCTGCGGGCGCTGGCGATCTGCCGCGACGAGGGCGTGATCGTGACGCCGCGCGGCGGCGGCACCTCGCAATGCGGCCAGACCGTCAATGACGGCATCGTCGTCGATCTCTCAAAACACCTCACCCGCATCGTCTCGCTCGACGCCGAGAACCGGACCTGCACGGTAGAACCGGGCATCGTGCTCGACGACCTCAACCGGCAGCTCAGGAGGCATGGCCTGTGGTTTCCGGTCGACGTTTCCACCGCCTCGCGCGCCACCATCGGCGGCATGGCCGGCAACAATTCCTGCGGCGGCCGTTCGCTGCGTTACGGCACCATGCGCGACAACACGGTTTCGATCGACGCAGCGCTTGCCGACGGCACGCTCCTGCATTTCGGCGAGGTGCCGCGCGATTTGGCGCAGGCGAATTCCGGCGATGGCGGGCTTGAGCTGTTTCGCGACATGCTCGATCTCGGCGCGCGCGAAGCCGCCGAGATCGCCGAAAGATTCCCGAAAGTGCAGCGCCGGGTCGGCGGCTACAATCTCGATGCGCTGGTGCCGCGCAACGCGCCGAACAATCTGGCGCATCTGCTGGTCGGCTCCGAAGGCACCCTCGCCTTCACCACCCAGGTCGAATTAAAACTGTGGCCGGTGATCCGCAACAAGGTGCTGGGCGTCTGCCATTTCGGCAGTTTTTACGAGGCGATGGATGCGGCCCAGCATCTGGTAAAACTGCGGCCAATCGCAGTCGAGCTGGCGGATCGCACCATGCTCTCGTTAGGCCGCGAGATCGCGATGTTCCAGCCGATCATCGCCACCGCCGTGCGCGGCGATCCCGATGCGGTCCTGATCGTCGAGTTTGCCGAGGAAGACCAGGCCGAAAACCTGGCCCGCCTGAAGCAGCTTGGCGAGCTGATGACCGATCTCGGTTTTGGCTGGGACCAGCCCAAGCGCAAATGGGGCGGCGTGGTCGAGATATCAGAGCCGGGCTTGCAGACCGCGATCGCCGAGTTTCGCGCCGCCGGCCTCAACGTCATGATGTCGATGAAGCAGGAGGGCAAACCGGTCTCCTTCGTCGAGGACTGCGCGGTGCCGCTGCCGCATCTCGCCGACTATACCGAGCGGCTCAACGCCATCTTCGCCAGGCACGGCACCAGCGGCACCATGTATGCACACGCCTCCGAAGGCTGCCTGCATGTGCGCCCGGTGCTGAACCTGAAGCTCGAAAAGGACGTCAAGGCGATGCGCGCGATCGCCGAGGAAGCCTTTGCGATGGTGCGCGAGTACAAGGGGTCGCATTCCGGCGAGCACGGCGACGGCATCGTGCGCTCGGAATTTCACGGGGCGATGTTCGGAGAGCGCATCATCGGCGATTTCGCCGAGGTCAAGCACCGCTTCGATCCGCAAGGCGTGCTCAATCCCGGCAAGATCGTCGATCCGCCCAAAATGGATGACCGCGCGCTGTTTCGCTATCCGCCGGACTACCGCGTCGCCGAGCTGAAGACGGCGCTCGACTGGTCGGCCTATTCCGGCGTCGGCGGCGGTTTCCAGGGCGCGGTCGAGATGTGCAACAACAATGGCGCCTGCCGCAAGCTCGAGGGCGGCGTGATGTGTCCGTCCTATCGCGCCACCCGCAACGAGAAGGATGTCACGCGGGGCCGCGCCAACACGCTGCGGCTCGCGATCTCCGGCCAGTTGGGTCCGGAGGCGCTGGCCTCCGACGAAATGATGGATACGCTAAAACTCTGCGTGTCCTGCAAGGCCTGCCGCCACGAATGCCCGGTTGGCGTCGATATGGCCAAAATGAAGATCGAGGTTCTGGCCGCGCGTGTGGCGAAGCACGGGCTTTCGCTCAGGGATCGGCTGGTCGGCTTCCTGCCGCGTTATGCCGGCCTCGCGTCCCGCTTCGCGCCGCTCGCCAATTGGCGCAACAACAGCCCGTTATTGCGAAGGCTGTTCGAGAAAGTCGCCGGCATCAGCGCGCAGCGCGCGCTACCCGCGTGGCGGCGCGATCCGTTCAGGCTCGAAGCCGAGGCGATCGGTCCGCGCGGTGGCAGCGAGGTCGTGCTGTTCGCCGATACTTTCAACCGCGCCTATGAGCGCGAAAACCTCGACGCCGCGCTGCGCGTACTGGTCGCGGGCGGATACCGGGTCCACATTCCGAAGCCCGCCGATGGCGGGCGGCCATTGTGCTGCGGGCGCACGTTTCTCTCGGCGGGGCTGGTCGATCACGCGCGCAGCGAGCTCGACCGGCTGGTTACGACCTACGCGCCGTTCGCCCTGCGCGGCGTGCCGATCGTCGGCCTGGAGCCGAGCTGCCTGTTGACGTTGCGGGATGAGCTGCTCTCGCTGCGTTCCGACGACGTCGCCAAAAGCATCGGCGCGCATGCGCTGTTGTTCGAGGAGTTTTTGGTTCGCGAGGCCGAGGCCGGGCGCCTGCAACTGCCGCTCGGGCCTGTCGCCGGCAAGGCTTTGGTGCACGGCCACTGCCACCAAAAATCCTTCGGCGCGTTCAAACCGGTCGAGCAGGTGCTGCGGCTGGTTCCCGGTCTGGAGGTCGAAACCATCGAGTCGAGCTGTTGCGGCATGGCCGGCGCCTTCGGCTATGGCGCCGACACCTATGCGGCCTCGATGGAGATGGCCGAACTGTCGCTGCTGCCGGCGGTGCGGCGCGCGGACGATGCGACGCTGATCATCGCCGACGGGACCTCGTGCCGGCACCAGATCAAGGACGGCGCCGGACGTGGCGCCCTTCACGTCACGCAGGTGCTGGCGATGAGCCTTGAACGCGCGCGATCCAACCCAACTGCCTCCCCTCACGCAAAGGAACCGATCCATGGCTGAACTGACCCTCGACGCCGCCCGCAAGATTCTCGACGCCGCGCTTGCCAAGGGCCTGGAGAAGAAACTGAAGCCGCTGGCGGTGATGGTGCTCGATGCCCGGGGCTGCATCAAGGCGTCCGCCGCGCAGGACGGCACCAGCCTGCTGCGCAACGAGATCGCCCATGGCAAGGCTTACGGCGCGCTGGCGCTCGGCATGGGATCGCGCGCCCTATTCCAGCGCGCCCAGGAGCAGGCCTATTTTGTCAGCGCGGTGAACACGCTGGCGCAGGGGCGGATGGTGCCGGTCCCCGGCGGCGTCTTGATCCAGGACGGCGGCGTCTTGCTCGGCGCCGTCGGCATCAGCGGCGACACCTCCGACAATGACGAGGCCTGCGCCATCGCCGGCATCGAGGCCGCCGGGTTGAAGGCAAATGCGGGGTGACTGGACATGCCAGCCGCAAACACTGCCGTCATCCTGAGGAGCGCGCAGTTGCGCGCGTCTCGAAGGATGCGCCACAGACGTTCATCGTCATCCTTCGAGGCTCGCAAGTGCTCGCACCTCAGGATGACGAGACCTATTTCCCCGGCCAGGAAGGCTTGCGCTTTTCGGCAAAAGCCTTGAGGCCCTCCTTGGCGTCCTCGGTCATTGCCAGCAGTGCAATCTGGCTTTCGGTATAGGCGATGCTTTCGTCGAACGACATCGAGGCGATCGCGCGCATGGCGTATTTGCCGCGCCGGATTGCGGTCGGCGACTTATCGACGATGCGGCTGATCAGCCAGTCAACCTTGGCGTCGAGTTCGGCGGCAGGCACCACATGATTCAGCAGCCCGGCGGCTTGCGCGGTCCGCGCGTCGAACGGTTCGCCGGTCAACGCCCACTCGTTGATCAGGCGCCGCGGCGCGATCGATTGCAGCAGCGCCATCACCTGCATCGGAAACACGCCGACCTTCACCTCGGGCAATCCGAACATCACGTGGTCGGCAGCCACCGCGATGTCGGTCATGCACAGCAGCCCCATGCCGCCGGCCATGCAGACGCCGCCGACCCGCGCGATCGAGGGTTTGGTAGCACTCTGCGACAGTCGCAGCAGATCGGCGTAGTCGACATTCGGCCTGGAAAAATCCATCGCGAACGCAGCACCACTGTTCTGCAGATCGGCGCCGGCGCAAAACGCCTTGTCGCCGGCGCCGGTGAGGACGATGACGCGAACGTCCTTGTCGTCGTGCGCGTCGCGATAACCCTTCGCGATCCCGGCGATCACCTCGGCATTGAGGGCGTTGCGCTTCTCCGGCCGGTTGATCGCGATCCAGAACGCCTGCCCGCGCTTTTCGAGTATCACGCTATTGTTGTCAGTCATGGTCCTGCTCGCCTCGTTCCGCTGTCCGCGGCCATTAACGGCGGGATGGCGATAAACTGCAAGGACGATCTAGGTGTCCGCAATAGCCGAGGGCGCAGCCTTCTTCATCCAGACCTTGTTGTCATGGAATGCGGCGCCCCCGACCGGTGCAACCGCCTCGGCGCCGGTCAGCATATTGATCCCCCGGCCGCCGATGTGGGCGTTATTCGGATGAATCGATTCCGCGATCAGCACGCCGCGACGCAGGCCATCGAACAATTTGGCGGTCAGCGTCGTCTCGCCACGCATATTGCCCAGGGTGACAGCGTCGCCGTCGGCGATCCCAAGCGTGGCGGCATCGGCCGGATGCATCATCACGGTCGGCGCGCCCTCGCGGGCCAGCGACGACGGCGTCTCGTTGAAACTGGAATTGAGGAAGCTGCGCGACGGACTGGTCGCCAGCCGGAACGGATGCGCCTCATCGGCCTCCTCGATGATGGTCCAATGGTCGGGCAGCGACGGCATCTTCTCCCAGGGACCCATCCCGGCAATGCCCCAGGGGGGATGCGCCCAGTCAGCCTTGAAGTGGAACTTCTTGTCGGCGTGCGCAAAGCCGTCGAGATAGTGCGATGTGCGAAAATCCGGCTGGATGTCGCGCCACAGATCGGCCTCCAAGGTCTCGATGTCGCCATGGCCGCTCTTCCTCAGCGTGGCGTCGATCAATTCGCGCGGCGACATTTCGAAGCCAGGATGGACGGCGTTGAGACGCCGGCCGAGGCCCTGCAGCACTTCATGGTTGGATCGGCATTCGCCGGGCGGCTCGATCAGCTTGGCGCCGACCGAAATATGCTGATGGCCGCCGCCGTAATAGAGATCGTCATGCTCCATGAACATCGTCGCCGGCAGAACGATATCGGCCATCTGCGCGGTCTCGGTCATGAATTGCTCATGCACCGCCATGAACAGATCCTCGCGCGCAAATCCTTGCTGCACCAGCGCCTGCTCGGGCGCTACCGCCATCGGATTGGTGTTCTGGATCAGCATCGCCTTGACTGGTGGTCCGCCCCTCAGCGCCTCGGCGTCGCCGGTCAAAATG
>WNFO01005676.1_pt1 | contig 10952 bp, 10 predicted proteins | sample 5400251 | NCBI WGS metagenome assembly WNFO01 (sample SAMN13153354, study PRJNA577476) | soil metagenome | isolation source: 100 cm saprolite under Madrone tree | place: USA:California | collected 2016-06-14 | reverse complement strand
CAGGACGTTCTCCTCCAGCACCACCCAGTCGAGCTTGATCTCCGGGTGCGCCTTCTCGAACTCCTTGGACAGCTTCTGCATGATGATCATGTCGCCGTTGTTGACGGTGGCGATCACGACCTTGGTCTGGTTCTGGGCCTGGGCCGTCGTGCCTGCCAAGAGACACAGCAGCGCGGCGAGCCGGATGCCTCGATTGAGCACGGAACACTCCTTTGTACTGGGTAACGACCGCTCCACCACCTGCGTGCCCGGTGCATAGCACGTCGGCGGGTTGGTCTGCTACGGCCTGGGGGTCCAACCCGAGTCGCACTGCGTCAGGCGTCGACGACGATCATCACCTTCATCGCGCGCTCGCGGTTCGCGTCGATGTACTCGTACGCCTTCTGGTAGTCCGCGAATGCGAATCGATTCGTGACCAGGGGCTCGAGATCGACCTTCCCCTGCTCGATGAGCGCGATCGCCTTCACCCAATCCGGCTGTTGGTACATGAGCGCGCCCACCAGCCGGAGCTCGCGGTCCTGAACGGTCCCCATGTCGACGACCGGCTTGTCGCCGAAAACGCCGACGACGATCACGTCCGTTCCCTTCCGGGCGATGCTGACCGCCTGCTCCACCGTCTTCTGCACGCCGACGCACTCGAAGATGAGGTCGGCCTTGTCCGCCCCGAATCGTTCCCGGACGGCCTCACCGAGGTCGACCTTCAGAGGATTCACCCGCAGCGGGATCCCACAGCGCTCGGCGAGCTCGAGGCGGTAGTCGCTGGTGTCCGTGATCATCACCGCGGCAGCTCCGAGCCCGCGCGCCGCCTGGGCCACCAGGTTGCCGATCGGTCCCGCCCCGAGCACCAGCACCTTCTTACCGGATGCGCCACCTACGCGCTCGAGCGCATGGACGCCGACCGCCAGCGGCTCCACCATCGCGCCCTGCTCCATGCTCATGGCCTTCGGCAGGCGCAAGGCCTTCGTCGCGTCGACGGCGAAGAGCTCCGAAGCGGCCCCGGTGGTCTGGAATCCCATCACCTTCAAGCGGTCACAGATGTGGTAGGCGCCGTGCCTGCACGGATGGCAGACGCCGCAAGTGACTTGTGGTTGGAACGTGACCGGGTCGCCGGGGCTCAGTCCGCGCACCGCCGAGCCGGTGCGCTCGACGACGCCGGAGGCCTCGTGGCCCTGGACCACCGGATACGGGGTCAGCGGATGCTTGCCATGAAACACGTGGATGTCCGACCCGCACACGCCGATGCGCTTCACCCGGATGAGCACCTGGTCCGGCGCCACCTCGGGCAGCGGGACGTCCCGGAGCTCGATCCGTCCGGGAGCGGTCATGATGGCCTGCTTCATCGTGGTCTCCTCGTTGTTTGGGGTCGATCCGGCCAACGCTACCAGCACGCCTGGCCGCCGTCGACGGGACGCGACCTCAAGGCGGAATGGAGGGCGCGTTGCTATTCGTCGCGCGGAGAGCGTAGGCTTTTCGAAGGGCTCTCCCACGGAGAAAATCATGAAAACCCGCATCGCGCAGGTGGGTGGCGTTCTTGTCCTCGCAGTGGCTGCCAGCTTCGCCGGCCCGGCGCTAGCCCAGGCTCCGAACATCGAGAAGCTGAAGCAGATGAAGGTGTCGGGGACCGACCTGAACATTCCGCCGGTGCCGCAGACTGGCGCCAACGCGGACGCCATCCGCGAGAACCTCAAGCTGATCAAGTTGCCGCCCGGCTTCAAGATCGCACTCTACGCCGTGGTGCCTGATGCCCGGCACATGGCCGTCGCCCCTTCCACGAACATGCTGTTCGTCGGCACCCGCAAGACCAGCATCTGGGCCGTCACCGACCGCAATAGCGACGGCGTCGCGGACGAGGTGAAGGCGTTCGCACCGTCGCTCAAGTTCCAGGTGCCCAACGGCGTCTGCTGGACCAAGGACGGTTTCCTCATCGTGGCAGAGCACAACCGCGTGCTGAACTTTCCCGCGGCCGAGTTCTTCTACGAAGGCCCGGACGTCGCGGTGATCGAGGTGGTGCCGCAGGGCAAGCTGATCCCGGTAGATGAGGAGTCGTACAACCACGGCGCGCGCGTCTGCCGCGTCGGCAAGGATGGAATGCTCTATATCGCGCTCGGCCAGCCGCACAACGTGCCGCCGCGCGAGAAATTGGCCCTCTACAGCCAGGTCGGTATCGGCGGCATCGTGCGCATGAACGCCTTCGACGGCTCGAAGCGCGAGGTGTACGCACGTGGCATCCGCAATTCCGTCGGCATGGACTTCAACCCGAAGGACGGCACGCTCTGGTTCACCGACAACCAGACCGACGGCATGGGCGACGACACCCCGCCCGGGGAGCTGAACCGCATCACCGCGACGGGCCAGAACTTCGGCTATCCCTGGCTGGGCGGCAAGAGCGTGCGCATCACCGACCAGGGCTACGACAAGGACCCGCTTCCCCAAGGGGCGGTTCCGCCGCAAGTCGAGATGCCGGCGCATGCAGCGGACCTCGGGATGACCTTCTACACCGGCAAGCAGTTCCCCCAGAAGTACCAGGGCGGCATCTTCGACGCGCAGCATGGTTCGTGGAATCGCACCACGCCAATCGGCGCGCGCATCATGTTCACCAGCCTCAAGTCCGACGGCACCGCCGACAAGACCGAGGTGTTCGCGGACGGCTGGCTCGACTCGTCGACCGGCCTCTACCGCGGCCGCCCCGTCGACGTGGCGGTGATGAAGGACGGCTCGCTGCTCATCTCCGACGATTTCGCCGGCGCGATCTATCGGGTCAGCTACGCGGGCGAAGCGCCGAAGAAGTGAAGCGCCTGGCATTGTTCTTTCTCGCGGCGTCCTGCGCGTGCGCCCCGGCGACGACCCCGTCGCCGGGGCGCGCGAAGGCCCAGGCCTGCTCCGTCTGCCACGGACCGCTGGGAATCAGCAACGCCCCGGACGCGCCCCACCTCGCGGGCCAGCCGCGGATCTATTTCGTGGAACAGCTCAAGGCCTTTCGCAGCGGCAAGCGCGAGCACCCTGTGATGAACGTCATCGCCAAGCCGCTCACCGATGCCGACATCTCGAACCTGGCGGATTGGTACGGCTCCCTGAAGCTCGAGGTGCGGGAGAAGCGCTGAAGCGGCTTCCGCGCCGTGGTCTTCAGCGGTTGCGCAACCCCGCTAGCTCCGTCGCGAGCCAGCGACGTACCGGGGGGATCCGACCGATCACCCGGATGACTGCATTGCGCAGCGCCCGGATGCCGGCGCTGCGCAGCGTCGCCATCCGCGTCGCCCGGTCGGTGAAGCCCACCACTCGCTCCGCGACCGGCCGGCGGGTACGCTCGTACTGGTCGAGCCGGGTCTCGTCGGCCCGTCCACCGAGCACCGCGGCCAGTGCGCGACCGAGCGCGACCGCATCCTGGATACCGGTGTTCATCCCCTGTCCGCCTGCCGGGCTGTGGACGTGCGCCGCGTCTCCGGCGAGCAGGACGCGCCCGGCGCGGTAGCGATCGGCCAGGCGGTGGTGGACCAGGAACCGGGTGCTCCAGACGATCTCGTGGACGCGGGCGGGCTTGGTCACCGGCCCCCGCGTGTCCAGGAGGCGTTGCACGTCGGCCACGCCGGGGCGCTCCGGCGCGTCGTCCAGGGTAGCCACGATCCGGTGTCGCCCGCCAGGTAGCGGCGCCACCACCACGAGCCCGTCGGGAGACAAGAACATCATCACCTCGTCGGCGCGCAGCGGCCAGCTCATCCGGACGTCGGCGAGCATGAAGGACTGCTCGTACCCCTCGCCCGCGAAGCCGATCGCGGCCCGTTCACGCACCGTGCTGTGCATGCCGTCGGCGCCGATCAGGTATCGGGCGCGGACCGTCTGCGGCTGCCGGCCATCGGCCGCGACCGTAACCGAGACGCCGTTGGCGTCTTGCTGCAAGTCGTTGACCGCGTATGGGCGGTACACGTCGCTACCCAACTCGCGCAGCCGGCCCAGCAGGATCGCTTCGGTGACGTTCTGCGGAACCATCAGCGTGTAGGCGTAGCGGGTGCGAAGCTGGTCGAAGTCGATCGTCGCCAGCACCTGGTCGCGGTCTCGAAGGGTGAACCGGGGCACGACATGGCCTTCGGCGCGCAGCCGATCGGTGACCTTCAGCTCCTCCAGCACCTCGAGGGTCCGGGCGTGCACCACGGCGGCGCGCGAAGTGTTGGCGCCCTCGGCGAGCTGATCCACCAGGACGAACGAGACGCCTTCAGCGGCGAGAACACAGGCGAGGGAAAGACCCGTGGGCCCGGCCCCGACGATCACGACATCGGTGGTGGCAGGCAGTGTTTTCATAGGTGTGACCCTGCAATTCACGGCCTGTGCCAGGATCCGTACACCCACGATCCCGCCGCGTTACGGGTTCCGTTCGACGTCGATGACGCACGCAGGCGATGAGAATGCCCACGGAGCGTCTGATCTTCAGTCACCTGACTTGAGCTGCCTCGCGTGCGACTCCACCTGCGGCGGTGACTACTCCCTGCCCGTCAGGGCTGCAACGGCAAAAACGTTTCGAGAACGTCGTGTGCGCCGCGCCGGTCACGCGTCCGAATCGGCGCCGCGGAGGAGGCATCTGCTCCGTTGGACGGGAGATCGCCACCCAATCACCGGCGGGGAGCGGCAGTCAATGACCTATCTCGAAGACTTTACCACTGGGCAGAAGCACGTCTCGGGAACGCTTCGGGTGGATTCGGCCGCCATCAAGGCCTTCGCCGCCCAGTTCGACCCGCAGCCCTTTCATCTCGACGAGGACGCCGCCCGCGGCTCGTTCTTCGGCAGCCTGGTCGCGAGTGGATGGCACACCGCCGCGCTCACCATGCGGCTTCTGGTCGAGAGCGGCTTCCGCCCGGCCGGCGGAATCATCGGCTCGCGCGCCGACGAGCTGAAGTGGCCGCGCCCGGTCCGGCCTGGCGATGAGCTGCGCGTGGAGGCGGAGGTGCTGGAAGTGCGCGCATCGACCAGCCAGCCCGGCCGGGGCTTCATCAAGTGCCGCACCACCACCCTGAACCAAAAAGGCGAGCCCGTGCAGGTGCTGGTGATGAACCTGCTGGTCCAGTCCCGCCCGCCTAGATGGCTCAACAAATCGGATGCCAGCTGAAACACTCCCGCAATGGTGTTCGGCGATGTTCGGATGATGTCGCGCTTCCCGCTCACCGTTGTTGGCCTCGCGCTCTGCGGCTGTGCGAGCTATCGCGTGCTGCCGTCGCCCGCGCCGGCCACAGGCCTTTCGCCCTTGCCGATACGCTACCAGGCGACGCGCCTGTGGGTCTTTCGTTCGGTCAAGGAGGATGGGGCGGTCGAGCGCGTCTTCGTCGACCCGCACGATTCCATGCGCGTCGTGGTCACGCTGCTCCGCCCCGAGGCGGCGGCGTACGCTTCGAGCGACGGCGGCGCCTCTTGGGCGCGAGCATCGATCCCGCTCGACGTGCCTGACGGCGACGACCCCACGCAGGCGGCGCTCGTGCGGCCACGGCTGCTGGCCGAGGTGCTCTTCGACGCGCGCGACGGCCGCCGCGCCTGGGCACGCGCCCGCGGCCGGGTCTTCCGCACCGAGGACGGCGGCCTCACCTGGGCTGCGACTCCGCTCTTGGGCATCGTGGCGCTGGCGCAGGGCGTGGACGGGCTTCTCTGGGCCGCCGGCGAAGGCGGGCTGCACGTCTCCGACGACGGCGGGCGCAGTTGGGCGCACCGGCCCGTCCACCTGCCTGGTACCGGCGCGGATACTCGCTTCCGAGTCCGCAGCCTGGTCCTCGACCAGCGCGGAGGCCGCATCCTCCTCGGCGTGCGCGATGCGCGGAGCGACTCGGGACCCGTTCCCATCGCCACCGTGCTCGACGGCACCTCTGACGCCGCGCAGGCGGCGCTCGCGCTGGTCGACGCCACCGACGCGCCCCCGCGCGCGCTGACAGCGTTCAGGCAGGGAGTCACCGGCGTGATCGAGACGCGCGACGGCGGAGCGAGCTGGCGGCGCGCCGGACTCGCGTTCGACACCTGGCTCGCCTCAGAGGATGGCGCGCTCTACGCAGTGGCGGCCGATCCGATGATCGAAGCCGCCTTCCTGGTGCGCGCCCACCCCGAGCTGGCGACAGCGCTCGCGCAGCAGCTCCACGGCCTGCACGTCGACGCGGCATCGCTGCGGCCGGCGTTCCTCTTTCCGGGTCGCGACCGCCTGCTGGCCGGACCGCTCGCAGCGGCGCCCGTCTTCCGCTCGGCCGACGGAGGCGCGACCTGGGTGCGGGTGCTCTCACTCGAACCGGCCCTGGCGGCGTCGCTGCGCACCGCGGTGGACGCGCAGATCAGCGCGTGGGAGGAGTCCTCGCCGCCGGCGCGCGGAGGCGAGCGGCCGGCCGAGCATGGCGCGGGGGCTAGCGCGAATCCCACGGGTCCGGGTCGGCATGGTGGTCGCGGCGGCGGCCGTGGCCGTCGCGGGGCCGCGCCCGAGGCGATCCGCGCTGCGCCACGCGCTCCCTCCGCCGACGCGTTGCAGGCGTATCTCGATCCGCTGCGGCTGCTCGCGCGCTTCAATTCGGGACTTGCGCTGACGGGTATGGCGCGCGCCGGCGCCGAATTCTACGCCTGGGCGCCGACCGCGACGCACTGGGACCGCCTCGCCGGTGCTGCGCTATCCGCCTCCGACGCGGAGGGGGAAATCTCGCTTGGACCCGCCGCTACGCCTGCCGGATCGGGCGCGTTCACACTGCTGCGATCGACCGACGGTGGCGCCTCCTGGGCCGAGGTGGCGCAAGGCCCCGACGCGTTCGACGTCGCGGGCGGACTTCGCGTGCGGCAGGGCGCGCCCTACCCGTCCTGGCTCGCCGCCGGCCCGCGCGAAGCGTTCATCGGCCTCGCTGCGCGCGACTACACGGGACCACCGTGGCGCGAAACGTGGCGCGACTCGTTCTAACGCGAGTCAAGCGGCACCGCCGCCGACACGGTCCGACACCGAAGAGCAACGCGAGCGCAATCCGCCTCTCGTACCCTTCCAGAGCGTCGAGGGACGCAAATCGAAGGAGGACGAGATGAGCCGCTTCATCAACGTGGCATTGGTCATTGGAGCACTCGCTATCGTCGGGGGCAGCTTTGCCCTCGCGGGAACAGACCCTCGCTCGCCGCCGAACAGGATGGCCGCTCGGATCGCGAAGGCGCTGGACGCCATCGACGCTACGCCGGAGCAGCGCGCGGCCGTCCAGGCGGCAAGCCTGGACATCCAGGCCAAGCTCAGGGCGTCGCACCATCCTGGTCGGAGTGCGAGAGGCCAGATCGCAGAGCTGCTGGCGGCGGATCAGGTCGATCCCCATGCGCTCCAACAGGTCCTGGACTCCAGGGCCGATCAGACGAAGCTGTTGGCCGCGGCCATCATTCCCGACCTCGTCAAGATGCACGACGCGCTCACGCCGGCCCAACGGCAGGCGCTGTACGAGAAGTGGATCGCGCGGCAGGAGGTGCGGGAACAGCGCCAGCAGCAGTGAGTGCGTGCTGGAACTTGGCGCCTTGCCGCGCAAGCAAGGCGCCGCGGATCGATTCGATGATTCAAGGAGAATCGAGATGACCACGAGAACGAACTTCGCGTGGGTGGCGTTGGCCTTCGCTGGAATTGCAGGTGCCGCCCTTCCCGCCCCGGCCCAGACGCCGCCCGTTGTCTCCGACACGGAGCCGCCGCCTCCGCCTCCGGATGAAGAGGCGCTCGCGTCGCAGCCACCCCCCACCGAAGCTCAGCCGCCCTCGCAAGCGCTCGATCTCGGCGCCTTCAAGCAGCAGCTCTCGCCGTACGGCCGCTGGGTCGATACCCCGGAGTATGGACGCGTCTGGATCCCGAACGGCCTCCGCTCCGACTGGCAGCCCTACACCGACGGCCGCTGGATCTACACCGACTGGGGCTGGACCTTCGTATCCGACGTCCCCTGGGGCCCGGTGGTGTTCCACTACGGCCGCTGGGGCTTCAGGGCGTCGCTGGGCTGGTTCTGGGTGCCCGGATTCGTCTGGGCCCCCGCCTGGGTGTCGTGGCGCATCTCCGACGGATTTGTCTGCTGGGCCCCCTTCGGGCCCGCGGGATTCGTCTACGGGCCGCGCTGGCCCGGCTGGGTGGTGGTGCCCGCGCCGCACTTCACCCATCCCATTGCCCGGGAGGTGATCCCCCTCGCGCATGCGCGCGAAATCATCCGCAGCGCCAGGAAGGCGACGTCGATCGAGCGTGCCCCGGTGCGGGGCCGCGCCTACGGGCCACCGCGTACCCTGGGAAGACTGCACAGCCAGCGCTGACCGGCGGTACCGCTGCATCACCGCTGCTACTCCATCTCGGTAGCGAGGAAGTGGAAGCTCTCCTGGCGCTCGATCTGCAGCACGAGCGGATCACCAGGCTTCAGCGCCCGCAGGGCGCTGCGAAGCGCCTCGACGGACTCGACGGACGTGCGGTTGACCTCGTGGATCACGTCCCCGACCTCGAGGCCCGCTTCGATGCTGGTGGCGTCCAACGTGCGCGCAGCGACGATCACACCGGTCCCGCTGCGCAGCCGCACCAATCCCGCCAGCTTGCCGCTGACGGTGACACCAAGGATGCCGAGCCTGCGCACCAAATGGTCCCGCGGGTTGGCGAGGTCGGCGAGCGCCTCCCCAGGATCCTTCGCCTCGCTTGCCTGAACCTGGAGGGAAAGCCTCTGTTCTCCGCGGAGCACCCCGAGCTTGAGGGGAGCCTGCGCGGGGTGGAGGTAGAGCGACTCGTACAGCGCCGCGAGGCTGTCGATCGGGCGGTCGTCGACCGCGTCGATGACGTCACCCGTCCGCAGCCCGGCCGCGCGCGCCGGGCCTTCGAGGGCAACGTCGGCCACCACCACACCCCAGTCGCGCGTCAGCCCGAGGCCACCGGCCAGCGCCGGCGTGATCGCCTGTGCCGTCACTCCGGCTTCGACGCGCCGGACACGCCCGAACTTGCGCAGGCTGTCGTAGATGAAGCGCGCGGTCGTCGCCGGGATGGCGAACCCGAGGCCCTGGCTGCCGCCCGAATCACTGAGCATGAAGGTGTTGATCCCCACCAAGTGACCCTCCACGTCGACCAGCGCCCCGCCGCTGTTGCCCGGGTTGATCGGCGCATCGGTCTGGATGAACGTCATCGGCGACTCGAGCTCGGCCTGTCGCGCTGCCGCGCTGACCACCCCCATGGTTACCGTGCTGGCGAGTCCCTCGGGGCTGCCGATGGCGAAGACCAACTCGCCCTGGCGGACGCGGCTGCGATCTTCGAGCGACAGCGCGGGCAGTCCGGTTGCGGCGATCTTGAGCAGGGCAAGGTCGGTCATTCGATCCGCACCGACCAGGTGTGCGTCGAAGAGCCGCCGGTTGACGGTGGTGCCGCGGGCCGCGCCGCCGGCATCCGCGGCTGGGAGGACGACGACGATCCGCCGTGCACCACGGACCACGTGGGCATTGGTCAGGACGTAGCCGTCCGGATCGACGATCACGCCGGCCCCCAGCGCGTGCTGGCGGGTGACCACGGCCGCGCCTGCACGCTCGCCTCCGTCCGTGGCTCCGTAACCCGACACCAGAACCTGCACCACCGCAGGAGAGACCCGTTCCACCAGGCGCGAAGTCGCCGTGTTGAGGTCCCGCAAGACGCTGGCGCTGGCGGTCACGCCCTCGGCGCGGGCGGAGCCGGCGGCCAACGCTGCGAGCGCGATGAAAGGGAGTGGATTGAATCCAGGACGGGCTCGGAAAAGTCCTCCTCCTCCTCTTCCGGTATTGGACGATGAAGTCATAGGCACTCCTTCCGGGAAGAAACCGTCAATTCACCGGACAACCATCCGAGACACGCTCGCAACAGGGTCGGATGGCGCCCTGGGTAGCTCGATTCGGAATTTCGTCACCTCGAGCTGGACCCTGCCGTGAAGGAGGTCCTCGCGTTCGCGCATGCGACTCCGGATGCTCGAGAGAGTCAGGGCGGTCGTGAGGTACGACACGAGCCGCACGGGCGGAAAGAGTGACACAGCCATGAGGGCCTCCTGCTGCGTAGGACACCGCTCGGGACGTTCTGGTTTTTGCGGTTTGGTTTCGGTCATCGCACGCGCGATCGAAACCAGACCGAAACATCGCGGAGGCCGCTGGGCTGTTTCAGGCGGTCATGTGATCCGTGTCCTACGGAGGTCGCATGACCAGAAATCTCAATGCGAAGTGGTCGGACTTCCCCGCCGCGCTGACGGTGGGGGCGCAGGTGCTGCTGATCGACGCCGACCCGCTCGGAGCTGGCGCGCGTGCTCGCTCCAGTGGTCGATCTCGCCGTCACCAACTCGGCGGACAGCGCGCTGGAGTCGATCGAGGCGGGCGCGCAGTTCGACGCTCTGGTCTGCTCGAGCTGATCCCGCTGGTCCGCGCGCTGGCGGCTCGCGCCGCACGTCGCCGCCTGGCGCTGCTCGATGGATTTGCTCAGCGGATCTGAAACCGCACCGCAAATATTACTTCAGGAGCGCGGGCCAGACGGTCTTGGTGCACCCGTTGTCGCCGCTGCTCGCGATGGCGCTCCCGTCCGAGCCCGTAGTGAGGTTGCCGCGCGGAAACGTCAGCGAGCCGCACTTCTTGCCCGAGGCGGAGTACAGCTCCATCTGGGTGGTGTCTCCCGAGCGCGGAAGGATGGCGTACGCTCGTGCCCCGCGGACCAGGCTGAAGTCCGATTCCGGATGCAAGGCGAGGAATTCCTGGGCGGGCTGCACTTCGCTCTTTCCGCTGGGGAAGAAGTACGTCCACACGTCGTCGATCCGGAGGGCTGCTCCGCCGCCGATGGTCGCGTGCATCAAGGTCGTATGCTTCCCGGGAAGGGCCGCCACGCGGAACCAGCCGGTCAGGGAGTGGCCGGTTGGATCGAACCATTGCGCGACCAGGTCTCCTTCGGCGAAGCCGATCGAAGGGCCTCCGTGGAGGAGCAGGAGCCAGTTCTGGTTGGCGTCCACGAGGGCTTCGGCGAGGGGCTCGCA
>WNFO01008556.1_pt1 | contig 10954 bp, 11 predicted proteins | sample 5400251 | NCBI WGS metagenome assembly WNFO01 (sample SAMN13153354, study PRJNA577476) | soil metagenome | isolation source: 100 cm saprolite under Madrone tree | place: USA:California | collected 2016-06-14 | reverse complement strand
GAGGCCTCCGACACCTGCAAGGCGTTCTTCGGGCGCAAGCCGGGCGATCCGTTTTCGTATCAGGATTTGCTGGCGGCGGTTCATCCCGATGACCGCGAGAGACGTCGCGAGGTGCTGGAGCATGCTCTCGAAACGGGCGGGGACTACAGCATCGAATACCGTAATATCTGGCCCGACGGATCGCAGCATTGGGTCGAGGTCCGCGCGCGGGCCGTTCGCAGGCCCGATGGCCGCATCAAATCGCTGGTCGGTGTTTCCACAGATATCACCGCGCGCAAGGTTTCAGAGATCGAACGCGACAATCTGCTGGCGCAGCTGGCGGCCGAGCGTACCGCGCTGGCGGAACTGACGGCGACCCTCGAACAGCGCGTTGAACAACGCACCGCCGATCTGATGAAGGAAGTCGCAGCGCGCGAAAAGGCGCAGGAACAATTGCGGCAGGCACAGAAGATGGAGACGATCGGCCAGCTCACCGGCGGGGTCGCGCATGATTTCAACAATCTGCTGATGGCGGTGATGGGCAATCTCGATCTGTTGCGCAAGCGCATTCCCGACGATCCACGCCTGCACCGGCTGATCGACGGCGCGGTGCAGGGCGCCGAGCGCGGCGCGTCGCTGACGCAGCGCCTGCTGGCGTTCGCGCGGCAGCAGGATCTGCGAGCGGTGCCGGTCGATCTCGGCGCCCTGATCCAGGACATGAGCGATCTGCTGCAGCGGTCGTTGGGACCGCGCGTCGTGCTGCGGCTGGATATTCCGCAAGGGCTGCCGCCGGCGCGCGTCGACGCGAACCAGCTTGAGCTCGCCATTCTCAATCTTGCGATCAACGCGCGCGACGCGATGTCGGACGGCGGTTCGATTGACATCAAGGTCGCGCAATACCGGGCAACCAGCGACCCGGCGCTGAAGTCTGGCGACTACCTGAAACTGTCGGTGATCGATACCGGCATGGGCATGACTCCGGCGATATTGAAGCGGGCGGTCGAGCCGTTCTTTTCATCGAAGCCGCTCGGCAAGGGCACTGGCCTTGGCCTGTCGATGGTGCATGGGCTTGCCGTGCAGCTTGGCGGCGCGCTGCAACTCTCGAGCACGGTGGGACAAGGCACCACCGCCACATTGATACTGCCGGTCGCGACCAACGCGCCGAAAGCTGAAAGCCCGGTGCATGCTGTGCAGAAGGTCAACCGCTCCGCGGTGATCCTGTTTGTCGATGACGATCCGCTGATCGCGATGTCGACCACCGAAATGCTGGAAGATCTCGGTCACCACGTGATCGGCGCCAGCTCCGGCCTGCACGCCCTCGACATCATCAAGAGCGAGCAGCCGATCGACCTGATGGTGACCGATCATGTGATGCCCGGCATGACCGGTATCGAACTGGCGGCGGCGTCGCGGGAGGTGCGGCCGTCGCTGCCGATCCTGCTCGCGACCGGTTATGCCGAACTGCCCGAGGGTGCGCAGGTTGATTTGCCGCGGCTGGCCAAACCCTATCATCAGGACCAGTTGCGCGACCGGCTCGATCAATTGCTGGGGTGAAGGGCAAATCGTGTCCCGGATGCAGCGCAGCACCATCAGCGCGTTCACGCGCGTCTTCGACGCGCTATGTCTTGCGGCGTGGTGCGCTGCTGATCCGGGACCCATGCACCGCATCGGTGGGTCCCGGCTCTGCGGAGCAGCGTGAAGGACGCTGCACCGCGTCCGGGACACGATACATCCGCTGCGAGCCGCTATCCGACCATCCGATCGCGCCCGGCCCAGAAGCCCGCCTTCAGCACCTTCTTGTCGACCTTGCCGACCCCGGTCATCGGAAGCTCGGTGACGAACTTGATGTGCTTGGGCGCATGGGCTGAGCCTTTGCGCGCCTTGACGAGATTGATCAATTCCTCCGCGCTCGGCCGAGCGCCCTCGCGCACGACCACCACCGCGGTGACGGCCTCGCCCCATTTGTCGTCGGGCACGCCGACGACGGCGACCATCGCGACGTCGGCATGCTGGGACAGCACGTCTTCGACCTCGCGCGGAAAGATGTTGAAGCCGCCGGATACGATCATGTCCTTCTTGCGGTCGAGGATGAACATGTAGCCGCGCTCGTCCGCGCGCGCGATATCGCCGGTATGCAGCCAGCCGTTCTTCAGGGTTTCCGCGGTCTGCTCGGGTCGCTTCCAGTATCCGGCCATCACATGCGGCGCGCGCACGCAGATCTCGCCGGCCTGTCCGGTTTCCACTTCACGGTCGTCGTCGCCGAGAATTTTGACGTCGCAGGCGGCGATCGGAAATCCGCAGGACAGGAAGAGATCCGGAGTCTTTGGATCATGGTCCGCCTTGCGCAGCACCGAGACCGGATAGCACTCGGTCTGTCCGTATAGCTGCGAGAATACCGGACCGATCCGTTCGATGCCCTCGACCAGCCGGCTCGGCGACATCGCCGAGGCGCCGTACAATAACAGTTCAAGCGAGGAGAGATCGGTCTTGTCGAGCGCCGGGTGGTCCAGCAGCACGTAGATCATGGTCGGCACGAACAGCGTGAAATTGATGCGCTCGCGCTCGATGGTCTTGAACACGGCGTCCGGATCGAAGCCTTTGAGCATGTGCACCGTGCCGCCGCGGATCAGCGACGGCAACACCTTGGTGCCGGCGACGTGGCTGATCGGCGCCGCCGTGAGATAGCGCGGGTTATCCGGAATTTCGAAGTTGGACAGGATCGCGTTGGCGAAGCCGCCATCTCGATGATAGCGCAGCGCGCCTTTTGATTTCCCCGTGGTGCCGCCGGTATAGTTCAGCGTCGCGATGTCGTCGGGGCCGGCAAGACAACGCGGCGTCGCCGTGCCGGCGTGATCGACCGCGGCCAGCAGATCGACGCCGTAGTTGGCGGGGCCGAGCGTGAAGACGTTTTTCACGCTGGACCTCCTGGTTGCGAGGTCACCGCCGCGATCGCGGAACGTATCGGCGTCAATAACGAGTATCTGTGCTTCCGAATCCTCGATTTGGAAGAGTTGATCATCGAGCGACCCCAGCGGATGCAGCCAGGTGATCGCAAGCCTCGACAATTGCGCGGCGACACCGGCGCACCAGGTGTCGGCGCGGTTGGCGGTGAGGAACGCCACGCGCGCGCCCGGCTCCAGGCCCAGTTGCATCAACACCTTCTGGAAGCGGCCGATCAATTCGGTGGTGCCGGCATAAGTGATCGATCCGCCCGGCCAGCTGAACGCGACCCGCGACGGATAGCGCGCCAGCGCCCGCAGCGTCTGCCCGCACACGGTCGGAAAGGCATAGAGCGGATCGGACATGGTTCCTCCAACTGGTTTTGTCGCTTGTTTTGTCGCTTGCTTTTCTTGGGCCTTCGCTCGTGCCAATGTTGGCGAACGCTAGCACAACGAAACAGGGGCGCGGAACTGCAAACCTCATCAGACCAGAAGGCCGCCGACTCGCTGGCACGCTTTCGCGATCGCCTGAGCCTGCCGCTGATTGCGGCGCCGATGTTCCTCGTCTCCGGCGTCGACCTTGTGGTGGCCGCTTGCCGCAACGGCGTGATCGGCGCGTTCCCGACGGTGAATTGCCGCAGCCCCGAACAACTCGATGGCTGGCTCGGCGACATCGAAACCCAGTTGCGGCGTCATTCCGACGGAAGCGGAAAACCTGCAGCCCCAATCTGCCCGAACCTGATCGTGCACCGTTCCAACGCGCGGCTGCCAAGGGATCTGCAGGTGCTGCTGCGGCATAAACCCGAAATCGTCATCACCAGCGTCGGATCGCCCGCGCCCGTGCTCGCGGCCCTGCATGACGCTGGCTCCCTGGTATTCGCCGATGTCGCCAGCATCCGCCACGCCGAGCGCGCGGTGGAAGCGGGTGCCGACGGACTCGTACTGCTGACCGCCGGCGCCGGCGGCCAGACCGGCTGGCTCAACCCGTTTGTGTTCGTCCGCGCGGTGCGGGCGTTCTTCGACGGGCCGGTCGTGCTGGCCGGAGGCATCGGCGATGGCCACGCGCTGCGCGCGGCGCAGGCGCTCGGCTGCGATCTCGCCTATATGGGCACCAAATTTATCGCCACCCGGGAGAGCCTGGCGGATGTCAGATACAAGGAGATGCTGGTCGCGAGCAGCGCCGACGATATCCTGCTGACCACGTCCTTCACCGGCCTGCAGACCAATATGCTGCGGCCTTCCATCGCCGCTGCGGGCCTCGACCCCGACGACCTGCCGCAACGCGGCGCCATCGACATCGGCAAGGACATCGACATCGGCGCGCGCGACAAACGTCCTGCGCGCTGGCGCGATATCTGGAGCGCGGGGCATTCCACGTCGGGCGTGACCGGGGTGTTGTCGGTCGACGATCTCGTCGCGCGCACCCTCGCGGAGTACCGCGACGGCAAAGGCGCGGAGCGCCGTTAGCTCCCATCCAACTTGCGACCAAGCTGCCTGATCGGGTTGAACGTGCCGCCTCCGAAGTGGCTGTCGTCGCGGCGCCGGATCGCGGGTCCGACGCAAATCCCCCGGGGCAACGCGGCCGCGGGCGCAACCTTAACGAGCTGTTAACCATTCTCGTCCCAACAATCGTCTCCTGCGCCGTTTCCTCGCGCGTGCGGCGTGCCGCGCTGGAAACCGCCGCTGAAGGGGAATGGGACATGGATTTCGAGGCACTTTTTGCAAAAACTCCGGCAACCATCGAGGAGATCAGGAACCGCGTCGCCTACGCGCTCGACCGCCACCCGCTGTGCCGCAGCGTGCAATTCGACATCGTCAGCATGCCCCGCACCAGCAGGGGCGGCAACTGGACCATCAGTTTGCAGGCGGTCGCGCCCGATGCGTTGTGGGAGGCGTCCGATATCGTGGCCGATATCCAGGACGCCTACGATCTCGCCGCCGCGGCTTGATTTTCCGCGCCGCGCCGCTGGTTTGCTGCCTGCAAATTGGGCGGCCACCCCCACGTCGGCACGGTTAAGCCTTAATTAGCTCCCAGTTTTCAGCAAAGTGATCGTGGTTCGTCGATGAAAACGGAGAGCGGCTTGACCCGAGCAATTACCCTCATCGTGCTGATCTGTTTCCTCGTTGTCGGCGCGGCCGCTACCAGCATTCTCGGCAATGACGGCGCGTGGGTGGCCCGCTCGGAGATGGCTTCGCCGGTCATCGAGGGTCCCGTCGCGAACAGGGAAAGCAAGAAGGACAGGCTGGCGGTCGCTACCGCAACGCTGGCATCGGCGGCGCTGGCGTCGTACCAATCGCCGCAAACCGTCGCGGCGCTGAGCGAGCCGCTGCGGCAGGCCTTTGCATCCGCCGACCCCGTCGATATCGAAATGCCGAAGATGATCGCAGCGCCGGCGTCGGTGCCGGCTGCGCCGCCAAAGCCGAAGGTTGCCAGCAAGCCGCCAGCTCAGAAATCCTATGCGCTGCTCAGCGACGGGCAGATCGCCGGCATCAAGGAGCGCCTGAAACTTTCCTCGTCGCAGGAATCCTATTGGCCGGCGGTGGAAAACGCGCTGCGCGCGGTGGCCCGCAAGATTCACGCAACCCGCCAGACCGACCCCAACGCAACCGGCACGCCGATCGATCCCGAAGCCGAGGAAGTCCAGCAGCTGAAATCCGCTGCGATGCCGCTGTTGTTTGAACTGCGCGAAGATCAGAAGCGCGAAGTGCGCGCGCTAGCCCGCCTGATCGGACTGGAAAAAGTAGCGTCGATGATTTGATCGAGACGAAAGCGCAAGGCCTTCGTCTCGTTGTGACGCCTGACCGGTGCAGGCAGCGACGCGCCCCATCACCACAAATTCTTGCCGTCGATCACGGTGACCGGTGCCTCGGCGGCATCGAAATCGTCAAACAGTCGCGGGTTCACGGCGTATCTACGGGTTGTTCCATCCCACGTGCCGTCGGGTTGAAACGCCGGACTGTCCGAAAAGACAGCGCATCCGCAGCTCGGACAAAAGTTATGCGCCACCAGTTTTGAATTCCAGCGGTAGGTCATAACGTTGCCGGCCGGCGTCGTCAGCTTGAATTGCTGCGGCTGAAAATACGCATGGAGCGCGCCGCGTTTGGCGCAGACGAACACGTACAGCGTGTCAGCCTTTCGGGAATCCCGCCCTCGATTTCGAACGCGGTCCCGCCGCAATGGCAACTGCCGGTAACGGGCATCACGATGCTCCCTTGAATTTCGAGGCTTGCAGACTCGCATGGTTCGCGCAGCGGCAACGCGCGCGCAACCGTTCATGGCTTGTATCGCAATCGGCGGGCGTCCGCCTGGTTCCCGGATGTTCACAGGACCGGACGCGCCGGAACATCAGAACAGGTTGAGCGTTGCCCGCCGGAAGGGAGACCACATATGCGCGCTTCGATGGCTTATTTTGCAGGAGCCGGAACCGTTATCGCTGCGATCGTCGGCGGTGTCGGCGGAGGTCTTCTGATCGCGGACATGATCAGTCCCAAATCCCCCAAGCAGGCCGCTGAATTGACCCGGCTGGAGCGGCGCATGTCGCCGGAGCCGATCCAGGCCGCGGCCGGGCCGTCGGAACCCGTGCCATATCTGGTGGCGCCCCAGCCATCTGCACCCAATCCCGCCCCTGCGGCGGCCTCTGCACCGACACAGGCGAAGACGCAAGCTGATAATTCCGCGCCGACACCCGCTTCACCGGTTGACACCGCAGCAGGATCAAAGGCGGCGGTTTCGCCTGCGCAACCCGCGGCTCCGACGACGCAGGCAGCGGCGCACGAGCAAACTGCTACCCAGCAAACTGCTACCTCCGAAGAGGCCTTGGCCAAGCCGCGGGACGCCGACGTGAAGCGGACCACGGAAAGGCGGCGGGTCGATCGTCGTCAGCAATGGGTCGAAAAGCGCCGCTATCAACAACGACAAGATCAGGAGTTGCGAGCGGTCGAGGAGCGAGTGAGGGAAGAAACCGAGCCGAGGCGCGAGTTCGCGGTGGAGCCGGTAAGGATCGAGACGCCTCGGATCAGGCTGTTCGGTTTGGAATGAGTCTCCTGGTTTTGATCCGAAGCGGGGGCGCCCCTAGAGCGGGATGACTTTTCTTCGAATCGTCATCCCGCTCTATCCTTTTGTTTGAGCATGATCTCCGCGCAAACGCTTCGCGTTTGTCGCGAGGGAAAACCGGTTCCCACTTTTCCGGATCATGCTCTAGAGATTGCTGCTTCGGACGGTCCAATCCATGGCTTCGCTCATCTGTCCCCGGCGCAACGCGGGGAGAAGCGCCCCGCTGCCTAAGGTCGTCGGCCGCCGGTTTCGCCGCGCATGACCAGTGCCTCTGAATCCCGATCAGCCTGCCATCGGCGTCGCATATCCCGCGACGAGCTTGACGAGATCGGCCTGTCGCTTGGTGCCGGTTTTCTGAAACAAGCGGCTGACATGCGACCGCACCGTGGTATCGGCAACGCCGAGCGCCGCGGCCACTTCGGGAACACCTCCCACTTCAACGATGGCGAGCAGCACGCGCAACTCGGTTGGCGTCAATTTGAACATCTTGCCGATGATTTCGGAACGAGACGACATCGCCAAGGCCGCCTTGCGAACAAACAGAGCCGCCACGGCTGTGTAGGCCATGCCCGCGCGTCGCCGCGCGCCTGTGGTCAACGGCAAGGCATGGGCGATGTAACGCTCGCCGTCCTTCCCGATCAGAGGTATCGCAATTCCCTTGGTGCCGAGGGCTGCGTCGCCCTGCCCAGCTGCCGCAAAAACCTCTCGCAATGTCTGGTTAACCTGCGCATCGCAGGCCGCAAGGTGCCTGGCGGCGACATACAGGACGTCGCCCGCATTGAGAATGGCACGCCCGGCGGCATTGGCGTGAACGATACGCCCGCCCTCATCGACGAGATACAGGCCGGCGTCAAGCCCATCGAGCGTATCGGCGAATGTCCCGGTCTCCGCAACCTTCAGATCGAGCAGTCTGGCAATGATGATCGCGCGGCGAATGTGAGGAACGATCAACCGCATGCGATGACGCGTTTCGTTATCGACGAAGCCGTTGCGCTCGTGGCGGAAGACCCCGAACATGGCCACGCTGGTGGCCGATTTGTCGAGAACGGCGCTCACGAAGTCGATAAGGCCCTGAGGCCGAGCCCATTCCTGATAAAATCCGGTCTCGGCGAGTTCATCGTAAGGCATCAGATCGGCAGTCGCGACCGGCTGTTCGATCTCGGCGAGAAAGTGTTCCGCGGCGAAGGGATGCCGAATTAATGCGACCGGCAATGGCCGAACAATTCCGAAGCTGTGAAGTATCAGGCCATATTGAGCCTCTGCGTCCTTGCAGAAAAGCGCCGCGCCGACGCCATCGACGAAATGTGCGACCCTTTCGATGGCATTCTCCCAAAGCGACTGATCGATGGCGGCATCGTAGACGACGCTGATCAGTTCGCTTAGCTGTTGACGACCATCATTCATTGCGACTGCCTGCGGACGCAGCCAGTTCAGAGGCCCGTCGCAGATGTAACACCGCATTCGTCCAAAAAGTCCCCGGCAGCGCTACAGCCCGACATTAGTCCGCTCCGGATGGATCCGGGTGCAGCGTCTCCAATCAAGTCATGTTGATCCAATTCGCCCATGAGAGCGCATGTCGCGCCGCCCAACTCCGCGCGGAATCCCGCCCGACCGGTTCGTGCTGCGAGAGTGCTCCAGGACTGTCCGTCCGTTGAGCCTTGTCACCCATCTACATTGGTCAGAAGGATGGCGCATCCTCCGATTCGAGGATGGATGGCGCGAGGTAGGCCGGAGGGAACTCGAGCTCGGGCCCAAACCACGGATTGCTGCGCGCAGCCAATTTCGGATATGCCTTCACGATCCCGCGGCGCGATGCGCCCGAGGCTTTGCTGAATCTTCCGCCCAAAGAGGGCGTGGGGAACGCCGGGTACCCGTTGCACCCGCGGCCTCGTGTGCACTTGGTAGTGGTAGAACGCACACGAGTATACGAGTACACCGGAATCACCCGACGTTCCCGCACGCAATGGTTTTAACGGTTTCCTTCGAGCTCTCCCCGGTGACCGGGCTGTTTTGCCACCGTCGCCCACGGATAGGTTTTTGTCTAAGCCCGGTTGGGCCGACTCAAACTCCGCGGGGGCGTCAGGACCACACGACTTCGCCGTACGCTGCAACATCTCTCGTCCGCTCGCTTGGTGATCGCTCACAGGCCTTTCGCCAACCCGCCCTGCAACCCCGTCGCGCGCAAAACGCTGCCGCGTCCACCGCATCCCATCCCGCGTCTCTGACGATCCGGATACGCCCCTCTGTGGGACGGGATGCGTAAAGTTCTAGATCTGATTTGGGGGGCGTGGGAACAGAAATATTTTTCGGAAAATCAGAAATAAGACTCGACAGCCCTGTCAACAAACCGCCCGACGGGCAAATCAAGCGGTTGTAGCCCGGATGGCGCTCCATCCGGGCTACGATGTTCGCTAACGTCATTGCGCGTCCGATGATAAACTCCGCGATACCCATCACACAAAATGCAATTGATGGGTATCGCTTCCGCCTTCCGCCTTCGCTCTGCGAGCTACGGCGGACAAGTCGCTGCTCGCAATGACCGTCATACTCCGCGAAAGCGGAGTATCCAGAACGCCACGGCTTCTCGGCCCTACTGACCCTCGGAATACCGGATCGCCCGCCGGAGCCTGTCATCGGGCGGCGCGCAGCGCCGACCCGGTGGCGGGCGATGACGGCTGAGAGTGTAGCGCGCTTGCATTCTTCAGACACACGTTCGCGCCTCGCGACCCTCGCGCACCATGTCGGGCGAGGGCCGCATCGACGTTGGTGCCAGAAATTCCGCCAGTGGTCCCCGTGATGAGCCTGTGGGTGAAATTATTCACGGTGACGTCGGCCGCGTTGATCGCGACGCCCGCTGCTTTCGCAGTGCCGGAATTGTTAACTGTTCCGGAGTCAAATTCGAATCCGCTGCCTGCCGTTGCAGTCACCGACGCGTCGGTAGCGACATTGATGGTGATGCCGGTTTCCAGGCCGGTGCCGAAGCCGTTGGGGTTGTCTGGTTAGTGGTCGTACCGGTGCAGGTAACGGTGGTGTTGTCGGCCGGCGTCGCCGGCGAACAGCCATCCGCCTCGGCGCGGTCACTCGCCGCGAAGGGCGCGATCAGCGCCAGCGCGATGGCGTATCGCAGCATAAAATAATTCGCGCTCGACGTTGTCATATTCTAACTCCAAATTTATGTTCGATTCTGACTCCTGTTCTTTCGCATACCGATCGCGCCCGAATTCCGCGTCCTAGGAATCTAGGAGACGGCAGCTCGTCTCAATTCTATTGTTGCAAGTGCGGCATTTCGGCCACGGCACGGGCTGGCGATGCGGTCGTCATTCGCCGCAGCCGAGCCGCAAGATCACGCGCCGATCTCCGGCAGCGGAATTTTCGAAAGTAGCGCCCGCGGCGAACGCCGACACCGATTTTGGCAGCGCGTCGCGAACGCGCACGCTGCGGCCGCCGAGCCGCACCTCTCACAATGAATTGAAACGAGCTGCCGCCGTATCATAGCTTCGTAGGACGCGGAATTCGGGCGCGATCGGTATGGGAATGACCCGGTCGATCAATCGGCCCTGCAAGGAAATGCCGTGGCGAGCCTCACTATCAATGGGAAAGTTTTCGATACCGATGTCGAACCGGACACACCGCTGTTGTGGGCGATCCGGGAAAACGCCGGCCTGACCGGCACCAAATACGGCTGCGGCATCGCACTATGCGGCGCGTGCACCGTCCACATTGATGGCGTTGCAATAGGCCGGCGTCGGCGAGCCGACGATCTCCGTCGCCGCGCCGGCCGTGCTGAACGCTTTCTTTGCTGCGACAGGCAAGCGCATCCGCTCGGTGCCCCTGAAGAACCACGACATCATCTTCGCATAATCCATGGAGGACACGACCACAGCCAACTTTATTTTATCGGCACGACACTCTAACGAAAGTTTTCACTCCAGATTTTAACTCACGCATTTGTGCTGACTATCAACTTTGAAAGGACGACCAC
>WNFO01005674.1_pt1 | contig 10954 bp, 7 predicted proteins | sample 5400251 | NCBI WGS metagenome assembly WNFO01 (sample SAMN13153354, study PRJNA577476) | soil metagenome | isolation source: 100 cm saprolite under Madrone tree | place: USA:California | collected 2016-06-14 | reverse complement strand
ATTGCCTACGAGACGGCCGCGGGAAACAAGTACTTTTTCTATACGAACGCGAAAATCGCGATGGTGGACGCAGACGGCGGCGCGCCGCGCGTCTTGACGGAGGCGTTTGATGAGGACCCCGGTCTAATCGGGTGGGGGCCGGACGGCATCTATTTCGCAGCGGAACAGAAGACGTATGCGCACGTGTTCCGGCTGAATCCAACGACGCAGGCAATTGACAAACTTAGCGCGCCAGAGCGCCTCATGGCTTTTTCGTTCTCGTTTTCCAAGGACTACAAGCAGGCGGCGTACCGCGCTGCGCAGGAGAACGAGTATCCGGAGATATTTGCTTCGAATGTTGCACCCTGGGAAGCAAAAAAGCTGACCAGGATGAGCGACCAGCTCAAGGGCTTAACGCTTGCGCGGCGCGAAGTGATTGGCTGGAAATCGGCGGATGGCGCTTCGATCGAAGGGATACTGGTGAAGCCGGTTGATTTCGATCCGAAGAAGAAATACCCGCTGCTGGTAGTAATCCACGGCGGGCCGACCGGGGTGGATCAACCCGTCGTCAACGCGGACCGATATTATCCTATCGAGCGGTTTGTCGCGAAAGGCGCGCTCGTGCTGAAGCCGAACTACAGAGGCTCGGCGGGCTACGGAGAGAAATTTCGCTCGCTGAACGTGAGGAATCTGGGAGTGGGGGATTATGCCGACGTGATCTCGGGCGTGGACTCTTTGATCGCCGAAGGAATTGTCGACAAAGACCGCGTGGGATCGATGGGCTGGAGCGAAGGCGGATATATTTCGGCGTTTATTACGGCATCGAGCGACCGCTTCAAAGCGGTGTCGGTGGGTGCGGGAATTTCCGACTGGATGACCTACTACGTGAATACGGACATTACGCCGTTCACGCGGCAGTACCTGCATGGCACGCCCTGGGACGACCCTGAAGTTTATAAGAAGACGTCGCCGATCACCTATATCGTGAAAGCGAGGACGCCGACGCTGATCCAGCACGGAGAAAACGACCGCCGGGTGCCGATTCCCAACGCCTACGAGTTGCGGCAGGCGCTGGAAGACCACGGCGTGCCGGTGAAGATGGTGGTTTACAAAGGCTTTGGCCACGGAATTACAAAGCCGAAGCAGCAGCGCGCCGTGATGGAAGAAAATGAGAAGTGGTTCGCGCAATACATCTGGGGCGAAACTCCCGCGCCCGCGGCGGCTGAGAAAAAGTAGCGCGGCTGTTGCCTGGATTTTCCTTCACGATTTCTACGGCATGAATCATTCATGACCACATCCGCAGAGCAACTCAGCAGACCTAATTCGGGAGTTGGCCGCGGCTGGCTGCTCGCGCTCGCTATTTCTCTGCTGACTTCGCTGATTGTCGTTTCGCCGTTCATTTGGTTGGGAAACGCCTCGGGACACGATTTCCAGTTTCACGCCGGATCCTGGCTGGACGCGGCCGGCCAGTGGAAGGAAGGGATTATTTACCCGCGCTGGTCGGAATGGGCGAACCACGGCTTCGGCGAGCCACGATTCATATTTTATCCGCCGATGTCCTGGATGCTGGGCGCGGCGCTGGGTTTAGCGGTTCCCTGGAATCACGTGCCAGTCGTTTTCATCGTACTCGTGCAAACGCTTGCGGGAATGAGCGCATTCGCGTTTGCCCGGCGCATGCTTCCGGACCGCGGCGCGCTTCTCGCCGCCGGCTGTTACGCGGCAAACCCATACGCGCTCCTGATCATTTACATGCGCAGCGATTTTGCGGAGCTGCTCGCAATGGCATTTTTCCCCTTGTTGTTTTTGGCGGCGCTGGAAATCAGCGGTCTTTTGGAGAATCGCAACGCGTCTGCACGCCCCTCGGTTGTTTTCTTTGCCGCGATGTTCGCCGCGGTTTGGCTTTCGAATGCGCCAGCGGGAGTGCTGGCCAGTTACAGCTGCGCGTTGCTTTTTGCTTGGGCGTCGCTTACGGAGAGATCCTGGCGACTGCTGGCACGCGGCGCGGCGGGATTGGCGCTGGGATTTGGGCTCGCAGGCTTCTATCTGGCGCCCGCCGCGTACGAACAGCGCTGGGTGAACATCTCGCAGGCTCTCTCCGCTGGCTTGCCGCCTTCGCAGAATTTTCTCTATGCCCAGATCAATGACCCCGAGCACAACTTCTTTAACATGATCGCTTCGAGCGTTGCCGTGTTGATGATAGTTCTGGCAGGCATCGCCGCCACGGCGGAGCATAGGAAAGCAGCAAAAAGCGCGGTGAGTAGCGGGGAAAGCAAAATGTGGCGTGCGCTCTTTGTTCTTTGCGTTGCAGCTACGGTGCTGATGTTGCGTTTCACTTCGCTCCTTTGGGATGCGCTTCCCGAGCTGCGTTTCGTGCAATTCCCCTGGCGTTGGATGGCGATTCTCGCGGTGCCGTTCGCTTTTTTCCTCGGCGCGGCGATGGGGCGACAGCGCTGGTGGTGGCTTTGGACAGGGGCCGTCCTCGCGGTGCTGAGCGGCACGGGGATGGTCCTGGTGCAGCGAGCGTGGTGGGATACCGAAGACATCCCTGTGCTGCGCGCATCGGTTGCAAACGGAGGAGGATTTGACGGGACCGACGAGTATGACCCGGTAGGAGACGACCACTACAATTTGCCGGAGAAAGCGCCGCTCGTCAGCCAGCTGCAAACCGAATCCGGAGGCAGTGTTGCTGCCGCACCGGCAATTCACGTGGAGCGGTGGACAGCAGAGGAAAAACAAGTTCGAGTGAGTTCAAGAGTGCCGCTGCAGGTGAGTTTGCGAGTGCTGATCTATCCGGCCTGGCGCGTGGAAGTGAATGGAACAGCCGTGACACCGGAACGTCCCGAGGATTCCGGCCAGATGATTGTTTCGGTGCCAGCGGGAGAATCCCAGATTAGCGTGCGATTTTTGCGAACGAAGGACAGGACGTTCGGCGGCGTGTTGAGTGCCGCAAGCCTGGCGGCAACGTTGATTCTGCTTTGCTGGCCGGAGCGAAAGTAGCCGCACGGATCAGCGACGGTCGACGGTGGGATGACGGACGTCCTGGCCCTGAACGATATAGATGACGTCCTCGGCGATATTCGTGGCGTGATCGCCGATGCGCTCGAGGTTTTTGGCGACGAGGATCAATTCAAAGGCCGGAAAGACCAGGCTGGAATCACCCATCATGTAGGTAAGCAGCTCGCGGAAGATCTGATCGCGATAGTGATCCACCTGATCGTCGGTGGCGAGGACTTTCTGGGCGAGATCGACGTCGCGGCGGACGACAGCATTCAAGGAGTTGCGCACCATTTCCTCGGCGAGGTCGCTCATGCGCGGCAGGTCGACGTAAGGCTTCACGCGCGGATGGCGCAGTATGCGCAGTGAAGCTTCCGCGATGTTGACGGCCTGATCGCCGATGCGCTCGAGGTCGTTATTGATGCGCGAGACAGCGAGGACGAATCGCAGATCCACGGCCATCAGTTGATGAAGCGCGAGAAGCTGGACGACGCGGTCGTCGATTTCGATTTGCAATTCGTTGATGGCATCCTCTTCATCAAGGACGCGGCGAGCCAGTTGCTCGTCCGAATCAAGCACCGCGTGCACGGACTGGTGAACAGCGCGCTCCGCAAGGCTGCCCATCCACAGGAGCCGCTCTTTCAACTCGTTCAAATCTTTTTCGAAGTGCCGTTCCATGGCCTCTGTTCCTTCAATCTACCACCGCGGTGCAATCCTCCAATAAGCTCCCCGGATCATCCGAAGCGGCCGGTAATGTAAGCCTCCGTGCGTGGATCCGACGGCGTGGTGAAAAGGTGCGGCGTCGGACTGAATTCGATGAGCTCGCCGACGAGCAAGAAGGCGGTGAAGTCGCTAATGCGTGCGGCCTGCTGCATGTTGTGAGTGACCGTGACGATGGTGCAGAGATCTTTCAATTGCACCAGCAGCTCTTCAATCTTTGCGGTGCTAATGGGATCGAGCGCGGAGCAGGGCTCGTCGAGCAGAAGAACCTCCGGCTCGACGGCAAGAGCGCGGGCAATGCAAAGACGCTGCTGCTGGCCGCCCGAGAGCTCGTAGGCGGACTTGTGCAGGTGGTCCTTCACTTCGTCCCACAGAGCGGCATGGCGCAGGCTTTTTTCGACAGCTTCCGCGAGAGGAATCTTCGATCCGTTGATTCGCAGCCCGTAAGCGACATTCTCGTAGATTGATTTGGGAAACGGATTGGGCCGCTGAAAGACCATGCCGACGCGGCGGCGGAGCTGGGTGACGTCCTGCGCGAGGATGCTTTGGCCATCGAGCAGGATTTCACCTGCGAGGCGAGCGTTGCGCACCGTTTCATGCATGCGGTTGAGCGTGCGCAGAAGAGTGGACTTCCCGCAACCCGAGGGACCAATCAGGGCCGTAACCTTACTAGTGGCGATGCCCACGCTGATATCGAACAGGACCTGTTTGCTGCCGTACCAGAAATTGACTTTGGAAATGGTCATGCGCATCTGAGCGGGCAGAGCAGTCTCGCGGGTCGCTGCACTTGTCCCGGTTGGAGTGATGTTTACGGACACTGCCGGCCTCACAGACGCATGCATGGTCTAAGACCTCGGAACCGCGATGCCCCGAGACAGTATCACCCGGGCCACAATGTTAATGACAAGAATCAGTCCGAGCAAGATGAGCCCCGCAGCCCAAGCCTGCCGATGCCAGTCGTCGTAAGGGGCGATGGCATAGGTAAAAATCATGACGGGAAGCGAAGCCGTAGGTTCATTCCAGCCATGACTCCAATAACGGTTGCTGAAGGCCGTGAAGAGCAGCGGAGCGGTCTCGCCGGCGACGCGCGCGAAGGCCAGAAGAACCGCGGTCAGGATCCCGCGGTAGGCCGCGGGGACAATGACCGTCGCGATCGTCTTCCATTTGCTTGCGCCGAGGGCCATGGCCGCCTCGCGCAAAGCGCGGGGAACGGGGTTCAGGAATTCCTCGGTGCTCCGCAAGGTGATGGGGATCATCATCAAGCCGAGCGCAAATCCGCCTGCCAGAGTGGAGAAGTGCTTGAAGGGCAGAACCACAAGGCCGTAGGCAAAAATGCCGATGACGATCGAGGGCACACCGTTAAGAAGATCCGCCGCGTAGCGAATTATGAAAGCGATGCTGCTCCCGCTGAACTCCGCAAGATAGATGGCACCGAAGAATCCGATGGGCACGCCAAAGAGCGAAGCCAGCAGAAGCAGTTTGGCGCTCCCGACGATGGCATTCGCCATGCCGCCGCCCGCCTCGCCAACGGGTGTCGGCAATTTCGTGAAGAAATCCCAGTTTATGGAGGCGCCGCCGTGGTAGACGAGGTAGCCGAGGATGAAAAAGAGGACGGAAACGGCCGTCACGGCGCACACGCCAGTCAGTGTGAGCATGAAGTTGCTCACCAATTTGCGCCAGCGCAGGCGGGCGTTCATGCGTGCTCCATTTTGCTGCCGCGCTGTGAGGTGGCGACGATGAGCAGGCGGGCCAACCCGTTCAGGATAAACGTGATGAGAAACAGCACCAGACCCAGCTCGATCAGCGATTGGGTGTAAAGATCGCCGGTGGCTTCCGTGAACTCATTGGCGATGACGGCAGCGATGGAGTAGCCGGGAGAAAAAAGAGAAGCGCTGATGGTGGGCGTGTTACCGATAACCATCGTCACGGCCATGGTTTCGCCAAGCGCGCGTGCCAGCGCCAGGAAAATAGAGCCCATGATGCCGGCGCGCGCAAAGGGCACGACCACTTTCCAGGTGGATTCCCAGCGCGTCGCGCCCAATGCAAGGGCCGCTTCGCGCTGGTCGCGGGGCACAGAAAGCAGCACTTCGCGTGAAACGGAGATAATGTAGGGAATGACCATGACAGCCAGGACGATGCCGGCGGTCAGGAACCCAACTCCGTAGGCCGGGCCTCGGAACAGCGGCAAGAACCCAAGTGTCTTTTTCAAAGCGGGCTGCAGAAATTCGCGCATGATGGGAATGACGATGAAAACGCCAAGCAGGCCATAGATGACGCTGGGGACGGCGGCAAGCAGGTCGATGAAGAATTCCAGAGTATCGGACACCGGCGTCGGGGCCAGCTCCGCCAGAAAGATGGCAGCGCCGATGCCCAGCGGAACGGCAATCAGGAGCGATACGACCGCCGTAACCACGGTCCCGTAAATGAAAGTAAGAGCGCCAAACTGGTCGAAGACCGGGTCCCAGACCTTTGTCAGAAAAAAGTCAAATCCAAATTTGTGGCGAGGCAGAACCGAGTCCCGCCACAATTCCAGAACCAGCAGCAGGGTGACGAGAACAACGGAGGCCGCGAACAAAAACGTGATCACCCGGGCAATTTCGTCGCCGTCGCGCAGCCGGGAGAGAAAAGAGCGGGAGCTCGCTGCCGGGCCCGCGCTTGGAACGATTGTAGTTGCCGTCGACACGTTACTGCACGTTGTTCAGCGCGTTCATTTCTTTCGCGACCACTTCCTTGGGAAGCTTCGCGTAGGAAAGGGGCTCGGTTTGATTCTGTCCTTCAGTGAGCATCCACTTGATGAAGCCCTTCATCGCATCGCGCTTACTGGCATCCGAGAACTTTTGCGGAATCAGCAGCCACGTAAAGCTCGAAATCGGGTAAGCCGTCTTGCCCGGCGCGTCGGTGATGGACACGCGGAAATCGTCGGGCATGTTCGAGGCAGCGCCCGCGGCCGCCGCCGTCACGCTCGCTAAATCCGCCTTGATGAAGGCTCCCGAGGAGTTCCTGACCCGGCCATAAGGCATCTTGTTCTGAATGGCGTAGATCAATTCCACGTAACCAAGTGCATTAGGCGTTTGCTTGACCAGGCCCGACACTCCTTCATTGCCCTTGCCACCGAGACCCCCAGGCCAGTTCACAGCAGCGGCCTTGCCGACTTTGCCCTTCCACTCTTCGCTGATTTTCGAAAGATAGTCGGTCCAGATGTAGCTCGTGCCGCTGGCCTCGGCGCGATGGACCACGACGATGTCGTTTGCCGGGAGATTAACGCCCTTGTTAGCGCCGGCAATCGCGGGATCATTCCATTTCGTAATCTTGCCCAGAAATATGCCCGCCAGCGCATCTTGCGTGAAGTTCAGTTCTGCGTTGACGTCCGGAATATTGTACGTCGGCACCACCGCGCCGAGCACCGTGGGAAAGTGCAGGATGCCCGAGCCGTGTTTGTCCTGATAAGCCTTGAGCTGGTCGTCGTTCATTATGGCATCGGAAGCGCCGAAATCTACCGTGCCTTCCGTCACTTGCTTAATTCCTCCGCCCGAACCGATGGACTGGTAATTGATCTGGATGTTGCTGTTTTTCTTGTGGTATTCGTCGAACCATTTTGAATACATGGGATAGGGGAAGGTCGCGCCCGCACCGGTTATGGAAAGGATGTTCTGCGCCCAAACAAGAGTTCCGAGACCGATTAGAACCAGCAGTAATCCTGCAATTCGTTTCATGCTTTCTCTCCGTCGAAGATTGTAGTTTCCCGGGGAGAAATAGTGTCTCTCTTCTTTGTTACAGCATTGTTACAGCCAATGTAGCGTTCTTTGATTTCTCCGAGGCGACGCAGAGCCTATAACTGTATTCTGATCAGCAGGTTAGAGTTATTCTGGCGTAACAAAAGCATCTGCGAGCAAAAAAAAGGGCAACCCCGTGAGGAATTGCCCCTTTTTCCGTCCCGGGGGAGGGACGGGTCGCTCTTCCCCAGCCAACTAGGGCAGGTAGTAGCGGAACGCGGACATGATCACCGTGTCGCCAATCTTGGGCGCCAGGCCGGCCGCCGTCGGCGTGTTGTTGTTGCCGGACCACGTATTTTTCTGCAAGTACGAGAACTGCAAGCCCCATTGCAGCCTGCCTCTCGGGCCATTGTAGATCTTGTGCCAGAAGCCCGCCGTGCCTTCCGTCACCATGCGAAGGTCGCCGTTGCAAGTCCCGGCGGAATTTGGTGTGTTTTGGTTAGTCGGCAAGCCTTCCGGGCCGGTGCAGCCGGAATTGTTGAAGAAGGGCGAGCCGTAGCCTACGCCGATCGGTGCCACGGCCGTCCCGCGGTTGTACGCCGTGCGAGCGGCATATTCGCCGCCGCCGTAGAAATAAAGGTCCAACTTTGGAGTGGCGTGAATTTCGATGATGCCTTCTCCGTGTCCGGTGCGGATCGGAGCCAGCGTCCCATCCGGGCGGGCCGTTACGTCGGCAAGCTGCGCCGAGCCGTACCGGCCGATTCCATCGCCATAGACTCCATGGACTCCCAGCTCCACTTTCTTGTTGGCCACGTAAACACGAACGTTCGCCCCAACTCCCCCGCCGACGCGCGTGTCATTGAAGGCGCCAATCACTGAGGGCACCGTAACTGTCGGGAACCCAGGGCAAGGCGCAGCTACTGTGGCTGTCGAACATGGATACACGCGCGCGCGGAACGTGCTGAGGATGCCGAACACTTCGTAGTGGCCCCAACTCGGATCGACCGCGGCTTTGACGATGAAGTCAGGAGACTTGTTGAGGGTGTAACCGGTGCCATCCGTGGCGTTGAAGAGACCGCCGCCGGCTCCGGGAGCGTTGATGAAGAAGGCTGTTGCCGCTCCGCGGCCCCCGAACGTCGTCTGCGACCCCTCGATGGAAAAGCCCAGCGAAAATTTGTTATCGAAGCTCTTCACCACCCGGAATCCAAACTGCCGCGCCCAGGTGTAGCCTGCGACGTACTGGGCGTCAATGGTCATTGGCTGGATTTCTTGCCGGTTCGTCAAGCCCTTCCTGTGTTCTGTCGCCAAGCTCCACATTTGCCCCCCGGACACGTACCAGCCACTGGGTGTCGAGGCCGCGCCCCAGATTTGCCGCTGGCGCATGCAGTAGCTGTTGCTCTGGCGGTTGTTCGATGTCGCGCAGGCGCCCAGCCAGTCCAGTTCGTAATAGCCGGTCAAACTCAGGTTCTCGAGCTTGCCTTCAACCAGGAAAGTCAAACGGGACTGCCGTCCGCTCGCGTTGAACTCCGTCGTGCGGCTGAGCGGGTTGTTGGCAAACGGAATTCCCGTGAGAGGAGTGTTGACGTCCCCGCTGACAGCCCTCTGGCGCCAAACGGATTCCGCGGCCAGAAAGCCTCCCGGTGTGAGCGTGATGCCCTTAATCTTGATGGAGGTCGGACCGGCCTCCTCCGCCGCCTTGGCCTGCGCCGCTTCCGTCGCCACGGTGGTTCGTAGCGCCTCGTTGCTGGCCTTCAAGTCGCTCACCGTGGAGTTGAGCGACACCGCGGTTGATTTCACTTCCGCGCTGGTGTTCACCGCTTCGATGGCTTTGCTGCCGGCCTCCGCGGCGCGCGCATTCGCGGCTGCAGCGGCCTCCCGCGCTTCGTCGATCTGGCGGTCACGCTTGGCCAGTTCCTCTTTCAACTGCTGAAGTTGTTCCTGCTGCGCCTGCAGAGCTTGCCGAAGCTCTTCGAGTTGCGCAGCGATGGCAGCTTCAGATTTTTCGGGCTGGCTGGCCTTCTTGGCGGCTTTCGGTTTAGCAGGTGCGGCGGGTGGTGCGCTAGTGTCCTTCGGCGTATCCGCGAAAGCCATCCCATACATGAGGAAAAACGAAAATGCTATTGCTGCTAGTTTTTTCATTGCCTCTCTCTTTGAAGCGAAATTCGACCGTGCTCCGGTAAGGATACCTATCACCCCGCGCAAAAGGTACGGGCCGCGTCTTACAGTTGCGTCAACCAATTGTGAATATCCCGTAACAATCAGCGGCCGCACGACGCAAGCCGCTGATAGATGGAATGTTACGAGCCCTTAGGGCTGTCGAAAAAGATACGGAGAATACAGTGATGGGCCCCGTCACGGGATAGAGAGGGATTGAGAGCCCCACGTCGTTGATTTCAATGCCGGATGCGCATTCCACGAAGAATTGAAATGGATTCGTGAACGGAGCTTTAAGCTTCAGCGAATTCTTGACAACATCCAAATACACGTTATATGAACGGGACGTTTTAGGTCCTTCCATGTCTAGATGAACTGACTTTAGCCGCAACGGCGAGTCAGCAGGGGGTATCCGAGATGAGAGGGAAACGATTCGGGTCGGTGGTGTACGTGGGAGTATTTTTGTTGGCAATCTTGAGTTGGTGCGAACGGGGATTCGCGCAACAGCAGGTGGAAAGCAAACCTGCCGCGAACCCACTCGTTCGAGTTCTACAAGCCAAAGGCATCCTTACCGAGGAGGAAGTAGCGCAGATCAGCCAAGCGTCTTCCGGCAGGGATGCCGATCAACGGCTGGCCAAGCTGCTTCTAATGAAGGGTGTGATCAGCCAGGCTGACTATGACCAGACGGTCGGTGTGGCGACGGTCATGACTGCTTCCAGCACAACCACGAGCAACGTAGCCGTGATTCCGGCCGTTTATCGCGTGCCAGTGAACAATGTACCGGGTGTTGGCGCCGTAACCAGCGCTTCGGTCACGGCAACCCATCCCCCGGATCAGGGCGCTCCGGCTACGCCCGCAGTCATACCAGCGATCGCGCCTCTGCGCGTCTTGCCGATTGACGTCCCAAAGCAAGGCGGGCTGATACCCGACATCAAACTCGGCAGCGGGGCGAATATGAAGTTGTACGGGTTCTTCAAAGCCAGCGCGGTCTCCGACACGGCATCGAGTGGCGGCGCCAATTTCGGCAGCCAAGATTTTCCGCTTCCCCTTATGATCGGCGGCGACACAGGACCTACGGGCGACCCGCAAGTCCATATCAAAGCGCGGGCCTTCCGCATCGGCAGCCAGTTCGAATGGGTTCCTAAAAACTCAAGCATTGTGGTCACCGGCAGGGTCGAAGCCGATTACGAAGGCGACTTCACAAACCAGAACAGCGTAAACATCAGCTCAGCCCGGAATGGCCAATTCCGAACGCGGCTGGCATGGGCGCGGCTCGACACGAAGCTGGGTGGAAGCCTGCCGTGGTTCGCGGAGTTCGGCCAGGATTGGACCCTCTATTCTTCGACGCTGCCAAGCCTCTTCGAAACCACCGGGACGGCGATCGGAATGGGCTC
>WNFO01005671.1_pt1 | contig 10957 bp, 11 predicted proteins | sample 5400251 | NCBI WGS metagenome assembly WNFO01 (sample SAMN13153354, study PRJNA577476) | soil metagenome | isolation source: 100 cm saprolite under Madrone tree | place: USA:California | collected 2016-06-14 | reverse complement strand
GGCCATGGGCGGAACGCCGCGGCTTCGACTCGCTGGTGCAGACCGCAACCGGTTTCAATCATGCCGAAGGCCAGGCCGCCGGCATCGATGGACCAAAGGAACTGCCGGCGCAGATGCTCGACCACGCCACCGGCTATCTGATGGCATTCGGCGCGATGATGGCGAAGGCCCGCCAGTCGCGCGAGGGCGGAAGCTGGCATGTCCGCGTCTCGCTGGCGCAAACCGGACGCTGGCTGTGGAATCTCGGCCGCATCGCGGATGGGCTGCAGACCGAGGATTTGAAGGGCGACGCCGTTCGTCCCTTCATCGAGGACATGCCCTCGGGCTTCGGTCCGCTGCAGGCCGTCGGCCATGCGGCGAAGCTTGCGAAAACGCCGGCGTTCTGGGCCAGGCCCGCGATGCCGCTTGGCAGTCATCCGCCACAATGGTCAGCGCGCGGTTGAGGGCGCTCGGCCCGCTGTGGGCATACGCCCAAGCTTCCTGCCCACTCTGTTTGTGGTTGACGCTCCTTGGCGGTCCCTTGATGTTGGTCAGGGATGGAAGCCGCGAAGGGAAGACCCATGCGGATCGAAGAACGCCAGAATGGGACTGGCGCGACCACCTCTGACCAGATCCTGGGCGAGATCCGGGATTACTGCCGCGCGACGCAGACGGCGGAATCGACCTTTGGGCGGCTCGTCGTCAATGACGGCAAGCTGGTGTCGCGCCTGCGCGATGGCGCCAAGATCACGACCGGTACGCTGGACAAGGTTCGCGCCTATCTCTCCGAGCACGGTCTCGCGCAAGACGCGCCGGCTCAGATCGTCAAGCCGGTCAATGGCGCGGCACCCGCCGTAGCCAACATGGCGTCGCCGGGCTTTCGGTTTTTCGACAACCGGCAAAAATATCTGCTGTTCGTATCGACCTGCAGCGAGAAGACCGAAATCGCCAACCGGGTTTCGCTCGAATTGGCCACCCTGCAGCCGTCGCCGCCGGCGCTGCGGCTGTTCGATGCGGGCGTCGGTGACGGCACCGTGCTGTCGCGGGTGATGCGCGCGCTGCATGCGCGCCTTCCGACCATGCCGCTCTATGTGGTCGCCAAGGAGATCTCCTATGAAGACGTGCGCATGATGCTGGAAAAGATGGCGGACCGCCTGTTCGAGCATCCCGCGACCGTGCTGGTCGTCACCAATCTCTACTATGCCGAGGCGCCGTGGCTGACGCCGCGCTCGGCGGCGTCCGCCCAAGGGCTGATCTGGAAGGACGTGGCGCTGTCGGGCAACACCGCGCATGGTTTTGCCGAGCAGATCGGGGCACTCGAAGGATTCCTGGCGGAGAACTGGCGGGCCGGCATCAGTCCGAAGACCGGTAACCCCGTCTACACGCGACCGATCATCCTGACCTTGCGGCGCGAGGATCATTCGTTCCTGCTCGATCCCATCATGCCGCGGCCGGGCCGCGTGATGGCCGACTATGATCTCGTGATCGCCTCGCAGCCCTATCGGGCGCGGGCGAGCGTCGCGTTCAAGGCATCGAAGATCGTGACGCCGCTGGTGCGCGCGCTGCGGCCGGGCGGCCGGCTGATCGGTATCCATTCGCACGGCGACGATCCCGGCATCGAAATCATCGATCAGCTCTGGCCTGGCGATGATCCCTTCAAGACCGATCGCTACGCGATCCTGCGCGAGGTCAAGCATGAATTGGGCTCGGCCGTGCGGCACTATAATTTCAACGCCTCGTCGGATGCCCGCTCGATCTTCCGCTATCACATGCACACGCTGCCGGACGAGGTCTCTGGCCCGATCGGGACCTCGACGCTGTTCGCGGCCTGGAACGCGGCGATATACGTGGCGCAGATCGAGGACAACAGATTGTCGGAGGTGGTCCGCGACGGCCGCTATCTGGAAGCCACCGACCGGGTGCTGAAGAAGCACGGCGGCCTCTGGTTCAACGACGAGACCTATGTGATCTCGCGCCGCCGCGCGCCGGCCTGATGTTCCGGGAGTTTGCCGTGCCCGATCAAGCTTCCTCCGTTGGCCTCGCATCGCTGCTGGCATCCGCTTCGGTCGAAATCTCTTCGCACGGGCATCAATTGGGCGAGCTGAAGGATCATTTTGCCGCCGGCACGGAGGTGACCATTACCTTCCTGCCCGGTGACAATTACCGTCACAACATAGAAACGGCGTCAGCGCTCCGCCGCGCCGGCTTCAATCCGGTGCCCCATATCGCCGCGCGCGAAATCGCCTCGCGCGAGGCGCTCGACGACTTTCTGGCGCGCCTGCGCGGCGAGGCCGATGTCTGGCGCGCGCTGCTGATCGCCGGCGACGTCGCCGGCGCAAGGGGGCCGTTCAAGTCGAGCGGCGACGTGCGCGCAAGCGGGCTGTTGCAGACACACGATATCGCGCATGTCAGCGTCGCCGGCCATCCCGAAGGCCATCCCTATCTCGACGAAGCCGGCATGTTCATGGTGTTGGGGGCGTGGCGCGACTGGGGTCGCGAGACCAACACCCGCGTCGATATCGTCACGCAATTCTGCTTTGAGAGCGCGCCGATCCTAAGCCTTATTGGCAAGCTCAAAGCGCACGGCATCGATCTGCCTGTGATCGTGGGTCTCGCCGGGCCGGCGACGCCGGCGACGCTGACCAGGTTCGCGCTCCGCTGCGGCATCGGCAATTCGATGCGGGCGCTGCGCGGCCAGATCGGCCGTTACGGTCGGCTTCTGACCGATACCGGGCCGGACGACGTCGTGCGCGGCCTCGCGGCGGCGCCTCATCCAGCGACCGAGACAATCGCCGGATTCCATTTGTTTCCATTCGGCGGATTGCGCAAAGCGCGGAACTGGTTGCACGGCTATCCTCAGGAAGCGCTTTCTCAAAAGTGCGAAGCCGCCTCAGCGCATGTTCAGAATCCGTAAAGCCGCGCCGGGTTGTCGACCAGGATCTTCCTGCGGACCGCTTCGTCCGGCGCCCACACCGGAAGCTGGTTGAGCAGACGGCCGTCGTCGATCTGGAACAGCGGCGTCACGTCGGTGATCTTGCGTCCGGGCGGGGTGACCGAATCCGGATGCGGCCAGTCCGTGCCCCAGACGATGCGGTCGGCGTTGGCCGCGATCAGCGCGCGGGCCAAGGGCGCGGCGTCAGGATAATCGGGCGCGCGTTTCGAGGCCCGGTAGGCGCCGGAGATCTTCACATGCGCCTTGCCGGATTTGACCAGTTCCACGAGGTCGGCGAAGCCCGGCTGCTCGAGGCCAAGCTCAGCTTGCGCGCCGCCGAAATGGTCGAACACGACAGGCACCGGCGATGCCGCGACGAGATCCTTGATCGCCGAGATCATCGCAAGCGAGGTGAAGAGCTGGACATGCCAGCCGCGCGTCTTGACGCGTTCGACGGCGGCCTGAAAGCGCGGGCGGCCGATATTGGGATCGTTGACGCCGCCGGTCGCAAGATTGAGCCGGATGCCGCGAAAGCCCGCCTGCTGCATCGCGTCGAGATCGCTTTCGGGCGTCTTGTCGTCGATCACGGCGACGGCGCGAGCCGTCGGTCCGCGCGCCTTCATGCCGAACAGCGTTGCCGAATTGTCCGGGCCGTAGACGCTCGGGGTGACGATCACCACCCGTTCGATATGCAGCGCCTTGTGCAGCGCCGTCATTTCCTCGGGCGAGGCCAATTCGGGCGTATAGACGCGGCCTGCGAAGAACGGGAATTTCTCGGGATCGGCATGGATATGGGTGTGGCAGTCGCAGGCGCCTGCGGGAATATCGAAATTCACCGCCGTCGACGGCTGCGCCGCCTTCGCAAATACGTCTCGGTTGGTCATGGTGATTCCGGCCCCGATGGAAGCAAGCACGATACTGCGTCGCGTCAGCATGCGTCGTTACCTCGTTGGTTGCTGTGATACCAGGCGGCTGCCGCGTTTCGTCCCGACATGATGCGGCGCTTTCCGCGCCTGTTGATGGTCGATAGCCTGAACCCTTCCATGTCTTTTCGCAAGGCGCAAACGCTTGTGCAACGTTTCGCGATTGGGTTTATTGAGCCGGGATTTGCAATCAAGGACAACTCGGTCGGACGGAGACGTCATGCGAAACCAACGATCGGCCGGTTTGCGGGTCGCGCTCGGCACATTCGTTCTTGTCGCCTCCGTTCTTGTCGCCTCGATGTGTTGCGCCACCGCCCATGCCCAGACCGGAGCAGCGACCGTGTGGCCGACCAAGGAATGGCAGGCGTCCACGCCGGAAGAGCAGGGCATGGATTCGGCGGCGCTGGCCAAATTGGTCGAATTTGGAACGACCCGCAGCTTCGACAGCCTGCTGATCGCGCGCCACGGACGAATTGTTCTGGACGTTTATTATGCGCCGTACGCCCCGGACATTCCTCACGTGATCAATTCCGCCACCAAGGCAGTGATCGGTACGCTGACGACAGCCATACGCTTGTAATCGATCGCCAGATACTGGGGACGGGCGAAGGGCAAAAATGGAGCCTGTCGTTCGACGGCGAGAAGCTCAGTCTTCGCGGCAAGGGCAGGGATGGCCGAGAGGTTTCGATCGACGCGGAGAGCGGCGGCTAACCGCACGGCCGGGACATGAACGCCTATCGCTGGTCGTACGCGTCGGGTTCCATTGCCCAGGCCCATTGATCGTGGCCCTGCGCGTAGGTGCGGTTGGTCTGCGCCGGGTCGCGGTTGACCAGCGGCCGCAGGTACATCGGGTGGGTGGCGCTGCGCACTTCGTGCTCGACCGTGAAGAGGTGCTTACCATTCGCGGGGTCGACGATGTCGCGAAACCGATATTGGTATTGATTATCTTCCTGGGAGATGAGGCCGCGTTCCGACAGAAGGCGGTAAGGAGCTGAGAAATTCGTGATGTAGATCTGCACATGGTGGCCGTCATAATCCGGCTGCCGGGAATCGGTCTCGCGGAATTGCAGATACTGGTCCCTCCCCACCTTCACGCGCGCCAGCGCGCCGTTGCCGCTTCCAAGTTCGGCTTGTATCCCCATGATCTGCGGATAGAAGTCGCAAATGCCTTTCGCCGTCCCTGCCGGCACCTCGAACTCGACATAGGGAATGCCGAGCGTGATGCGCCCGAACCGTGCGGCGTCCGGCTCATAGCAGCGCACGCGATTGCCCCAAGGACAGGTTGCCTCGACATAATCGTTGTGCTCGCTGAACGCGAACGCCGTGTCGTCGAGCTTCCCGGCCACGGACGCGAGCCGATCGAGCAGAGCCTTACGGCCGGAAATGACGATCCCGGTATGGCCCCGCAGCACCTGCGCACTTCCGCTTGGCAGATGAAACTGGCTCCGGCCGACATTGACCCACATATTGGTGTCGGACACCATCAAATAGGGGTCTCGGGTGAGCCCAAGGCCTGCGACATAAAACAAGGTGGCCAGCCGCTGGTCGGGCACCGTCACGTTGACGTGTTCGAGATGGATCGAATTGCCGAGATCTTCTGCGGCACGGTCAAAGGGCTGCTGCATGGTCGCGGCTCCCGGGTTCGCTAACGCACATCATAGTGAAGGGCCCCGCCCCAATTTCGCAAGCCGCCAAATGCGCAATTCAGCCATCGACTGTGCGGCGAACCTCGCTCACCAGTTCCGGCAGCGGCCGCGATCCATCGAGGCGAAGGACGGGGCAGAGCAGTTTCGCAAGCCAGGCGAGATGTTTGTCCAGGTTGCGGCCCTCACGGTCGCCGTCCTCGTAGTGCGACGCCCATTCGATAAAGGCTTCGGTCTCCTCGTGGCGCCAGCCGCCGGGTGCCACGGCATCGGCGCCGAAATGGTTGGCCTCGCGGGTGCGCAGGCGCTTCAGCCTGATCTCGCGCGGTGTCCTCAGAAACACCACGAGATCGAATCTGGGCATGATCGGGTCGCCCCAGCTGGCGAGCGATCCGCTCAAGACCCAATCCGCGCGTGGCAGGAAAACGTCTTCCATCAGCCGCAGGCGTTCGGCAATATCGCGCTGCTGGCGATAGGGGGGTGTGGTCGGCAACCAGAAATAGTCGTCGCTATCGTGATGCGGCAGCGCGAGGGCGTCGGCGAGTGCGCGGCCGAGCGTGGTGACGCCTGCGCCCGAGGCGCCCATGACATGGATGCGGCGGGTTCTCATCGGTTCGCCAGGTGAACGTGGTCAAGTCAGCGGCCTGTCCATGCGCGGCGTGAGAACCGCATTGAATGAAAAGGATTGGTAGTGAAGGATTTGTGAGGGGTCCTTCGGTCCTAACATTCGCAGGAAAGAACCCCCCAGGGTGCGAATGTTAGGACCGGGACCGCGCCGTCTGCCCCCGCCGATGCGCCCAATAACATTATCCGTTCAGAGGGCGACACCGCCAGAGGGTAACCGCAGGATGCGCAACTTCACCTCGCTGCTGTTGCCTCCAGGTCACAGACGCTTAGGCAACGTGGATGCGCTATAGGCGGGGAACGCCGATTTCAGGCGTGGTTCCCGATCCTGCCCCGAGTCTGTCCTTGATGCCGAAATTATTTTCCGATCCCGAGGCGATCGCCGAGGACATTATCCGCGATGTCGGAACCAGACTCGTGGTCGGACTGCCGCTCGGACTCGGCAAGGCCAATCATATCGTCAACGCGCTTTACGCGCGCGCGAGTGCCGACCGTTCGATCGACCTGACGTTATTTTCGGCGCTGACGCTGGAAAAGCCGAAACCGGATAACCTTCTTGAGCGGCGCTTCATCACACCCGTGATCGACCGGCTGTTCGGCGATTATCCCGACCTTGCCTATGCCGAGCCGCTGCGCAGAGGGACGCTGCCGCCCAACATCCGCGTCATCGAATTTTTCTTCCTCGCCGGACGATGGCTGCATGTGCCACTGGCGCAGCAGAACTATATTTCCGCAAATTATACCCACGCCGCATCCTATCTGTTGGCCGCCGGCCTTAACGTCGTCACCCAGCTCGTGGCCAAGCGCGTCGTCGACGGGGGCACGCGCTACAGTCTGAGCTGCAACACCGACACCACGCTGGATGCCCTGCGGGCGCGCGGCGAAGGCCGCGCCGCGTTCAAGCTGGTCGGACAGGTCAATTCCGAACTGCCGTTCATGCCGGGCCCCGGCGACTTGCCGGCAGATGAATTCAGCGCGGTGCTCGACAGCCCCGCGGCCGATTTTCCGCTGTTTGCCCCGCCATCCGAGCCGATCAGCGACACCAAATACGCGATCGGCCTGCACGCGGCAGGCCTCGTGCGCGATGGCGGCACGCTGCAGATCGGCATCGGGCAGATCGGCGACGCGTTGGCGCAGGGGCTGATCGTCCGCCACCGCGACAACGCGCAGTTCCAGGGCATCATGAAGCGGCTGTCGCCCGCGCCGTCGCCAGTGCTGGAAACCGCCGCGTTCGACCAAGGCCTCTACGGCGTCAGCGAGATGTTGACGGAGGCGTTTCTCGGCCTGATCGACGCCGGCATCCTCAAGCGGGCGGTCGACGGCGTCATCCTGCACGGCGCGTTTTTCCTCGGGCCGAAATCGTTCTATCGCGCCTTGCGCGAGATGACGCCGGAACGGATCGCGCGGATCCGGATGATGCCGGTGTCTTTCACCAACGAGCTCTATGGCGGGGAGGATGCAAAGCGCGCGGCCCGCGTCGATGCCCGTTTCGTCAACAATACGATGATGGCGACGCTGTTGGGGGCCGCCGTTTCCGACGGCCTCGAAAACGGCCAGGTCGTGAGCGGCGTCGGCGGCCAGTATAATTTCGTGGCGCAGGCCTTCGCGCTGCCGGGCGCGCGTTCGATCCTCGCGCTCGAAGCAACGCGGCAGGCAGGCAGGAAGCCGCAATCGAATATCCGCTGGACCTATGGCCACGAAACCATTCCGCGGCATCTGCGCGATATCGTCGTCACCGAATACGGCGTCGCCGATCTCAGGGGCAAGTCCGACGCCGACGTGATCGCGGCGATGCTGCAGGTGGCGGATTCGCGCGTCCAGGACGAACTGGCGCGCGCCGCCAAGGACGAAGGCAAGCTGCCGAAGGATTTTGAGATTCCGGCCGCGCATCGCGAGAATGTGCCGGAGCGGATCAAGGCCACGTTGAAGCCTGCGCGGGACGCCGGCCTGTTGCCGTCGTTTCCGTTCGGCAGCGATTTTACCGAAATCGAGCAGCGGCTGATCCCGGCGCTGCGGATCCTGCAGCAGGCGCAACGCGCGCCGCTTGATCTCGCAGGGCTGCTGTGGCGGGGTTTGACCCACGCGCCTGACGCGCATGACGAGGAATGCCTGTCCCGGCTCGGCCTCGACCGTCCTGCGAATTTTCCCGAACGCGCCTACCGCGCGCTGGTCGCCGCGGCGCTGGAAAAGAGCAGGTTGGGGTAATCTTATCGTCGTCCCCGCGAAAGCGGACCCATAACCACAGGCTTACGTTGTTGTGCCGAGCCGTGGCTCCAGTCTTCGCGAAAATATGCGGCTGTGGTTATGGGTCCCGGCTCGCGCTTCGCTTGGCCGGGACGACGCAAGTTACCTGTTCTTGTTCACCGGCTTGCGCTTCTCGATGAACGCCGCCATGCCCTCGGCGCGGTCCTCCAGCGCAAAGGTCGCGTGGAACAAATTACGTTCGACATTCAGCCCGTCGGACAAAGGCGTTTCGAACGCGCGGTTGATGGCTTCCTTGGCCATCGCGGCGGCGGGACGCGACATTGCGGCGATCTTTTCCGCCGCCGCCATGACCTCCTCCATCAGTCTGTCGGCGGGCACCACGCGGCTGACGAGGCCGCTTCGCTCGGCCTCCGTCGCGTCCATCATCCGTCCGGTGAGGCACATGTCCATCGCCTTGGACTTGCCCACCGCGCGCGTCAGCCGCTGCGTGCCGCCGATGCCGGGGATGGTGCCGAGCGTGATTTCCGGCTGGCCGAATTTGGCGGTGTCGGCTGCGATGATGATGTCGCACATCATCGCGAGCTCACAGCCGCCGCCGAGCGCGTAGCCTGCGACCGCGGCAATGGTCGGCTTGCGGCATTTGGCGACGCGGTCGGCGCCGATCGCGCTGAAATCGCTGGTAAACATGTCGATGAAAGCTTTCGGCCGCATTTCCTTGATGTCGGCGCCGGCCGCGAAAGCCTTGTCGCTGCCGGTCAGGACGATGCATCCGATTCTGTCGTCGGCTTCGAGATCGTCGATCGCGGCGGCGATCTCGCCAAAGACGCCAAACGACAGCGCATTGAGCATCTTGGGGCGATTGAGCGTGATGAGGCCGACCGCCCCTTTGGCTTCGACGATGATGTGTTCGAACGTGTTCATGATCCACCCCGCGAGCTTGCTTGCACAGGCAATGTGCCCGCTGCGGAGGTGGGCTTCAAGTGGTCGGAATTCCGTCCTCGGTCGATCCTCCCCCGTGAACGCCACGGGGGATAACAGGTCTGACCGCTCAGCGCCTCAGATCATGAACATGCGCGCCGCGGAGCCGAGCGTCAGCAAGGTCCCGGCGGCGATGAAAATCTTCCCGACGATCGACGCCTTGTCCCAGCCCGTGCCTTCTTCGCTTGCCGCGGTCACCTGCGCGCCGTCGGCCGGCTCGGCCATGGCGTCCGCAGGCCGTTGCTCCGCGGTCAGCGAGCGATCGATGGCATCGGACTGCGGCGCGGCAGCACCCGTCTGGTCGGTGGTGGCGGCGTTCGGCGCGGCCTGCTGGGCACCCGTGGTCGCGACGGTCGCGACGCCCGTGCTGGTCGGCCACGGCGGGACCTCGGCCGCGAACGACGGCGCCCCCATGCACGCAAAGAGCCCGGCTGCGAGAATCCACGCGGCGGCGGTGCTGGATTTGATCGTCATCTGGGTCATCTCCCCGTTGGTCAATCCCAAGCGTGAATGAGACCTCAAGCCGTGTCTGCAACGGGGCAAAAAAAAGGAATCTTCTCGCTTGAGCCGGACGAAGCAGGGCGGCGTGTCCCATCGGGTTCGGTGGATTTTTTTGATCTCGCATGCAAAATCCGTTTGGAATCAATGTGGCGGCCGCGGATGCCTGAGGCGGCGCGGCGAGCTGCGAAGAACGACGCGCGCGCCTGCCTTGCGCAAAATGGCCGCCGGATATTCGACGCGATCTTTCGCTCACGACTTCGTGATTGGCAGTTTCCCGCGTAACAATTTGAAAGATCGACCGAAATGCAATGTGGGAGCCCGCGTGCGCGAACGTGAGGACGAATGGACCGGCTTGATGCGGTCGGCCATATCCGGAGACAGCGCGGCGTATCATCGTCTGCTGAAAGCGATCGCGCCGGTCCTGCGGGCCGCCGCGCGCCGCGGTCTCGCGCGGGCAGGACAACCGGTCGATCAATGCGAGGACATCGTGCAGGATATTTTGCTCGCAGTGCATCTGAAGCGGCATACCTGGGACGCCAATGCGCCGTTCGCGCCCTGGCTGTTTGCGATCGCGCGCAACAAGCTGATCGACGCGCTGCGCCGCCGCGGCAGGCGGGTTTTCGTCAACATCGACGATTTCGCCGAAACCCTTCCCGACCAGCCGGCCGCGGAGACCGCGCCGGCGAGCGAGGTGGCCGCTCATCTCAATGCGCTGCCGGCCCGCCAGCGCGATGTGCTGCAATCGATCGCGGTCGAGAGCGCCTCGATCAAGGATACGGCTGCGAAATATTCCATGAGCGAGGGTGCGGTGCGGGTCGCGCTGCATCGCGGGCTCAGCAGCCTCACGGCGAAGCTACGGGAACGATGAGAATGGACACCGATCAGCTCATTCGCACGCTCGCCGCCGACAATTCGCAACGCGCCCGCCCGGTCAGCTTCGTGCTGGCGCTGGCGCTGCTCGCGGCGGCCCCGGTGTCGCTCCTGATGTTCTTTGCGGAATTGGGCGTCAGGCCCGACGTCATGACCGCGATGCATAACCCGTTCTTCGACCTGAAATTCGCGGTCACGTTGGCGCTGGCGAGCGCGGCCATCACGGTCAGCCTGCATCTGTCGCGGCCGGAAGCCTCCTTGCGCGGCTGGGGATGGCTGTTCGTGATACCGGCCGGGCTTCT
>WNFO01005670.1_pt1 | contig 10958 bp, 8 predicted proteins | sample 5400251 | NCBI WGS metagenome assembly WNFO01 (sample SAMN13153354, study PRJNA577476) | soil metagenome | isolation source: 100 cm saprolite under Madrone tree | place: USA:California | collected 2016-06-14 | reverse complement strand
CGACGTGGTGATCCAAAGACAACGTTTCTCCATCGTCGACACACATGAACCAGTGATTGCCATGCCTCTATATCCGTTTTGTATCCAAGTGATAGACTTGTCTCCATATAAAAACCAAATATTTCTAGTAGGACGCCATCAGGGAGTACGTCGATCCGTATCACCTCGCCTAATTCACATCAAGTCATTCAGCAGTCGTTGCAGGACGTTGCATAAGAAATACATACGTTGACTTGGTTTGGTTCGCTTCTTCCGAGCCCGGCGACGATTATTCGCCATCTGCAAGCCTTCCAAACGGTGGTCTATATCTATTGGGATCGATGTCCCAGGGTGGCTAGGAAACGGTGGAGAGGCGAGGGCGGTGTGGGGAGTATGGAAGGGAGATAGGAAGACGGGCACAGTTTCAAGTGGGGCTATTTGAGACTTCGTTGGTCGCTTTTTCGATTTCGTGGGTGAATGGTCAATCGATCGGTGCGGATTCGGTGGGTTGGGGGTTGGGGAGAGATCCGTGAGATTACGCCGGTGATGTGGCTGTCTCTTGCTACTTAGCACGTATTTAGTAGTTAGTTCCCACGGCCCGTTCCGAGGCGCGGGTGTGCACAAAAGATGTCCATGCTCGTAGGAAAAGGCTCGGTGCGGAGGTCATTGGTCACTTTGGGAGTGAAGGCGACCGAAGACCCGACTGCGGAGGTGTTCGCAGGAAAGAAAATAGAAAAACATGTCAACTCTCAACAGCGAGTCTTTCTCTATTTCGATCCAAATGTAGTCATACAAGAAGATCAATCACGGGTAATGTCAACAAATTAGCATAACCGAGAGAACAAGGGCAATTGCATGGGATACGTGAAACGATGGGACGGAACTCAGAGAACAGAGGACATCTATCAATCGTTGATCTGATGCGACCTACAACATAACATCAGCTCGAAGAGCTCACTTCCAGACAGAAATGGCGATTGGGTGACCGGAGAGCTGTCGCGCGACAACGAATTGCCCAATGTTTTCCTGGAAACGTCCCGATGGCTCAAGCCCCTTCACGAAAATATTCTGCAGGCTGGGCAACACTTCTGTCCCAACGATTTCTCGCAGGGCCGCTGCGATACCTGGTGCAAAGTCCTTGGATAGATAGAGATTCTTTACCGCAGGAAATGGGAGTAAGAGTTCCAACCAAAGGGTGTCCTCGATGGCATCAATCTGCCGAAATTGGTGCCAATATCGATGCACAATGAAGAGGTCCTTTATCGTGGAAAGGGGAGGCAAACAGGAGTTACAGACCTGCGCGACGGACGAAAGCTGCCGATCTGGTTCTCTGCATGAGATATTTATCGCAGAACGGGAAGTGAGTCTGACGCTGGCGGTGCTATCATTGAATCCCACACGTGCCACGTCATCCCCGAACGCAGGTGTACGACTGACGAATTGGGCAAGTCGTGGGCTGTCAAAATCGATTTGATTGAAAAAGGTTATATCCAAATGATCGAGTTGAGGGGCATCGATGTAGGTCACGAGGTCCTCTAAATATTCGATAACCCCTTTGAAGTCGAAATCCGTCAGAGCGGGGATGACAGAACGCTTTGACGGAGGCCTGTGTCGGCTTTCCCTGTCAGGGCGAAATTGAGGGGATTGGAATTCAAGGTAGAGTGATTTGAGGCTGGACAACACAGAGAGGAGAGCGGCCATTGCCTCGGGTGAAATGTACCCGGAATGAGGGATACGATAAAGGTAGAGGTCGACAAGGTGAGTAGCGGACAAAAGCAGTTTTGGCAGTCCCGGAAATGGAATGCCTTCCAACTGGCAGATTCGCAAATGAGGGGCAGATCCACCCAAGAACGAATTTGGAACGATCGGTGGTATTTCACCGTTTGAGCCGAGCCGCAGCCATGTCAGCTCCGGGAATGGCACCTGCATCGCTGCCAACACTTTGTCCAATTGCCGATCCTCAAGGTCCCGAAGGCTGACTTGACATACGCGATTGGTCTGCCCAAGTGCCACAATGATGTCATCCTCGTCTGATGATAAGAACATATACCCCCGAATGAGGAGAGGCAAGGCTGGCCAGACGTCTAGTGTGTCCCTTGCAGGTGTATTGGGTGTACAAACTAGTCGCAGATTCAAGCGACGTGGGATCCAAAGACGAGGTTTCTCCATCGTCGACACACATGAACCAGCGGTTGCCATGCCTCTACCTCCGTCTTTAATACCTGTAATGGATACCTATCCATATAAAAGTCAAATATGACCAGTAGGACGTCATCAGGGAGTACGTCGATTCGTATCACCTTGCCTACATCACATCAAGTCAGTCAGCAGTCATTGCAGGACGTTGATAGGAAAGACATACGTCGACCTGGTTTGGTTTGTTCCTCCAGAGTCTGACGGCGATTATTTTCCATCTGCAGGCCTTCCAAACGGTGACCTATTGGGATCGATGTCCCAGGGTGGCTAGGAAGTGGTGGAGAGACGAGGGCGGTGTGAAGAGTATGACAGGGAGACCGGAAGACGGGTACACTTTCAAGCGGGACTATTTGAGACCTCGTTGGTCGCTTTATCGATTCCGTGGGTGCGAATTCGGAGTTGGGTTGGGGAGAGGGGTTGCTTGTCCGTATGATGTCTTCCAAATATGGTAGTGTGTGACGTGACCCAGTGGCGCTCAAATTGTCTTGCCCACAACTCGAATTTCCTTTCGACGCTGTAGGTTGCCGTCGTCCTCAATGCCTCCTCAATGCCTCCAACCATCGCAAAGAGCTCCCCTTTCCATTTTCCGAAAATATTGACAATGATCAGTTTCTCGTAGAACACATGGAAGAGGATGGCCCGACACTCCACGCTGGGTGAGCACTTTCTTGAACCTGACAAGTACCCACGCAACCCGGTCCTATTATAATTGTAGAAAATGCCCACATTTGCAGGTCCTGTGCGTCCATAACATTTGCAAGTCTCTCGGGTGTGACGGGTGCCTCCCTTTACGCCGGCTTTACCAGCACCTTTGATCCCGCTTCTTCTGCTCCTGTGCAGGTGCAGGTCAAATGCTATCAGATGCTAATGCAATCACCCGATATCCCCCTCGAACACGTATATCTACTCATCCCAAGGCTGCTTTCCCTCGCACTCTCTCCGACGGTGGTTTCTCTTCGGAGTGCGTCCTCGTCTTCCTTTTTTTCACTCTTCCTTTGCCGTTTCTGCCCTCTAATATCTCATCTCATCTCCCTTTCCGGCCGGCTTAGTTGGTTGGGAAGATTAGGTGTATCCCCGGTACGTATACAGGGCTTATATGTTTGTTAATGATAGTGATGATGAACAGGCTACAGTGTGTGACTCATTCCCATCTCGATTTGTCTCATCTGATGAATAGCTATCAACACGGATCGCTTTCCCGTTCCAACAGCCCGCCATGGTCAAGGCGATGCACCATATCTCGTTTCTTGCACCACGTATGTGTCTTCCGCTTCGCAGGAATGCAGGGATCAGCAGAGGGCTACATCGGCTCAATATATCATATGCCTGCTCCGTGGCCCAAACGACGAGACGACGAGTCCCGGCCCATGTGTTCATGAAGTTGCGTTTTTATGTCGACGGCGCACTTCGTTCCTCCCAGTGAATTACCGTTCCTAGGTACGAGCCAGCACATTCGGCACGAACGGCATGAAGGACCTTTTAGGCAGCAGAAACAACGTGAGGTAGTGCTGGGTTGTTCAGTGGACGAGGGAAATGCATCTGCGCCGACCAAGGTGCAGTAATAATCCTTACTTCGGACTTGTTACTGCTTCACCGGATGTTATCGTTTCAGAGAAAATTTCTACGGTAGATAGTCGCCGGGGAGTACATGTAGTACATAATACAGGTCCAGATTTCGGACAGCAACACAGGGTGATTCGTGTTAATTCTAGCACGAAGGGTGTCCACATGAACAGCAGCTAAATTACGAGATCATACCGAGACAATGTCGCGGTATGCAGGTGAATTAAGGCGACAAATGATCACCAGTATACGCCATTCTTCCACGTATCGTCGAGTGGGAGATATGTTCGGACCGGAACGGATTGAATCACGGAGCGCCCGTCACGGCCCGAGTTCGACTTTGACTGGTTTCCTTTCCTCTCTCTTCAAAAGCTTCGTGTTGACACCAACACTAAATACTTCCAATACTTTTCCTTCCCGCCTTGCTCAGACAATATAATTAGCAAGGCCGTCTGTCATGTGGCGAGCAGTTTTTTCGTATCGTTCCTCTACTACGCCAACCCGCCCTTTGCTTAACCTTCGTGCGTCCGATGCAAGATGACACGCACATCCACTCCCTCGTGCTAATATTACTGCCGCTGCCCCTTCCTTTACCACTACAACTCCGAAACTTCGTAGTAGGTACGACATGTGTATTTAAACCGCCCTCCAGTTCGTGCAGGTTATTGTGTCGAATTCTAGTAACGTTCACTCCTATTTTGTATGCGTCCTTCTCGCTCTCATCTCGTGTTCCCGCACTCGCTTCCACCCCTCTCACCCACTCGCGCGAATCCAAGTTCGCAAGCCCACAGCCAGCATCACCCTGGCCGACGTCTGTCCATACCTTTACGCTCTATCTCGACATTGGACCTATAGAAGCGGTGTCCACATCATCTCCGATGGTCACCTCCTGCGGATCTCTCCTCTGGGACCGCAGGGTGGTAATGATCAGAATATTCCAAGGTGCATTTTTGAGGCGTGAAAGGAAAAGAAAAGGTGATCTTGAGTCAGTTGAAAGTGGGTAAGATGGCGCACCTAATTCAATGACGTTACACCCTTCATCTCTTCATCCAAACAGCCTCTCCTTGAGCTCGGGAATGAAGCCAGGTTTTTTTGCCGTGGTGAAGATATGGACGACCTCAACTCCACCACTGACAGAACTGAGTCTGCCCTGGCAATCGCGATCAAAAGGCGTACAAGCCACGCGCTCAAGCCGATTCCGCTGTCCTACAGATTCTACAGTGTCATCGCGGGCCCATCAGCACTCAGCGCTCCAAGGACCTCAAATACGCACCTAAGCACAGCAGTCGTCGCTACAAGTAAAATTTCATCACCATATCAAGGTCAAACAAGACCGTTTCTTTGATCTGCATCAAAGGAGTCCGACTCGGCAGGTCTCCAAGTCTGTCGTCGAAATGCGGAAAGTGCGTGTGATCAGCTCTTGTATCAAACTTTTTGTCGGTGGTGGCGGTGACAGTGGCAATGGCCGCACCATCTCGTTGTTGTTGTTGAGGAGGAGATTATTGATATTCGTATAGGGAGTGAGGAATCGGGGAGTGGGACTCGTCCGATCTCGGGATCGAGCAGGTCGATGACTAAGGAGGAAACGATCGGCGCACGGGCAAGAACGAGACTCCAATCAGTTTTTTCGAAGGCGGTGGTGGGATCTGTAAAAGCTTGTACGTATTCTCCTGACGCCAGGTGATCAGTTTTGTGGGCTCTGAGAGCCTGGTGACATTCTGAGGCCCGTTCCGAGGCGTGGGTGTGCATGAGATCCACCAGTAAAAGATGTATATGGCTGTAGGAAACGGCTCGGTGCGGAGGTCATTTGTCACTTGGGGGGTGAAGACGACCGAAGAGGATTGAAGATTCGACTGGGTGGTCGCACGAAAGAAAATAGAAAACATGTCAACTCTCAACTTGAGTCTTTCTCTATTTGTCAAATGTAGTCATACAAGATCAATCACGGATGATGTCAACAAATCGGCATAACTGAGAGAACAAGGAAACTAGCATGGGATCAACAGATGATGAGACGGAACTTGGAGAACAGAGGGCACCTATCAATCATCGACCTCCTACGACCTGCATCATTTTCCGTCCATTCCTGTTAGATATGGTGATAGAGTGACCGGAGAGCTCTCGCGTAGCAACAAACTGCCCAATGTTTTCCTGGAAACGTCCCGATAATTAAAGCCCCTCAACGAAAATATTCTGCAGGAGATGGGAGTAGGAGTTCCAACCATAGGCTGTTCTCGATGGCATCATTCTTCCAAAGTAGACGTGAGTATTGATGCTTGATGTAGAGGTCCTCTATCATGGAACGGGGAGGCAAACAGGACCTGCGCGATGGACGAAAGCTGTCAATCTGGTTCGATGCATGAGATATTTATTGCAGAATCTATGAAGGGGGGAGTGTGTCGATGGCGGCGTGATCATCGAACGAATGAAAGTATGAAACATCTGCACCGCGATCCCTGAGTGATGGTGAACGGCTGATGAATTGGGCGAGTTGTGGGTGGTCAAGATTGATTTGCCTGAAAAATGTTATATACAAAGAATTGAGTTGAGGGGCGTCGATGTCGGTCACGAGGTCCTCTAAATATTCGATAACCCCTTCGAAAGAAAACCATTTGAGAGAGGGTAGGACAGAACGTTTTGATGGAGACGGACGTCGGTTTACCCGGTCAGGGCGAGATTGAGAGGATCGGAATAGAAGGCGAAGTGATTCGAGGCTGGACAACACGGAGAGGAGAGCGGCCATTGCCTCGGGTGAAAAGTACCCGGAATGAGGGATATCAGAAAGGTAGAGGGTGACAAGGTGAGTAGCGGACAAAAGTAGTTTTGGCAGTCCCGGAAATGGAATGCCTTCCAACCGGCAGATTCGCAAATGAGGGGCAGATCCACCCAAGAACGAATCGGGAATGACCAGTGGTGTTTCACCTTTTGAGGTGAGCCGCAGCTCTGCCAGCTCCGGGAATGGCACCTGCATCGCGGCCAACACTTTATCCGATTCCTGATCCTCAAGGACCCAGAGGTCAACATGACATACGCGATTGGTCTGCCCAAGTGCCAGAATGATGTTGTCCGCACTTGATGAGAAGGACCTTCTCATATCCCCCCAAATGAGGAGAGGCAAGGTTGGCCACACGTCCAGCATGTCCCTCGCCGGTGTATTGGGTGTACAACATAGTCGCAGATTCAGACGACGTGGTGATCCAAAGACGACGTTTCTCCATTGTCGACACACATGAACCAGCGGTTTCCATGCCTCTACCGTCATCTCGACTGGATAGAATGGAGCCATTTCCATATAAAATTCAAATATATCTAGTAGGACGTCATCAGGGAGTACGTCGATTCGTATCACCTTGCCTACATCACATCAAGTCAGTCATTGCAGGACGTTGCATAAGAAAAACATACGTCGAATTGGTTTGATTTGTTCCTTCCGAGTCCAGCGACGATTATTTTCCATCTGCGGGCCTTCCAAACAGTGATCTATTGGGATCGATGTCCCAGGGCGGCTAAGAAATGGTGGAGAGGCGAGGGAGGTGTGGGGAGTATGGCGGGGAGATCGGAAGACGGGCACAGTTTCAAGCAGGGGTATTTGAGACCTCGTTGGTCGCTTTGTCGATTTCGTGGGTGAATGGTCAATCGATCGGTGCGGATTCGGCGTTGGGTTGGGGGGAGAGGTTTGCTTGTCCGTGAGATTACGCCGTGATGTGGCTGTGCTCTTCCATGGCATGTGACCCAGTGGCTTTCGTCGTCTTTCCCTCACAACTCGAATTTCCTTTGTATTCTATAGGTCGCCGTCGTCCTCAACGCTTCCAAAGGGCGCTTATACTCATCTCATCCGTCGCAAAGGATCCCCCTTTTAACTTTCCGAGAAGATCAACAATGATCGGTTTCTTATAGAACACATGGAAGAGGATGGCCCGACGCTCCGCGCTGGGTAGAACCCGAATATAAGGTGGGCAAGCACTTTCTTGAACCTGACAAGCACCCACGCAACGCGGTCCTATCATAATTGTAGAATATGCCCGCGCTTGCAGTCCCTGCGTCCATTTCATATGCAAGTCCTTCGTGTGTGACGAGTGCCTCGCTTTCCGCGGCCTTTACCAACTCCTTTGATCCGCTCCTGCGCAGACAGGTGCAGATCAAATGCTACCAGACGCTGATACAATCATCCAATATCCCCCTTGAACACGTATGTCTTTGCTTTGCCTCGCACTCCCTCCGACAGTGGTTTCTCTTCGGAGTGCGTCCTCGTCTTTTTTTTCTTTCTTTCTTTTTCACTCTTCCTTGCCGTTTCTGCCCTCTAATATCTCATCTCATCTCCCTTTCCGGCTGGCTTAGTTGGTTGGGAAGCTTAGGGTATCCTCAGTACGTATACAGGGCTTTTATGTTTGTTAATGATAGTGATAATGAAAAGGCTACAGTGTGCGTCTCATTCCTGTCTCGATTTGACTGATGAATTAGCTATCAACTTGGGTCCCATTCCCGTTCCAACAGTTCGGCATGGTCAAGGCGATGCGCCATATCTCGTTTCTTGCACGTATGTGTCTTCCGCTTCGCAGGGATGCAGGGATGAGCAGAGCCTGAGGGCTACATCGGCTCAATATATCATATGCCTGCTCCGTGGCCCAAACGACGAGACGACGAGTCCCGGCCCATGTGTTCATGAAGTGGCGTTTTTATGTCGACGGCGCACTTCGTTCCTCCCAGTGAATTGCCGTCCCTAGGTACGAGTCAGCACATTCGGCGTGAACGGCATGAAGGCCTTTTTAGGCAGCAGACACGACGTGAAGCATTGCTTGGTTGTTCAGTGGAAGAGGGAAATCCATCTGCTCTGACCAAGGTGCAGTAATAATCTTTACTTCAGACTTGTTACTGCTTCACCGAATGTTATCGTTTCAGAGATAATTTCTACGGTAGATAGTCGCCAAGGAGTACATGTAGTACATAATACAGGTCAAGGTTTCGGACAGCAACACAGGGTGATTCGTGTTAATTCTAGCACGAAGGGTGTCCACATGAACAGCAGCTGAATTGGGAGATCACACCGAGACCATGTCGCGGTATGCAGGTGAATTATGGCGACAAATGCTAACCAGTATATGCCATTCTTCCACGTATCGTCGAGGTTGAACGTCGTAAAAATCAAACATTCCTAGGAGGACAACATCGGGGAGGCTGGGAGATAGGTTCGGACCGAACGGATGGGAATCGCGACGGAGCGCGCGCGTCAAAGTTCGACTTTGACTTGTTTCCTCTCCTCTCTTTTCAATAGCTTCGCGTTGACGTCACCGCCTCGATTGCAGATGCAACACTAAATACTTCCAAATCCTTTTCCTTCCGGCCTTGCTCGGACAATATAATTAGCAAGGCTGTCTATCATCCGGCGAACAGTTTTTCTCCACGCCAACCCTCGCATTATTTAACCTTCTGTGCATCTGATGCAAGACGACACGCACATCTTCCTTTACCACTACAACTCCCAAACTTTGAAGTAGGGACGACATGTGTATTAAACCGCCGTCCAGTTCGTGCAGATTATTGTGTCGAATTCCAGTAATGTTCTCTCCTACTTCGTGTGCGTCTTCTCACTCTCGCTCTCATCTCGTTCCTGCGCCCGCTTCTATCCCTCTCACCTACTCGTGCGACTCCAACTTCGCAAGCCCACAGCCAGCATCACCCTGGCCGACGCATGTCCATACCTTTACGCGCTAACTCGACATTGGACCTGCGGAAGCGGTGTCCACATCATCTCCGACGGTTACCTCTTGCGGATCTCTCCTCCGTGGCCGCAGGGTGGTGATGATCAGAATATTCCAAAGTGCATTTTTGAGGCGTGAAAGGAAAAGAAAAGGTGATCGTGTTTCGTCTTGAGTCAGTTGAAACTGGTTGTGTGAGGAGTAATAAGTGGATAAGTGGCGCACCTAATTCAATGATGTCACACCCTTTATCGCTGCATCCAAACAGCCTCTCCTTGAGCTCGGGAACGAAGCCAAGTTGCAGCGGCGAAGATACGGACGAATCTAACCTCGACCACGGACAGATCTGAGTTGGTGAGTTGGCACTGTTGGTCGCGATCGAAAGGCGTACAAGCCACACGCTTAAGCCAATTCCGCTGTCCCACAGTTTCTACAGTGTTATCACGGCCCGTTCCAAGGCATGGGTGTGCATGAGATCTACCAGTAAAAGATGTCTATGCTCGTAGGAAAAGGCTCGGTGTGGAGGTCATTAGTCACTTTGGGAGTGAAGACGACTGAAGACTCCACTGCAGGGGTGTTCGCAGGAAAGAAAGCATGTCAATTCTCAACTTGAGTCTTTCTCTATTCGATACCAAATGTAGTCATCCAAGAAGATCAATCACGGGTAATGTCAACAAATTAGCATAACTGATGTCCCGAAGCAAGAGAACAAGTGGAAAGGAATATGGCATGAGATACATGAAATGATGGGACGGAACTTGGAGAACAGAGGACACTTATCAATCATTGATCTCCTACGATCTACAACATCACATCAGCTCAAAGAGCTCACTTCCAGATAGAAATGGCAATTGGGTGACCAGAGAGCTGTTGCGTGGCAACGAACTGCTCAATGTTTTCTTGGAAAGGTCCCAATGGCTCAAACCCCTCCACATAAATATTCTGCAGGCTGGGCAACACATCTGTCCCAACGATTTCTTGCAGGGCTGCCGCGATACCTGGCGCAAAGTCCTTGGATAGATAGAGATTCTTTAACGCAGGAAATAGGAGTAAGAGTTCCAACCATAGGGTGTTCTCGATGGCATCATTCTTCCAAACTAGATGCGAATATCGATGCTCGATGTAGAGGTCCTCTGTCATGGAACGGCGAGGCAAACAGGAGTTACAGACCTGCTCGACGGATGAAAGCTGCCAATCTGGTTCTCCGCATGAGATTTCTATCGCAGAATCTATGAAAGGGGGAGGGAGTCTGATGCTGGCGGTGTTATCATCGAATTCCACATGTGCCTCGTAATCCGCGAGTGCTGGTGTACGGTTGATGAATTGGGCGAGTCGTGGGCCGTCAAAATCGATTTGATTGAAGAAGGTTATCTGGAAGTCATCGAGTTGAGGGGCGTCGATGTAGGTCACGATGTCCTCTAAATATTCGATAACTCCTTTGAAAACAAAATGTTTGAGAGCGGGGATGACAGAACGTTTTGGTGGAGGCAGACGTCGGTCTACCCAGTCGGGGCGAGATTGAGG
>WNFO01009133.1_pt1 | contig 10959 bp, 9 predicted proteins | sample 5400251 | NCBI WGS metagenome assembly WNFO01 (sample SAMN13153354, study PRJNA577476) | soil metagenome | isolation source: 100 cm saprolite under Madrone tree | place: USA:California | collected 2016-06-14 | reverse complement strand
AGCGAGTCCAAGATGCTTCGAATACCATTCGCGCATCTGATCACGATTAGCGGATTTGAAGAAGACACCGCCGATTCCAAGGATGCGCCCGCGCTGCTCCATTTTGACAGGCGGCTTCGACTTTTCAGGTTGCGGAGATGGCACTTCCTGTCCTCCATTTGAGCACACCGAGATGAGCAACAGCGAGCCGAGCGCAATTGTGCTCCAGGGTATTCCTTGCATGTGCGGATTATACACGGTTTCGATTCGAATGAAGAAACGAGGCGGCGAGGTAAACTCGCCACTAGCCACTCGTCACTCGCCACTATTCTTCTTTTGCAGGCATTCCGCGCAGTAGCCGCCGACTTCCGTGCGCGACACCGTCACCTTCATGTGAAAGTCGCGCGCAATCTGTTCCTTCAACTGCTCGTATAGGCGGCTTTCAAACTCGCGCACTTTCCCGCATCGCAGGCACGCCACGTGGATGTGATCCCGCGGCCCGTGCGTTTCGTAGTAGTGCCGGTCGCCGCGCAGATGCAACAAGTCCAGCTCGTCAATCAAGCCTTGCTTTTTAAGAAGATCAATCGTGCGGTAAACCGTAACGAGGTGCACGCCGGCGTCAATTTTCTGCGCGCGCGCCAGAATTTGATCCACGTCCAGATGCTGCTCGGCGTCATCCATCACCTGCAGGATCACCCGCCGTTGCCGCGTCATGCGGATGCCACGGGCCGCCATAGCCTGTTGGAGCTTGCCGGTTGTTTCCGCGGTGTTGAGGCGCTCACCGGTGGAAACCCTGTGGGACGGTGATGCAGCCATTCAATGTTCTCCGAAACCGCGGCGAGTCGAGCTAAGTGTGAAATGGCAGGTAGCTCGCGACGTCATTGTACATAACCACTGCGAATAGCACCAAGAGGAACACCAGCCCCACTTGTACGAAGCGCTCCTTGAACGCCATGCTAAAGTCGCGACGCCACAGACTCTCCAGAGTGAGCAGAAGGATATTCCCGCCGTCCAGGATAGGAATGGGTAGCAGGTTCAGAATGCCCAGGTTCAAGCTGATCATGGCCATCAGATTCACGACTTCGGAGGGACCCTCGTGGACGGCTTGCCCTGCTTGACCGGCAATGCGCACAACTCCTTGTAACTGATTAACTGAAACTCTTCCTGAAAAAAGTTTGCCGACGATTCCCAGCAGTTGCTCAGTGCCGTACCAAGTCGCTTCGCCGGCATTTTCTACCGACGCAACAAACGTCGCCTTCTTATAGGCATAAACCTGTTTCGGGCCCTGTACACCAATTCGATAGGTGGGCTTGCCATCTTCCCCGGGTCCTGTTTCCGGCTGCAGCACTACCGTAACCAGCTTGCCGCCGCGATTCACCACTGTCTTCAGCGCCGCGCCGTTGGAGTGCTTAATGCTGTCCACAAACAGCGTCCAGTTTTCGACCGGCTTTCCATTCACAGACACGATCAGATCATCAGGCTTAAGACCCGCGCGGCTTGCGGGGAGCCCCTTGGTGACATAGAGGACAATCGGAGGTACTGGCAAATACCAAAATGGTGCGTCTACTTGCGCAAGAACGCTTCCCGGAGCGTCAACTCTGCGGCTCATTCCCTCATGCTCAACGGTAAAATGAACCTGAGCTTGGCTTTTCAAGCTGGCAAGTTGTTCTTCCGCTTTCTCCCAAGTCGGCGTCGCCACGCCATTAACTTCAACAATCTTATCGCCAGCCGTCACTCCCGCCGCACGTAGCGGATCGGCTTCGTTCAGCCCGGCAATAATCGCAGGCTTATCCATGAACGCGGGGTATGGAATACCCTTGATGGCGAAAACACCCGTCAGCAATAGAATCGGCATGATCAGATTTACCGCCGGTCCCGCGAACGAGATCAAGATCCGCTGCCAGCGCGGCTTGCTCATCAATTCATCCGGGGCGCCCGTTGGCGCCACGTCGTTCGAATCAACCTCAGACAAATCCTGGCCGGCCATGCGCACATATCCACCGAGCGGCAACGCGCTGACCCGGTAATCCGTCGCTCCGCGCTTCCAGCCAAACAACCGGGGTCCAAACCCGATCGAAAACACGTCCACGCGCACGCCAAAGAATCGCGCCACGATGAAATGTCCCCATTCGTGGACGAGAATCATCACTCCGAGAACCAGGATTGTCCCAATTAAAACATCTAACGCCATAAGTGCTATCGTTCCCTTCGTCTAAACTTTACGACGCGGCCACTGCGGCCGCGCTCAGCTTCCCGACTTCTTCCCTCGCCATTCGACGCGCTTCGGCATCAGCCGTAAGCACATCGTCCATCTTCTCAAACTTTACGCGCGGTGTCCGCCCCAGCACGCGCTCAATCACTTCCGCTATCCCCAGGAATGGCAGCCGCCGCTCCAGAAATGCCGCCACAGCAATTTCGTCAGCGGCATTCAACGCGCACGGCAGCGCGCCGCCCTTCTTCATCGCTTCTCGTGCCAGTCGCAAACACGGAAACCGCCGCGTCGAAGCCTTCTCAAAATCCAATCGCTTCAGCTTCCGCCAATCCAATGCCACCTCATTATTAGATGCCACCCTCTCAGGATAGGTTAACGCATATTGGATTGGCATGCGCATGTCCGTTGGTCCTAGTTGCGCTAAAACGGAACCATCCACGAACTCCACCATGGAATGAATCGTGGATTGCGGATGCACCACCACGTCAATTTGCTCCGGGCGCATGCCAAATAGCCAGCGCGCCTCGATGATCTCAAATCCTTTGTTCATCATCGTGGCCGAATCGATGGTGATGCGATTTCCCATGCGCCAATTAGGATGCGCCAGCGCCTGTTCCGTGGTCACGTTGGCCAGCGCCGCCAGCGGCGTCTTTCGAAACGGACCGCCCGAAGCCGTCAGCACAAGCCGCCGCACTTCTCCGTGTGTCCCGCCACGCAAGCACTGATGCACCGCATTGTGTTCGCTATCCACCGGCAAAAGTTCGCGCCCGGACTTTTTTGCCGCGGCCATCACCAGCTCGCCCGCCGCCACAAGAACCTCTTTGTTCGAAAGCGCCACGGTCTTTCCCAGCTTCACCGCCTCGTAAGTGGCTTCCAACCCGACGACGCCCACTGCTGCCGATACCACAATGTCCGCTTTCGAATGCGTTCCCACCACCAGCATTCCTTCAGGTCCGTGATGAATCTCCGGTAACGGTGAAATTCCCTTCTCCCGCAGCAACCGCGACAATTCGTCCGCCCGCGTGGCATTTCCAACCGAAACAACTTCCGGCCGGTGCCGCTCGATCTGCCCGATCAGCTCTTCGAGGTTGCCTCCTGCGGCCAGCGCCACCACACCAAAGCGCCCGGGCAAAGCCTCCACCACCGAAAGGCATTGCCGCCCAATCGATCCAGTCGAACCCAAAATGGCTAATTGTTTCAAGGAATCCTTTGTGGAGTGCGGCGGCTCGCCGCCGCTTTTCCGTCATCCACGCTCGCCGATGGAAAGCCGTCTGACCTACGACCTGGGAACGTAGATCAATACCCAATAATACCAGACAACCGGTATAGCCAGGATAAGCGCATCAATCCGATCCAGCACCCCGCCATGCCCCGGCAAACTACTCCCCGAATCCTTAATCCCCGCGCTCCGCTTATACGCCGACTCCAGCAAGTCTCCCGCCTGCCCCGCCACGTTCCCCACCGCCGCCATCCCCAGCAAATGTGGCAGTGGCACCGTCATGAACCGTGCACAAGCCAGCGCCACAATCAGCGATCCAAGAAAACTAGCAACCGTCCCCTCCCAAGTTTTGTTCGGACTCAAATGCGGCGCCAGTTTGTACTTGCCAAAGGATCGCCCAACGAAATACGCGGCGGAGTCCCCCACCCAGATAATCACCATAGCGAACAGCAGCAGCGCTGGTCCCTGCCTTGGGATTGCATGAAGTCGAACTGTATAAGACAAAGGGAATCCAACCAAGAGAAGGGCGCTACTGCTGATTCCTGCGGCGGGCAGTGCTTCGACGAGTGGTCGTTTCGTCCAAAGCGTCAGCACTGCTATCCCAAGAACAAAAAGAAAAAAGGCCTCCGGAATAGCCGGTGCCCCGCCGAAAAGCCTGAATGCCTGCCTATAGCGCAACTCCCACACGTTTAGATAGTCGGAAGGCCAGGTTGTCGCGAACCACTGCACGAATATCAGAATCAACGCGCAGCTTGCCGTCCAAAACCGGTATGCCCGATGTCCGATGGCCTCTCCCAGAGCAAAGTACTCGAATAGCGCCAGCAACGTCACCAGCGCGACGGCCACTGCGAGCAACGCCGTCGAGCCCCACAATACCAGCCCCACGGCCAACGGAATCAACACCGCAGCCGTCGCCACCCGCTTCCAAGTCATAGAATAAGAATCCCCTCAGAAATCGCGGCCTTCATCTCACCACATTGAGTAAAATAAATCACGTCCAAGAAGGGGGATCAGGGAGTGAGCTTCTAAAAGAGGCGGCCAAATGCGTCGCCGCGGATAATTTGCAGATTGCATTCCAAGGAAGTACTAGATTATTGCCTCAGCGCTCCAGAATTTCTTTGTACGTGTTCAGCGCAACCTTCTTCGGCTGGCGATCCACGAGGAAGTTCATCGTCCGCGTGGAATTTCCGGCAACCGCTACCTGGCTCAGCCGTATCATACCTTGTCCAAAATCCGCAAAAACCGGAACCAACATCGCGAAGTTCCCGTCCACTTCGCTCTGCGTGATTTCTATGTGGATTCTGAATTTGCCGCTTTCCGCCGGCTGCACTTCATATTTGAAATTGTAGCGCGGCACCTGGGTGCCCCACACCCATTCCCGGAAAAACCAATCCAGCCGCCCATTCTGCTGAAGATCCATCTGCCTGGTCATGTGCTTTTCGGCGACGGCCTTGAACGATTCGGTGGACGCCGGCGTCTCCCGGTGTTTTTCCATGAAATCGTGCATCATGTCGATGAACGACTGGTCGGGGTTGACGCCGGAGCCGTGCTCCGCGCGCATCACTGACCTCAACATGGACAGCACATAGGCGCCCTTAGCGTAAGTCACTCCCTGATATGCTTGCCCCGAGCGCGGAGAGATCAGCCGCAGTCCTAGCCACAGCGGGCCGGCATCGTTCGGCGAAACGCCGAAATTATTTTTTTCCAGGATGCGCTGGCGCTGTCGTTCCCAGAACTCGATGTAGTCTTTCTCCCACTTCGGCCCCATGGCTTGCTGCAGAAACAATCCCGCGGCAAACTCCGCAAATCCTTCCGACAGCCACTGATCATGGTAGGAAGCCCAGCCGACACCGTGGCCAAACCACTGATGCGCCACCTCATGCGGCGTCACCTCCTGCACAAATCCCGTGAATCTTGTATTGATTTGGCCGAACAGCATCCACCGCTGCGTCGAATCGATGTACGCCGAAATCGGCAAATACACCAAATTTGGCCACGATTGGCCAAAACTGAAATTCGGCTGTTCGGTGATGTAAATATTTTCGTAAGGACCCTTCCCGAAATCCAGCGTGCAAACCTGCATCTGGGCCCGAGCCTGATCCAGCGCGTACTTGGTCATTGCGCCGGGGGCCATCCCGCTGAGCGCGTTGTTTCCAAACCGCCGCAAGTTGTCAGGCAATTCCGTCAAATAGTACCCGGAAATCTGGTAGTGCGTGATGGAGTCGGGCCAGTCCATTTTCACGTATTTCCCATAGTTGAAGCCCGCGACCGCGATCGGCACTGGTGTTACCCAGTGGGTCACGGCAAAGCCGGCTTCCGTGTGTTGCTCTTCGAGCTTGCCGACGCTGATCAAAACATTCGAGGGCGGAACCTTGAACGTGAGGTCGTACAGCGCCTTTTCCCCGAAGCCGTTCAGGTTCGGGTACCACGATTGGCGCGCTCCAATGTAATAGCTTCCGCTGCCCGCGTCGTACAACACTTTGTCCCCGCCGTATTCCACAGTGATCGCGTAGGCCTTTCCCATTGGTGGGGCTTCGTCGAGAATCGCGTAGAAGGAGCCGTCTTCCTTTCTGTTTTCCTGAATGAAATGCAGGTCTTGCCCGTTCTCGCCGGTTACGCGCGTCACCCGCAGCGTGGGAAGCAGCCCGAATTTCATCACGCGTTCGCCTGCGACCAACGGCTCATAGGTGATCGTCGCGCGGCTCGCCAGGTGATTATTTTTCCCGATGACTGTTTCGATGTTGTACCGCCGGGTGGCAAACAGCCGCCTGTCCTCTTGCGAACTTGCGGTGCGGGCTGTCAGCTCCGATTTCAAGTGCTGCGAATACCAGATGCCGTCGTTCATTCCCCCGCCGTCGCAATTGACCAGCGCCACTTCTTCGGGCGAATCGAACTGCGGAAGGGCGCCCACACGGGCGCGCACGAAAAATCGCAGGTCCTTGTGCGGTGAGCCGTGCATGTACGCGTTGAAAAACGGCGGGTGTTTCGGATTGTAAGTGGACGCAAGCACATCCGCGTCCACGTTGTCGATCGTCTCACTCTCCAGGAATGCTTGAGTCAGCCCTTCTGGTATCTCGTGTCGGTGGCGGAGTTTTTCTTTCCAGTGCTGAAAAGCGCTGGCGGCCTCCGCTGGCGTATCCGTTCTGCTTCCGAGCACCCCGCCGAATAGTGAATACTCGCCGGGCGTGAAGCGAAAAACAGCTTCGGTGAAGTCTTGCTCCGCAGTCGGGCTCCCGGAGCGCCGGGTCATTTCGGTGATGTCGATTGTCGCGAGGGGCTTGAGGGTGAAGTGCCCTTGCCCGACGAACACCGCTCCCGTTTCAAATCTGTTTACCAAGGCCAGGAAAGTAATCGTTCCGGATTTCAACTCAAAGGTTCCGACGTCCATCGGCAGGATGAAATTCTCGCAGCGGAACGTGTGGCCGAATCCGATGTCGCGAAGCTGGCGGTAAACGGCGTCTGAATTCGCGAACGCCGTGCTTTTTTCGCTGACGGTGATGCGCGTCTCCGGCGCGGTGATCTTCAAGCTAAGCGCAAGATCAGCCGTCCCGTGCAGGTCGACTTCGGTAACGAAATCGTCGAATCCTTCTTTGCCAACGCGGACTTCATATTTCCCCGCCTCCAAATTGGGTGCGGTGAACCTCCCGGAATCATCAGAGGCAAGCACCAGCGGCTGCACCAGGTTCCCGCCCGTGATCTCGATTCGCGCGCCAATGATGACTCCGCCCGACGGGTCTTTGACCACACCGGAAATCGTGTCTGCCCGCAAAGCAGGAGTGAGCGCCAGGCACACCAGTGCCAAGCCCGCCAAGTAGAGAAATTTAAAACCACGCATGGTCCGAATCGTCCCACTTCGGCAATGTCTTTGCAACACTTCTTCTCACCCATTATGGGCATTCTGTGATAGTTCACTTCGCGGAAAGGAATCGAAGAATTTCGTGCATCACTCTGTCTGCCTGGTCAGTCTGGAAGAGGAATTGCGCGTGCGCGGAGCCATCGAGGATAATCAATTTTTTCGGCTCAGGTGCCTTCTCATACTGCGCGCGAATTCCGGGGAGCCGTAGCCCATCCTCGCTCGCATCTTCGCGAGCCACAATGAACAGTGAACGTGCTTTGAGCTTTTCAGCAGGGCCGTTCGGTGCGGCGCCAAGAAACACTAGCCGATTAATCTCGCCAGGCTCAGACAGGATCGATGCGTCACCTGCTGCACCGCCGCCCATACTGCCTCCGACCACCGATACAGTCTTCGCGCCGCTCTTCCGCAGGTAGCGCACCGCCGCCAAAACGTCCAAGTGCAACGGGGCACTCATGGGGTCGGAGTCGCCTGGCCCTCGTGACTGGCCGTACCCGCGGAAGTCGATCGCCAGCACGCGAAACCCCGCGGCTGTCAGGGCCTGCGCCTGCTTCTCCCAGCTCCCTTTGTTGAAACGGCCCCCATGAGCCAATACAACGCCGTGCTCGCCGGTACCGTAAGAGTCAGCCGACACAACTCCGCCATCTGCGGTCGGAAAGGTGACAGCTTTTTGCGCATAGCTAACCGCCGCAAGAACCAGTGTGACAATCACCGCGGAGAAGGTACGCATACCGGGGAGTGTACAACAGGCCCGCGGTTATTTCCCGCTACCCGCGCCTCGCGTGCTGGACTGCGAGGCGTGCGTTACGCTGCGGGAGACCGGCGAGGCAACCAGCGGCGCACCGAGCGGCAATAAGCCTCGTACGGGGTCCCAAACGTGGCGTGGAGATGCGGCTCTTCGTACAGGGTGACAAAGAGATGGGCAAGTAGCAGCCACGGCAGAGTGAAGAGCAGAATTGCAGGCGACTGTTCGTACAGGCCGAAGCCAAAGAGCAGCACGAAACCACCCACATACATCGGATTCCGCACGAACTGGTACGGACCAGCGACAACGAACTTGCGCGGTGGGTCGAAAGGCGCGGGCGTGCCTTCCCCGCGGGTGACGAACGTCGCAATGCAGGCGAAGGCGAGAATTCCACCGGCAGCCATCAGGGCAATGCCCAAAGAGCGCACCCAGCCGGGCAACGCTAAGCCCAGAGTGGGGTCGTAGCGGCTGTGCAGGCTTAACGCGACCCAGCCCCACAGAATAACGAATCCGCTGCCAAAGATTGCGGCCCGAAGCGCGATAAAGAGCGTTTTCATGGCTTCACCTCTCTAGAAGTCAGCAAGTACGGTGTCCAGTTGCCGCTGAAACCTCATGCTATGCTTCTGTTAGGTATTACTGTCCGAAGCGCGGTGAGGTTACATCTATTCTCCCGCTGACCGCCAGTACAAGTCAGCGAGGTCAAGCGCCTCCTTTGCACGCGAACCGCGGCCGGCTGTGTCGACACATGCCTCCCTCGCTGGGCGTCGCTGGACAACTGGTTTCGCTTGTCCGGGCGTCCTATACTTCCTGCTAAGGTCATGAGTCTACGATGGCAGGATGGGGGGAAAGCCTATGTCGAATACATTTGGCGCAGACATTCTGATTCAAGCCGAGGATCCAATGAAGGCCGCTATCTTCTACGTCGAGGAACTCGGGTTTGAGATTACGGAAAAGACGTCGAATCTCGTTAGCCTCCACGGAAAGAACATCAATTTGTTTATTGAACGAGGTCCTGCCCTTGGACCGGTTTTGGAAGTTACCGTCGAAAATGTCCAGAAAGCTAAATCGGAACTGAAAAGAAAGGGCTGCGAAATAATAAAGGACGAACCTGCGTTTCCGAGGTGCTACGTCAAAGATCCCAATGGGCTAATTTATAATCTGACAGAATGACGCACTGAGACAGCAAGAACGGCGAATACTTGCATCGGAAACGGATGGAAAGCTCTCGATGAGTGGTTACCTCCCGCGGTCACGGAAAAACGGATCACGAAACACGAGCTGAGAGACTAGTTCCCCGCAGCCCGCGCCGGCTTCTCATCGGAAGGGTCCGCCTCCCCGATCCCACCGTAACGGCGCTCGCGCTTCTGATATTCCAGCAAAGCCTCTAGCAATCGAGCGCGGTTGTGTTCCGTGCCCGTTGCGCTCGGAAAGAATCGCGTTCATGGCATCCACAATTTCCGCGCGCCCGCCATAATTGAGCGCCACGCAGAGCTCCATGCCCTTGTTCCCCGCGGTCTTTTCCATGGCATCGCGCACATCGCTCTGCACACCCGCGGGAAGTTCATCGATCCTGCCGAGGAACCGCATCCGTATATTGTTCTTCTGAAGTAGCGGCATCTCCTTGCGCAGATATTCGCGCAGGAGCGCCATCAGGAAATCGATTTCACTTTTGGGTCGCCGCCAGTTTTCGACAGAGAACGCATACAGCGTCAGCGCTTCTATCTTCAATCGGGCGCAGGTCTCAATGGTGATCCGCGCCGACTGCGTCCCCGAGCGGTGCCCCGCTATCCTCGGAAGATGCCGCTTCTGCGCCCAGCGCCCGTTGCCATCCATGATCACCGCCACGTGCCGCGGCAGCCGCGTCAGGTCCAGCTTTTCCCATAGGTAGGCTTCTTCGGCGGTCATCGCCCCGAGCGGGTGCGACGACGCAACGCGGAGGTTTTTGTTTAGCTTATTGTTCAGCACAGGGTCCCGAGGACACTTTTCCTTTACGCCGCAAAGTTACCATACGCGGCAAAGGGCGCGCAACGTCCGGTGCCGTTTCTACTATCAGGAGGGCGGTGGCACGCTTTGCTGGAACAGCGCCGTATACGTGAGCACTAACGTCAGCACGATCATGGCGATCGCCGTCACCCAGGCGACGATATTGAACGTCAGTGTGTTCACGTATTCACCCATCAGGTCGCGCCGGTTGACCAGCAGCAGAATGAAGATCACCACTACCGGCAGCCAAATCCCGTTCCCCACCTGCGAGAAGATCAGAATCTTCCAAAGCGGCGCATGCGGCAGAAGCACCACGCCCGCGCCCACCACGATCAAAATCGTGTACAGCCAGTAGAAAATCGGCGCCTCTTTGAACTTATGGTCCAGCCCCGCTTCAAAGCCCAGCCCCTCGCAAATCACGTGCGCGGTCGAGAGCGGCAAAATGGAAGCGGCAAAAAGCGACGCATTGAGCAGCCCGAAAGCGAATAGCGTCCCCGCCCATTTGCCGGCCAGCGGAATCAGCGCCGCCGCCGCTTGTGCAGCGTCGGTGATATCGCGGTGACCGGAAGCATAGAGCGTTGCCGCTGTGCAAACGATGATAAAGAAAACGATGACCATGCAACTGATGCTGCCGATAAGCACGTCCGCGCGCGCCTGCCGATACTGGCGCGGCCCCACTTTCTTCTCCACGAATCCAGCTTGCAGATAAAAAAACTGCCAGGGCGCAATCGTGGTTCCCACCAATCCCGTCAGCATGAGCAGGTAGCCTGGTCGGAGACTCAGATTCGGAATCACCGTTTCTTTCGCGGCGATCAGCCAATCGGGCTTGGCCAGGAACGCGGAAAACACGTAGGACAGATACAGGACGCACGCGAAGAGGAAAATTACCTCCACCTGGCGGTATGTTCCTCGAATGACCAGGATCCAAACGACGATTGCTGCGATCGGCACGGCAATGTACTTGTTGA
>WNFO01005668.1_pt1 | contig 10960 bp, 8 predicted proteins | sample 5400251 | NCBI WGS metagenome assembly WNFO01 (sample SAMN13153354, study PRJNA577476) | soil metagenome | isolation source: 100 cm saprolite under Madrone tree | place: USA:California | collected 2016-06-14 | reverse complement strand
ATTGCTGACCACGTCGTAGTTGTAGTTGTATTGCGCCTCTGACGGCGTGGCGTACATCCAGGGGAAAACCACGAAGGCGTAAACGAAGGTCCACCAAGTGAGCAGAAGAACAAAATTTAAATAGCCAAACTGAAGCCGCACTTCGCCGCGCTTGCGGTGCGGTTGCAGCGCCAGCGCCGCCATGATGGGAATCCCTTTGAGGAAGAAAACAATATCCCCGCCATAGATAACCGGCATGCGCTGGTGTTCGTAGACCTCGTAGTACGTCCACTGAAACTGCCCAATCATCCACAGCGCGCAGCCCATCGCCAGCAGCATCCAGAAAATGTTGCGACGCCAATGCGGCGTACCGGCGTTGAGCAGTAGCCCGGCATTGGCCAGCAGCGGGACCATACACTGCACGAGGTTCCCGAACGTGGAAACTGCGTCGGGATGTCCGGCAAGCGTGATCGACACGAGCGCATAGATGCCGACTATTGCCAGCCAGATTCCCACCAGAATGCCGATGATTCGGGAGAAAGACATACTCGTGCTTCAGGATATTTTAGAGGGGAAGCGCGCGGATCGGGGTCCGCGTTGCTTCGCGGATAGCCAAAGCATAACTCCGCGCCTATTTCTGCCGCGCGGGGTCTACTCCGGGCAGGCTGCGCCGCCGGCGATCCAGATCTTCATTTGCGCCACAGTGTCCGAGTGGGAAAGCGGCGGCAACGTCCGCCCGTCGCCCGGACTCCAGCCCCAACCCACCAGATCATCGTTTCCCACATGGTCGAGAAGCTTCTCCAGCGAACGCCCACCGTTCTGCTTGGGATCCTTGATCTGCTTGCACAGTTCCGCCGGCGACCGGCCGGCAAAAACCATTTTATGTTCCGGCGACGGCAGCGACCATTTCGGGCTGCCTGGCGGCATGTGCGCTCCTGCTAGATTCACCGTCTGGTGGCATGTATCGCAGCGCATTGCGGTTACTCCGTGTCCATCGGCGCCGCGCTTCACGTTTTGCAAGTGCGCGTGGCTGTTATCGCCCTGCAAGGGAGCATCTCCCGCTGGGTGACAGTTCTGGCATCGCGGAGAAGTCAGCACGCGATAAAACTGCATAAACGCCGCGCGTGACGAAGCGGCATCCGGCTTCGCGCCCGTTTGCGCGCTCAGCGAACACGCGAGCAGCGTCAGAATCGCCGCGCTTCCAAGAATTGCCAATCCACCACGAAGCCTGTAACTCCGGATCGCCACCCGCAAAGAAGCTCTTCGATTGTTCCCGGGCGTATTCATGACTTTGCCCCCGCATTCTCCGCCAAGTCACTCGCGCGGATAGGGAGCCGCCGAATGCGTTTGCCGGTAACCGCGAAAATCGCGTTGGCCAGCGCCGGAGCCACCGGCGGCACACCCGGCTCGCCCACTCCAGTCGGATTCGCGCTGCTCGGAACGATGTACACTTCGATTTTCGGCGACTCGAAGATTCGCAGCATTTGGTAATCGTGGAAATTCGTCTGCTCCACTCTTCCGTTCTTCAGCGTAATCTCCGTCTTCAGCGCCGCGGTCAGCCCGAAAACGATTCCGCCTTCCATCTGCGCCTTCACGGTGTCCGGGTTAATCACCGTCCCGCAATCGACGGCGCACACCACGCGGTGTACGAGCACTGCACCGTCTTTCGCTACCGACGCCTCCACAACCTGCGCGACATAGGTGTCAAAAGAAAAGTGCCCGGCGATCCCGCGACCCACTCCCGGCGGCAGCTTCGCTCCCCAATTGGCCTTTTGCGCCGCAAGGTCCAGCACCGCCAGCATGCGAGGCTGGCTCGCCAGCAATTTCCGCCGCAGCTCGTAGGGATCCTTTCCGCCGGCATGCGCCACTTCGTCCAAAAACGCTTCCACCGAAAAGCCCGTGTGCGAATGGCCCACCGACCGCCACCACTGCACCGGCACGCCGATCTTCGGACTGTGTAAGTCCACTTGCAGATTGGGAATGCCGTACAGCAAATCCGCGGCGCCTTCTACGGAGGTGGAATCAACACCATCTTTGATTCCAAACGCTTCAAACAGCGTTCCCTGCATGATCGATTGGCCCACGATCGTGTGCGTCCACGCGACTGGCTCGCCATTCGCGTCCAGCCCCGCCGCAAAGCGGTCGTGCCACATCGGCCGGTACCACCCGCCCTTCAAATCGTCTTCGCGCGTCCACACAACTTTCACCGGCGCCTTCGTAACTTTCGCGACGTGCACCGCTTCCCGCACAAAATCCGAAGCCGGATTCGCGCGACGCCCAAATCCGCCGCCCAGCAGTGTGGTGTGAATCTGCACCTTCTCCTGCGGCAATCCCGCTACCTGCGCCGCATTCGCGCGGTCCACCGTCTCAAACTGCGTTCCCGTCCAGATTTCGCAACTGTCCGCGCGCAGATCCACGACGCAATTCAAAGGCTCCATCATCGCGTGCGCCAAGTAGGGCACGTCATACTCCGCAGTAATCGTCTTGGCCGCTGTCTTCAATGCGCCCTCAGGGTCGCCTGTCTTTTTCGCAATAGCTCCCGGCGACTTCGCCTGCTCCGCGAAATCGCGTGTCATCTGCTCGGTCGACAACCCGGCATTCGGGCCCAAATCCCACTCCACCACCAGCTTGTCTCTCCCCACTTTCGCCGGCCAAAACCGCTCCGCAATCACCGCCACGCCGGACTCCACCTGCTCCACCGCCTTTACGCCCTGCACCTTCAGCGCCTCGCTGGCGTCAAATTTCGCCACCTTTCCGCCAAAGACCGGCGGCCGCGCCACCACTGCCGTAAGCATTCCCGGCAAGCTGACGTCCAGTCCAAACTGCGCGCTCCCGTTCGTCTTCGATGGCGTATCCAGCCGCCGCGTGGGTTTGCCAATCAGCGTGAAACTCTTCGCGTCCTTCAGCTTCACTTCCGCTGGCGGTGTCAGTTGCGCGGCTGCATTTGCCAAAGAGCCATACGTCGCTCGTTGCCCCGTCGCGCGATGCAGCACTACTCCCTTCTCCACCTGGCAACTCGCCGCGTCCACCTTCCACTGCTGCGCCGCCGCGGCCACCAACATCGTCCGCGCAAGCGCCCCCATTTTGCGATAGCGCTCCCACTCCGCAGGGGACGTCGTACTTCCACCGGTCATCTGCATACCAAAGGCCGGATGGTTATAGACTTTATCCACCGGCGCTGCTTCCACGCGAATCTTCGACCAGTCTGCCTCCAGCTCTTCGTTCAGCAGCATTGGCAGCGACGTGTACACACCTTGGCCCATCTCCGAGTGGCTGGCAATCACCGTCACACTTTCATCCGTACCAATTCGCACAAAAGCATTCAACGCAGCCTGATTTTCCCCGGCCGCGGCTTTGCCTGCGCCCGCGCTGGGCAGGGGCAGATACCAGCTCACCAGCAGCCCACCGCCCACGGCCGCGCCCGTCTTGAGGAACTCCCGCCGTCCCACTATCGCCGGTGCGCTCATCTCGTCCTCCGTCCGTCGCTTAATTCCGCCGCCCTGTGAATGGCTTGCCGGATGCGCGGGTAGGTTCCGCAGCGGCAGATGTTGCCGCCCATCGCCTCATCGATGTCTTTGTCCGTGGGTTTGGGAATCTCCGCCAACAGCACCGCCGCGCTCATAATCTGCCCGGACTGGCAGTAGCCGCACTGCGGCACGTCCAGCTCGATCCACGCCTTTTGCAGTGGATGCGTCAGATCGGTGGACAGCCCCTCGATCGTCGTCACGTGCTTCCCCTCCACCCGCGATACCGGCGCTACGCACGAGCGGATCGCCTTTCCTTCCAGGTGTACGGTGCACGCTCCGCAGAGCGCCATCCCGCAGCCAAATTTTGTTCCCGTCAACGCCAGCGACTCTCGCAGCACCCACAACAATGGAGCCGATGGGTCGACGTCGACCTCGACAGCCTTCCCATTTACGAAGAAGTTGGTCATAACCTGTTCTCCCGAGCGCGAATGGCAACCTTTGGTTGCCTCTTGGATGGTGGAACGCAATCGAAGGTTACGGCTGGGCGACCACTCTACGCGGCCAAGAGCCTAGCGCAAAAACAGGCTCTTTTCAGCAATTTGCGCTGAAACTCCCAGCGGCCGGGGTATTCAATCCGGAGGAAGGTGTTCGAGCCTGCGATTACCCATCCATTCGAAGGGAGCAGCCGTAGCATAATAAGAGGGGCACGGGCTTCACCGGGTCTAAAAGGAACTATGCTGCTTCGCAAGCCTACGGATTTGACGCATGCGGATGTAACGCCAAAGTCGGTCTACCTGGACCGCCGCAAATTTCTGCGCGGCGTGGGCATCGCAGGCCTGGCGGCCGCTGCCGGCCAGCGTCTGTTCGACCTGGCTATTCCTACGCAAACTGTGCACGCCGGCACGAAGCTCACCACCATCAAAGGTCCCTTCAGCACTGACGAAAAAATCAATTCCTTCAACGACGTGACGCATTACAACAACTTCTACGAATTCGGCGTGGACAAAGACCAGCCCGCCAAGAATTCCCAAAAATTTGTCACTTCCCCCTGGACCGTTTCCGTCGGCGGCGAGGTCAAGAAGTCGCGTAAGTTCTCGATGGACGAAATCCTCAAGCTCGCACCTCTCGAAGAGCGCATTTACCGCCATCGCTGCGTCGAGGGTTGGTCCATCGTCGTTCCCTGGATCGGTTTTTCTCTCAGCACATTGGTCAATCTCGTCGAGCCCACGTCGAAAGCGCGCTTCGTCGCCTTTGAAAGCTACTACGATCCCGGCCAGATGCCGCTCGGAAAATACGCTGGAATCGAGTTGCCTTATGTCGAAGGCCTGCGGCTCGACGAAGCCATGCACCCGCTCGCGCTTCTCTGTGTCGGAATGTACGGCGAAACGTTGCCTAATCAGGATGGCGCTCCGGTGCGCCTGGTCGTGCCGTGGAAATATGGATTCAAGAGCATCAAATCCCTGGTGAAAATCCGTTTTGTCAAAGACCAGCCGCCCACTACGTGGAATCTCTATTCCTCACAAGAGTACGGCTTCTATTCCAACGTGAATCCCAATGTCGATCATCCGCGCTGGAGCCAGGCTCGCGAGCGCCGCCTCCCCGAATTCTTCAAGACCCACAAGACCCTGATGTTCAACGGCTATGGCGATCAAGTCGCCAGCCTCTACACCGGCATGGATCTGCGCAAAAACTACTAGGCGGAAATCGCTGCGTGCACACCCTTCTCGTCAGCAGATGGACCAAAGCCGCCCTGTTCCTTTTGTGCCTCGGCCCGCTCGCTGCCATCATCTGGCCATTCGTTCGCGGCTACACCATCCCCAATCCACTGGAGTTCATCCAGCACACGACCGGCGACTGGACCTTGCGTTTCCTGGTCATCACCCTCACCATCACGCCGCTGCGCCAGCTTCTTCGCCTTCCCGAGCTAATCCGTTTTCGCCGAATGCTCGGCCTCTTCGCCTTTTTCTACGCCTGCCTGCATTTCACCACTTATCTTTGGTTCGACAAGCTTTTCGATGCTCACGAAATCTGGAAAGACGTTTACAAGCGCCCGTTCATCACCGTGGGCTTTCTCGCGTTCACTCTGCTCATTCCTCTGGCGATTACATCGACCGCCGGCTGGATTCGCCGCCTCGGCGGCCGCCGTTGGCGCATACTGCACCGCGCCATTTACATCAGCGCCGTCTGTGGAGTCATTCACTACTACTGGCAGGTGAAATCGGCGGTGATCCGTCCGCTGTTCTACGCGGCGCTAGTGGGTATGCTGCTGGCCTGGCGCGTGGGCGAATGGCTTTTGCGGCGCAGGCGAATGGCACTCGCCAACGCGGTGCCGCAACGAAGCCCCATCAACGCTTCTCACTGATTTTACTGCTCAGTTGGGTTCGCTGGCTTGCGGAGCATCCTCGGCGAGGTCCAGCCCCCAAAAGCGCGGCGCGGGCGTAAGAAACTCCACTCCCACGCGCTGCCGGTCAGCCGGCTCCCCCAAATACACGACGCGGCATTCCTGCTCTTCCTGCGTTTCCGGGTGCGTCAGCACCAGCATCTCGCCGTCGTCAATCTCATGCTTCAGCAGGATCAGCGCCCCATGCGCATTCACCACCACGGTTTCGCATGTCTCACGGAATTTCCTGCCATCGTGCGCGCGTCCTTGCGCCTTCAACTTCATCTTCAGGAAAGCTCGTCCACTGCGCCGCGGCGATTTGGAAGCCACTGTGTCCATGCTTCCATGTTCCAGTCCCCCACAGACCCCCGTCAATTGCCCCCAAGTTCAGATGTTCCCCACCCGCAACCCGCTCGGCTCTGCGATCTCTGTGCTCCTATCTCCGTGATCTCTGTGTTAAGTCTTTTCCTTCAGCTCGATCACGCCGCCATCCCAATCCGCCGGATCAAATCCTCCTGCTCCGTCCTGCTCTCCGCGCCAATCGTAAACGCGTCCAGCAACCCCAGCCCCAGCGCGAATTTCAGCGCCTCATCCTGCCGGTTGCGCATATCTCCCTGACCTAAAATCTTCATTCCCACAATCCCCTTCCCAGCCGCCTTCATTTCCCGCATCACACTCACCACCGTCTGCGGATCCGAATCCATGAACGACCCGATCGGATTGATGCGCACCAGATGCACCTGGACCCACGAAGACTTCGTCGCCGTCCGCAGCGCCTCGATCGAGTGGCACGAGCAGCCATGCGCCCGAATCGTGCCCTTCTGCCGGGCCTCCTCGAAGACATCCATTACTCCGCGGTACCGCTCCGTCCAGTCGCCCTCCGTCAAGCAATGCATCAAGCAAATATCCAGGTAATCCGTTCCCAATTCTTGCCGGAATCGCTCGATGTCCGCGCACGCCGTCGCCGCATCGCGTGCCCACGTCTTCGTCAGCACGGTCACCTTCTCGCGCGGCACGTGCTTTAGGGCCTCTGCCACGTGCGGATGGCTCCCATAAGAATCCGCCGCATCAAAAAACCGCAGCCCGTGCTCGTAACCATTCAGCAGCAAATCCGACAATCCTTTGATTCCCAGCGCCGTCTGATGGGAGTGATGCCCCGACCCCACGGTGCCCGTTCCCATCGCGAGCAAGCTCGTCTGAATACCCGTCTTCCCGATGGTTACCGTATCATTCGCCGCAAACTTGCGCGGCAGAGCAGGAAGCGCCGCCAGCCTTGCATCCGGTGCCATTCCAAGCGAAGCGAGGAGCCCGCGTTTCGCCGCCAGGCCGCCGTAGCCCAGCCACGCAGTTCCCAGTCCGCCAGCCGCATGCCGCATGAATTCTCTGCGTTTCATGACTCCCCTCCCCGCTTCTCAGCCCCGAGCCGCTCGCTAGTTTGGACGCCCGCCTCGCCCCGCGGTTATCACTGAGGCGCCGGCATCTTGTTGACCCTGAGCGTCGTCGAAGGATCGGCTCGCCGCCGGCCCTATCATACGCCCACCGCAAATCGTTGCGTCATACGGCACCACCCCTTCCCTTCCGACCTGCACCGTATGATTCTGTTAGCAAGGACTTACCATCGAAATTCCAAAACACGAACGGCGCCGCCATCCGCGCTATACGGCGCCCAAAGATCTGCTGATCGGCTGGCAAGGTGCGGGAAAGCGCAACGTCTCGAATGCCGAGGAGTTGGGCATCGGCGGGGTGTTTCTTCTCGTCGCTCATCCACTCTCCGCCGGCACGCACGTGGAAATGCTTTTCGACGTTCCCGGCGGCGAGGTTCGCGCGCGCGCCATCGTCCGCCACGGCCGCGCCGGACACGGCATGGGCGTGCAGTTCGTGCACATGGGCTCCGAAGACCGCGCTCGTCTCCATCGTTTCGTCAAGCAGCTCGCCGAAGAGTCTAGTCTCCAAACCATTCCCCAGCCTTCGAGTTGGTTCGAACGCGGTGCGTTGCCCCTGGACTCCGGCGAAATCAAAACGCACCACGAACTCTTCGCGTTACTCAATAAAATTTATTCCGCTCGCCTCACCGGCCAGCTCCAACTCGTTCTCGGGCGCGTCGAGCGCCACCTTTTTTTCGACGGCGGCCAACTCGTCTTCGCCACCAGCAGCGACCGCCAGGACAGTCTCGGCGAAATGATGCTGCGCGAAGGCGTCCTCACGCAAGGTCGCTTTGAAGAAGCCACGGAGTTGGTCAAGACCGGCCAGCGCTTCGGCTCGGCAATCGCTGAATTGGGCATTTTCACGGTCGAGCAAGTCGTTCTCTGGGTGCAGCGCCAGTTGACGCAAATCACCTCCTCGATCCTCGACTATCCTTCCGGCCGCTTTTATTTTTTCAGCTCGCTCGAAAAAAACGTCGTCCCCGAAATCGGCATCCCCGTTCCTCTCGGCAAGCTCCTCCTCGAAGCTGTCCGCCGCGCCAAGGATCTCCCGCTCGCACATCTCGCCGCCGATGCCGCCCTGCGCATCGACCTCTCTCCCGATCCGTTGCTTCGCTACCAAGTCGTTGAACTTGACGATACCGAACGCCGCCTCCTCCTTTCCATTTCGCGTCCTGTCTCCGCAAAGGACTTTCTCGCCAGCTGCACCGTCCCCCAAGATTCCGCCGCCCGCGCTCTCTACGCTCTGCTGGTTCTCGGCGCGGTCATCAGAGTGCCCATTCCCGCACAGCCGGCGGAGAGTGCGCAGCCGACGCAGCAAGCCGCTCAGCCCGCGCCAGCAGCAACGCCAACACCCGTCCCGGAGCAGCCTGCAGCCGTAGCCGCTGCTCCCGAACCACCGAGCCCCGCTCCGGCCGATCATTCGCCAGACACAAAAAAATTCGAAGGCGAAATTCACGCCCTGCTCGACCTCGCCGCCAAAAGCACCTACTACGAACTGCTCGGCGTCACCGCCGCCTCTCCGCCCGAACTCGTCAAAGAAAATTTCCATCGCTTGGCCCGCAAGTTTCACCCCGACCGCCATATGGGCCACAGTGAATGGCTCGGCTTGCTCCAGGACCTGATGGGCCGCTTGACCATCGCTTACAAAACGATCGTCGATGAGGAAACGCGCGCCGCCTACGACAAGCAAATCGCCGCTGCCGGCGCCTTCACCCTCGGCCAGGAAAAAACCGAAACTCAAGAAACCGTCGACGAGTGCCTCACCCGCGCCAAGCAAGCCCTCCGCGCACGCAACTTTGCCGGCTCCATTCTCTGGCTCCGCAAATGCGTCGAAATCGCCCCTGACGTTGCAAAGCATCACGCCATGCTCGCGCGCAGTCTCGCCGCCATCCCGCAATACCGCCAGGACGCCGTCCGCCACTTCTCTCTGGCCATCGAGCTAGACCAATGGAACACCTCCACCTATTTCCAGTTTGGCGAGCTCTACGAAGTCATGCGCCTCCCCTGGCGCGCTGTCCCTCTCTACCGCCGCATCCTCGAAATCGATCCCCAGCACACCAAGGCTATCGAGCGCCTCGCCGCCCTCGAAGCCAACGCCGAATCCGCAAAGTCAAGATCCGAAAAATCCTTCATCTACCGCCTCTTCCAACGCAAAGCTTGACTCCGCGGACCGCACGCCCTCCGGCTCTATCTCCTCCGCCCCCAATATCCGCGCTGCCGCCGCGCCCGTAGCGACTCCGAAACATTAGTTCCGAGGGGGCATTGACCTCCGCAAGGAACGGCGAGAAGGTCAAAGTAAGCCGTTTTGCGTCTGTACCTTGCAAGAAAACGAAGATGCTCACAGCCACCAAAGCCGGCAGGTACGAAATCCTTGGCGAACTCGGCCGCGGTGGCATGGGTGTCGTTTATCGCGCCAAAGACCCGCTGATTGGCCGTACCGTCGCCGTCAAGACCATCCGGCTCTCCGAAGAGGGCACCGGAATGTCCCACGCCGAGTTAGTCGAGCGCTTCCAAACCGAAGCACGCGCTGCCGGGCTCCTCACCCACCCCAACATTGTGGTGATCTACGACGCCGGCGAAACCGACGGCCTGTACTACATCACCATGGAGCTGGTGAACGGCAAGAGCCTGCAATCCCTGCTGGATTCCGGCCAGAAGTTCCCTCTTCCGCGTCTCCTGCACATCATTGAGCAGGTCTGCTCCGCGCTACAGTTCGCGCACGATAACAACGTCGTGCACCGCGACATCAAGCCCGCCAACATCATGTTGGCTGCCGACGATCTTGTGAAGATCACCGATTTCGGTACCGCCAAAATCCTGCAATACGGCGCCTCCCAGCAAACCTCTGCAATGGGCACTCCCGGCTACATGTCGCCAGAGCAGATCAAAGGCAAAGCCGTGGATGGCCGCAGCGACATTTTTTCGCTCGGCGTTATGCTCTACGAAATGACCACTGGCCAAAGGCCTTTTCGCGGCCAGGACGTCGCCTCCATTCTGTACCGCATTCTGAACGAAGACCCCGTGCCGCCGCAGAATCTGAATCCCAGTCTTCCGCTGGGCGTGAGCAGCACCATCTTGAAAGCGCTGGCCAAGAGTCCCCATCTGCGTTATGAGAATTGCCGCGAACTGCTGGATGACTTGAAGAACTTCCGGCCGGGCGAAGCCATCGCCGGCACCAAGGCGAACGCCGCACCTCCGGTCCATCGCACCTCGGCACCGCCAGCCAGTCACGACGTGCCCCTCCGCGAAGTGAAGGAAAGGAACTTCAAGGCCGAGATGCCGCAAATTCCCGGCGTCGAAGCGCGCCCCACTCCTCCGCCGCGCGCCAAGCCGGCCCCGCCGGCGAGCGATGCTGCCGCCAACGATGCCGCTGCCGAGATCATGCGGGCAGCGCGCGGCGTTTACGCAGGACCAACGACGAAGGTCGATCTTGCCGCGGTCGCCATGCGCCTCGCGAAAATCGCCGCAGGAATCGTGCTGGTCGCCATACTCGGCTCTTTCGTCATCAAAGCGATCAGCCGCGCAAATCAAGGCGATTCGGACGCGCCGCCCGCTCGCCAAGACAACCTTCCTTCCGCGCAGCCGCAGAGTACGGATACGGAAACGGACCCAGCGCAGAGGCCGCTTTACGTTAGCCAGTCGAATCCGGACGTCGCCACCGTCAGCGAGTTAGCACAGCCCTGGTCCTCCAAGAGATTCTTCTTCCGGAG
>WNFO01007699.1_pt1 | contig 10961 bp, 10 predicted proteins | sample 5400251 | NCBI WGS metagenome assembly WNFO01 (sample SAMN13153354, study PRJNA577476) | soil metagenome | isolation source: 100 cm saprolite under Madrone tree | place: USA:California | collected 2016-06-14 | reverse complement strand
GCCGGTGTGTTTGGGCCGACAAGCTAACGCTTGAATGGCGCCATCATAGACCTGGGACAGGTGAAGGTCAATCGGTCTTTCCGGTTGGGTCGGAGTGAAGGACCAGACAAGTCAATGATGTTCAAGTTTGATGGCGTGGACCAGAGCGGTGCCCGGAATTTTCAGGATGGTCTGTTCATCGTCTTTCTCGAGCGTCACCTTCTCACCAGAATGGACCCTGATGAATTCCTGGACGCGGGCGTTCAGGCCAGCGTCTTTGATCAAGCCCTGATCTTTCGAATTCGCGAATTGCTCTACTGCTTCCAATTCGGGCACGGCATCCGCACAAAATACCAACCAGAGTTTTTCCGTCCCCTTTTCCGCGTCGAATTTAATCCAGCTCTGCTCAGGAATCTCGACTCGTTGATTCTCCACCAGATGAGACAAGCCTTTATTAGCAGTGGTCGAAGGAAACAGAATGACAAGTGAAGAAGAGCCAGTTGCGCTCGCAGGGCCTTCGTTCAGAACGTACAAGTATCCGGATTGCGGACTGCTGACATTCAATTTAACGCGATAGTCTTTCTCGAAGTTAATCTCGCTGGCCAGTCGAAAAATTTTTTCGAATGGACGGCCGTTTCTATATTTCTGGACCGTCATCCAGTAACTGAGCTTGCGTTCGGGTACAGACACGGGCACCGGCAGCGGCGCCAAGACGGTCGCACGCCGGAACCGTGACCAGCTCGTAGCGACAATCAGACCCATGATCAGAACCGACATCAGCGCTATCAAAGGAACCAAACCCTTGCGCCGCTTCTCGCTTTGGCTCGATTCAGCTGTAGACAGCGCTGCTTCGATTGAGTTTGCCGCCGGGATTACATTCCCCGTTGGTGTTTCGGGCGGGGCGATCGATTCAGGCGACGCTGAACGTTCAATCTCCGCGTCCAGCTCCAATCGCTTCTTCAGATTTCGCAGATCAATCAGCATGTCCTTCGCCGTTTGATACCGCTCATCGCGATTCTTCGCCAAGGCCTTACTAATAATTCGTTGCAGTTCAGGAGGCACGTTGCGCACGCCCATTTTTGCGAGCGGTGCGGGCTCTTTCTCGAGAATGTTGACAATCGTATGGCTGCTCGTCACGCCAACGAAAGGGGCGCAGCCGGCGACCATCTCATAGATGATGACGCCGGTGCTCCATAGATCTGTGCGCTCATCAATGCGCGACCCCTGGGCCTGTTCGGGTGACATATAGGTAATGGTGCCCATCACCGTCCCCGGCCTGGTGCGGAGTAACAGCTCGGTATTTACCTCGCTGTCAGATCGGCCCACTGATTGGCCCGACGTTTTTTCCGTAAGTTTCGCCAACCCAAAATCCAGCACCTTCACCATTTCCGTAAGTTTCGCCAACCCAAAATCCAGCACCTTCACCACTCCGTCACGACGCCGCATCATGATGTTTTCCGGCTTGATATCCCGATGAACGATCTTGGCCTCATGCGCGGCATCGAGGGCCGCGACCACTTGAGCACTGATATCGATTATTTCGGGCAGCTTGACGGGCGAGATCCTGAGGCGCTCGCGCAGGGTCAAGCCATCGACGTATTCACTGGCAATAAAGTGCAGCGACTCCGTGTCGGCAAACTCAAAGATAGTTAAAATATTTGGCTGGTTAAGCGATGAAGCCAGCTTGGCTTCTTGTTTGAAGCGCTGCATCCGTCGTTTGTCAGAGGCGACATCCGGAGGCAGAATCTTCAGCGCGACCGTGCGATCAAGCCGCGTATCCTCCGCCAGGTAGACCTCACCCATGCCTCCGGCCCCAAGCTTCCTGATAATGCGGTAATGACTTAGCTGCTGCCCGTTTTCTAATCTGTCTTGGCTATCTTCGGATTCGTTGTCTTCCGAGATCAATAACGGCGCTACCTCAGCTACGGCCGGTTCGTTTATGAAGTTGTCCTTATCCGCCTGGCTATGCGATTCAATCAGCAGTTCGACATCGCGTCGCAAAGACTCGTCCGCGCCGCACTCTGCTGCTACGTAAGCCGCGCGCTCTTCCGGTTCGAGAGCCAGCGCCGACTTGAATATGCCGCTGATCTGCCGCCATCGTTCAGGCTGCATCAAGCCACACTCCCGCTCAACTCCTGGTACAGCCAGGCCCTGGCCATGTTCCAGTCGCGTGTCACGGTGTTTTCCGAAATCTTCAATACCCCGGCAATCTCTTCATTGTTCAAGCCGCCAAAATATCGCAACTCGACCACCTGGCTGCGACGCGCATCCATCTCAGCCAAACGATTCAAAGCATCATCAAGCAAAAGCAAATCCGACGCGCGCTCGTCCGCAACCACAGCGATTTCATCGAGGGAAACCTGCTCCGCTCCGCCGCCGCGTTTTGCGTAAGCGTGGAGCCGTGCCCGGTCGATTAGAATGCGGCGCATCATCTGCGCAGAGATGGCAAAGAAGTGCGCTCGATTTTTCCAATGCACATGTTTTTGATCGACGAGGCGAACGTAAGCTTCGTTAATCAGGGCCGTAGTTTGCAGCGTGTGGCCCTTTCGCTCCCGGTTCATGTATCGGCTCGCCATTTTATGAAGTTCGTCATAGACCAGCGGGTACAACTGGTCGAGCGCAGTCTGATTTCCGTTGCTCCATTCGGCAAGCAACTGAGTAATCTCGTGCGGTGAACCGGAAGTGTCTCTCATGGAACGCTAAGCCTCAGGCCGATCTAGAGCGCCAAGTGTAGCACCGCCCAGCTCATAGATGCGCAGGATGTTATGACGAAATAGGGGCGGTACTGCTTGTCCAACTCGGAAAGTTCGGATGGGTTTAAAGGCAGGATTGCGCACATCGCTTCAGCGATCGAGTCGCCGCGGAGCGCCCCATTTGCCGGAAAGCCTGGTGCACTCACTGGGTCCGCGCTGAGCTAATTGCGTATGGCCGCGACTCGCGACGTGATGTGGCTGACGGTCGGGCTAATGCCCCGGAGATTAGCAACACACTTTTAGCTCAGTAACCCAGCGGTCAGTGCTTCAGCCTGGTAGCGATGTAAGCTTTCACCACCTCGTAGACATATTCCTGGCAAGCTGCACCGGTCCGGGCGTCATACTTTCCGTCGTTGGTAATGTTGTTGGACAATATCCGAATACCGATGAACGGAATCTGGAAGAAGCTCGCGATCTGTGCCGCGGAAGCCGTCTCCATCTCCTCGGCCGAAGTGCCGTACTGGGTGTGAAACCATTGGATGCGATCAAGCTCGCTATTCCAAATCTCGCTGGACCCAATTACGCCTTCCACAACTCGTCCTTTGCGGTATAGATTCCTTACGCTCTCAGCGGCAGCCAGCAGTTGTTCGTTTCCCTGGAAGCGGCGCAGGATGTGCTCGTTCGGGTCTTCTCCGGCGCTGCCCTCGGAAGCCATTAGATCCAGCGGCTTCCATCCTAAAAGATCGCTGCCCTGCCCGGCCTTTCGGTATGCGGTCTTGAACGATCCCAAATTGACTGAGGACCTGCCCAGCACGATGTCGTAGACATGTAACTGCCGGTCATGCTCGCCTGCCGTACCCTGATTGACGATGGCCACTGGATGATATCGTTCCGCCGCGATCACTGTTGCGGCTGCTGAGTTGGACAGGCCTTTCAGAGTTTTGGAAACGATTACCGGGTAGCCATCCAGAGTGCCGCGCCAAAATATCCAGCCGCCGACTTTCTCCACCTTGACGTTTTCCAGACGGCCCACAAATTCCTTCACCTCCAGATCCATAGCACCCTGCACGACTACTGGGCGCAACTCGGGGATCTTGCTTTGCGCTGACAGCGTCTTCGTACCCAGCGCACTGCAGACAGCGAGCATCAGGCCCATTACCACCGCGCAACTCGACCTGCGTATTTTTCTCATATTCTTGATCCTTCTAGGATAGGAAAGAGGAGGTTAAATTAGTATGCCTTTAGCAGACTGCCGAGCCGCCCAATGCCGTCATGAATCAGGTCCGGCCGGCAATTAGAGAAATTAAGCCGCATAAAATTTCGCCGCGGCGCGGCAACGAAGAAGGGCGCACCGGGGACGAAGGCCACGCGCTCGCGAATTGCCTGGTCAAACAATTGTTCGGCGCTGACACCCTCCGGCAGTTCGACCCAGAGAAAGAGCCCTCCATCGGGCCGCGTCCAACGACATTCGACAGGAAAGTACTCAGTCAGTGCCGCGAGCATCGCGTTGCGCCGTTCACCATAGACTGTCTTGATCCTTTCGACATGCGCGTCGAAGTCAAAAGTAGCGAGCAGCCGGGCCGCGGCGCGCTGCTGGATCGTGTTCGTGTGCAGGTCTGCTGCTTGCTTGGCCCGCACCAGCGCTTGAAACACTTCCGCCGAAGAGTAGGTCCAGCCGATGCGTATACCCGGGCTCAGCGTCTTCGAAAAAGTGCTCAGGTAAATCACCAGGCCGTCCGTGTCCATCGCGGCGAGCGGCGGAAGCGGCGCTCCCCGGTAACGGAGTTCACCGTAAGGATCGTCCTCGAGTATCGGCACGCCAAAGCGACGCGCTATCTCAAGCAGTTGCCTGCGGCGTTCAAGCACTAATGTTGTTCCCTTCGGATTGTGAAATTGCGAAACGATATAGATGAACTTAGGAAGGCGCCCCGTCTCAGACAGCGCTCGCTCGACCTCATCGACCCGCATCCCATCATCGTCGCTGCCGACTGAAATCAGTCTGGCCTCAAATCCGCCGAAGACCTGAAGCGCAGCCAGATAACAAGGATCTTCGACGATCACGAAATCGCCAGGATCGAGAAAGATCTTCGCGACTAGATCGATGCCCTGCTGCGAACCGCTGGTAATCAGCACGCGGCTCGGCACGGCGGTGCTAATTCCCCGCGCCCGCATTCTTGCTGCAATCCACTCGCGCAGCGGCAGCCAGCCTTCCGTCGTGCTGTACTGACAAGCCTCCGCGCCTTCTTCGGCGAAGACCTCCGCATGGGCCTGCGCCAAAGCTGCGACTGGAAAAAGTTCGGGCGCGGGCAAGCCACCTGCAAACGAAATGACGTCGGGCTGCTCGGTCACTTTCAGAATTTCTCTGATAGCTGACACGCCCATCCGCGACAGTCGTCGCGCGAAAGGGTATGCGACCTGATCCATGATCATCTCACTCTCCGGCCATACGTTGACGCTACCATACCGCATCAGCACGGAGAAATCGCTTTGAATTGTAGGTTATTTTTCCGAGAACTAGGCGCAGGTCGCCAGTTTCATGGCTGACGCCGATCGGCGCCGCGAGACTGCAGGGAAGAATTCCACTCCAGAGGTAACTTCGAACACAGAATCCAGGCGCGTGACTTCCAGGACCTGGCCTACCAGCTTGCTCACATTCATTATTTTGAAGCTGATTCCTTTTGCCTGGACCTGCTCGCGCAACTCCAACATCACGCCCAGGCCGCCGGCGTCGACAGTGCTCACCTGCGCCAGGTCGAGTACGACCGTGCTGACGTCCGACTGGGAATAGACGGCCTTGCGCAAAGGCTCCGTCTCACCGTTGACTATTTGGCCCTGCATGCAAAGAAAAGCAACATTCCCCAAATTCCTGGCGTGTACTTTCAACATAACCACCTCCCCGACTCATTGGTGCGATCACTATCTAGTTAGCGCAAGAACATTCGGTTCCGTTTCATTTGTTTTGTCTTCTCTGAGATAACACCGCCGAGTCCCATTCTGTTTCAATCTTGCCGAATAAATGTGCGATTCCTGTTTAGTTAGTGCAAGAACGCTCTGCTCCGTTTCATTTTTCTTACTGGGGTCTAAAGATAAAGACGCTTGATACCGGATTATGTTTACTTTTTTTCGAAGAATTTTCATTCACGCCTCGAATCAGGGAATCAGCGACCCCTGCCTTGATCGTCCTGGCCGTCTCAATTACCTACGAGAAAAACGTCTCAAAGGTTGCCCGGAATCTGCCGGGAACACGGGACCGCATTTGTTGGTAGCGCGAACATATTTACTGGGAGGGTCGTCTCGTCCGCATTTGAGCGCGAAGCGCGAATGTGACTGCAATTCGATCACCCGCAGAGATCGAAGACCCTTCCGCCGAAGGTCACAGAGAAAAGTTTTTCCTTTGCTTTCCTCTGCGAAATCCTCTGCGCCCTTTGCGGCTAAAAACCCTTACATCAAGCTCAAGGAAAGTTTGACGAACTTGCGAACCGTGTGTTGTTCCCCGAAGAGAGCTTTCCGTTGGTGTCGTTTCGTGGATCGTCTTACCTGACACGAAGAATCTTCCCAAAAACAGGATGCGGATCAACTGAAGATCACATAGCCGGGCCCTACCGAATATTCGCTTCCTGCTTTTGTTTATCCGCTTCGGCCCAGTCCTTTGCCGACACGAAGGACTGCTTGTCATAGATCAATACAATCGTTTCCAGAGGCAGCAGTCTGCTGATCTCAGCCGCCGCTGACATGGGAATCCGAATGCAGCCGTGACTCTGCGGAGATTGAGGAACCGAAGGATTGCCATGGATTGCCAGGCCATCACTGAAGTAGTTGGGATAATAAAGCAGTCCGAGCGGCGACTTCTTCCAGCCCTTCAACTTCGTATAAATTCTGAAGCGGCCCCGCGGCGTATAGGCCAAACCGCTCATGCCCTTTTCGTGGTAATGCTTTTCGCTGCCGGTTGATACCGGAAGCACCCGCTCGACCACGCCACCGCCGTCAATCAACAAGAGCACCTGGCGATCGAGATCCACTTCGACATGGCGATAGCCCGAGTCTCTCGGCTGCGGCGCGTTGGCACTCATGATCGCGTCAAAGTCTTCGCGACTAAGCCTGCCGGTAACATCACGGCCTTCGTATTTCTGAAATGCGATCAAAGCGTTGCGCGTGACCGCATCAAACACCCCATCGACTCGCCCCGTCCCATAACCCATCTCCGCCAGCCGCGCCTCGGCCTCCTTCACCTCGGCCTGCTTCAGCGAACGATTGGGCGCACGTCCTCTATGCTTGTCAGGCTTCGTGATCGCGGACGTTTGGGTTGGAGTAAGAAGAAGCAGACTCAGCATCAGCAATATTACTGATGCGAGTTTTTTAAGAGTGCACATGAAAAATCCCCCTTTGGATCGATCCATAACCTACGATAGGGGGATTAATTCAATCGGCAATTGGAAATTGGCAATCGCCAATGCCTTTCAGTCTGTCACTAAAAACTGCCTACGAGAACCAAAATACGCCCGCCGGGCGAGGAGGTCAACGTTGTGTCTGGCCGAAGACTGTCAACTCAGCTGAGTCCCCCACGGTTGGGCTAGTGCCCCGCTATCACCGCCAGATGCTTGCGCGCGGGCCTAATTCCCTGCAGGGCTGAGGCAGTAAATCGGCGCGAAAATGCATCTGAATAGATTAACCAATAAGGCTGCTTTGCTTCTCCTCATAGGGTAACCGACAGAAGCCGAAGCGGTGTCCTGGATAATAGGAAGTCACAAGTAATCCATGCAACAAAAGTTCCATCAATCCTCAGTGATTCTACGTGTGTTTGCGGTGATTCTCACTTGCTCGTTTTTCGCCGTGGCCGTCACCGCTCAGGAGAAGGGCGCGAATGTTGCGCCGGCGTCTCAGGCAGGAACGGTCGTACAGAAGCTGACTCTTGATCAGCAGGTCGCAGCTGCGAGCGCCGCTGCTCCAGGCGGAAGTTCAGTGGCGGGAAAGACCGATCAGTCTGCTGCTGGCGCCACGACCGAACTACCGGAGACAGCCTCAACGCCCGGAAAAAAATCGAATAACAACACGGCCCCAGGCAATGTGGCGACGGACTACAAGAAGACTCTTAACAATCTCCAAACACTCTACGAAACCCAGGTTCAAAAGCTTGAACAACAGAATCATCAAGCGCAAGAACTCTATCGTGGAGGACTAATCTCTCGCGTCGAGATGGAGAAGAGTGACAAGGATTTGGCTGATGCCCGCGCCAAGGTCGAGGAAGCTCGGAATCAGATCGCCGCGGCCAATAAGCCGGCGCCAATTGCGCCCGAGGTGAACCCAGGGCTTTCGGACGTTGCCTGGACCACGCGTAATAACACAGTCGACAACCTCGTCCGCTTTTATGGGAACAAGTACGGTGTCGATCCTTATTTGATCTTCTGCCTGATGTCCCAGGAGTCGAAGTTCAGCACGATCGCTACCAGCCCGAAAGGCGCGCGGGGGCTGATGCAGCTGATGCCGGGGACGGCCGCGCGGTACGGTGTTACGAATCCCTATGACGTCGCGCAAAGCATCATGGGCGGTACGCGCTATCTGAAGGATCTTCTGCAGATGTTCAATGGACGGATCGATCTGGCGCTGGCCGGTTATAACGCGGGAGAGAATGCCGTCATCAAGCACGGTTACACTGTGCCGCCTTACGAAGAGACGCGCAATTACGTGCGGCTGATCACGGCTCGGTATGGGAAGAGGCAGATGTCCTCGACGGCCACAGGTCTGTGATTGACGGCCGAAGACGAGGAATAATAAACGAACACGTAATTGGCCGTGCGCGGTTGGTCCTTACGGTCCGCCGGTCGCCACGATTGATTTACGACAGATGTCCAGAATCGAAACAGAAACCCGATCTCAGTCTGCATTCTTTTCGTGACGCATTCGCTGGACGTGAGTGCTCGGTGCGGGGATTCATTGCTCCTGGGCTTTATGCCCGAAACTTGCTTAGAATCTTCCCGCTACCTTGATGAGCCGCGGCGGTTTTCGTCTCATCTAGTGCCGTCGCATCGTGTTCATGAAGGAAACTACCAGACTCGTAATTCATATTCTGGCAATTGCCGCGCTGGGCGTCGGTCTGTGGGCCCTGCTGCACTTTACTGCTCCCAAACGGCAGAGCCGGGGGCAATCGACAAACTCCTTATCTAATTTTACGAATAGTACCAACGACGAACTGTGGGCCCAGGCGGTTGAGAAAGTTAAAGCGGATCGAGGCGATGCGGCCAACACAAAAGCTGCAGCCGAGGTGCCGCCAGAGCTGCGGCATTACGAGGACCGGCACTGGTTTCTGGCCACCCAGGTCGCTGAGGTACGCCAACACAATATCCAAACTTGTCAGGACTTTGTGGATCTTGCGGCGATGATCGTGCGCGGTGAAATGGTTGCGGTTCCGGCGGTCACTGATACCTACGTGCTGTTCGGCGTGGGAGCCAAAGCCGACGACGACGTCTTCAGCCGATATGAAGGGGAGCACAACATCGGACTTTATAACGAAGCACAACTGCGCGATGCGTACACCCGCATCGATGGAACGCGCGCGAACCTGCAGAGTGCGATTGCGACTTTGAAAGCTCAGTCAGGCGCGCTCGGGAAACGCGATCGTATGAAACAAAACGCGCTGCAAAAACAAATCACGTCGCGGCAGCAGGAGTTGAGTTCGACAGATGAAGAGAAAGCGCTGCTCGATCAATTCTACGGACAGCCCGACAGTCGCCAGAAATTGTTTCACGATTACGAGTCGCTCCAATCGCTGGCAAAGAATTTCGGCGGACGCACCTATGACATCGACAAGCCATCTGATCGCCAGGCGATCAAGCTCAGCCTGCTCAGGTCGATGAGACCTCAAGCCTTGAAAGTCCTGGAAGAAATCGCGGCGAGTTACCACCAAACGTTTGATCGTCCTTTACCGGTAAGTTCGCTGGTCAGACCGGAACAATACCAACAGGCCTTGCACAGGGTGAACCGGAATGCCGTCCTCATCGATACGCCACCGCACTCGACCGGCCTGGCGTTCGACATCGACTATCGTTACATGAGCGCTGCAGAACAATCTTTCCTGATGGCCGCACTGGCGCGCATGAAAGACGAGGGGCGCATTGAGGTTATACGCGAGCGGAGCGCTAATTATCACGTGTTTGCCTTCATCAATGGTGTACGCCCGAGCAACGAAGTGATCACAGCGTCCTTAGACGAAGCCAGCCCGCCCGTTAAGGACGCGCATCACGCGACAACCGACAGTGCGAAAGTTAAGAGCAGTTCACAAAAGGCGAAGAAAACCAACGTGAAGGCGAAAAGAAGACGGCGATAATGCTGAAACAGTGCGACCACCATGCGCGAAGATCCGTCGAGCCCGAGACCGAAGCCGGTTTTTCCGCCGAGCGAACGATTTGAGAATAGCCTCGGACTTCACTCGAGATTGATCAATGTCCGTGAAAGGACGATCGAGAATCTGTACAGAACCGCGAGCGGTAGCGAGCGGGATCAGGAGTAAACTTGCGCGAAGTGCTCTTAAGATAATTAATTTTTGAGCTTGAGTCTTTATCCCGCTCGCTACCGCTCGCGGTTCTGTAACACTCAGCCGTCCCGCGGCGCGAACGACATGCGCTCGCATGACCGATGCGCGCGTGATGCTAGGTGAGATCCGCTACTGCTTGTCGTATACCGCCCGAGAGCTGACCCTCTTACCAGCAGAATTAGTTCCGTTAGTCGTCACGGTGCGCGTTCGGCCGTCGGCCGAAACGACTATTCGACCGGTTAACGTTACCTTGCGCCCTTTCCTGGCGGTTAACGCCAACGTATGGTTGTTTATCTTCCGGTATGAACGCGTGTCTGAAGTCGGATCCCCGGTTACAGGGTAGAAGCGCCCATTGAATTTTCCGGTCCACTCGTTATGTGTCGCTGCGCCGCTCCCGTCGACTCCATCGACAGTCACCTTAATGTTGTCGCCCGAAGCTTCGTAGACTACTGTGGTGTTCTTTGACGCGCCTGGGCCGAACTTCGACTTTGCTTCATTCAGCTTCCAGGTACCCATTTGAGGGCTATCGGCCAAGCACACAGTCACGCCCACAAACAATGCCGCCAACGTAAGTACGATCACTATTCCTTTCATATCTCCTCCTCATTGAGTTGCAGAGTGGTAAGACTGATCGGCGGACAGAGGCGAAAACACTCGCCTATGCCCGTTTCAAAAAGTGCCTTCGTGCAGGTCGAAAAGGTTGCTCAAGTTGCTCCTGGGTGGCGGAAGCCTTAACTTTACGACTTTATGAATTCGAGAAG
>WNFO01009136.1_pt1 | contig 10963 bp, 12 predicted proteins | sample 5400251 | NCBI WGS metagenome assembly WNFO01 (sample SAMN13153354, study PRJNA577476) | soil metagenome | isolation source: 100 cm saprolite under Madrone tree | place: USA:California | collected 2016-06-14 | reverse complement strand
GTTCATCTGCAACTTCCGGGCGATCTCTTCAGCGATGTTGAGGCGGTGAGTCCGGCGGGCATTGATGTCCACTTCCTGGAGGATCAGAACATCCGCGTTCATATCTTTCAGGAAATCTATGATCGCTGGCAGACGCAAGCCCCGGTCGATGTTCCAATCGACGATGCGCAAGGAACTGGGCGGCCACATTACCCATCGGAAAGGCGCGAAATTGCCGGTAATGATCTCTGGTATCGCCACATTCAGACTGTAGATGACATAGCGAGCTGCGGAAATATATTCTGCTGGGCAAATGTCAGGTCGAACGGATCATCGATTTCCGCCCACGGCAAACCGGCGGTTGTGGTGAATCCTATCTGCACACCCTCGTCGGCCAGTTCCTGTACAGCAGCATTGAAGAACTCGTTAACACGGCCCGCCACAATCAGGTTGTGAATCTTGCGAAAGAATTGCTCCTGGATGGCGTGGTCAAACACCGTGATGCCGATGTAGGTCGCGCTAAATTCTTTTTTCGATATTTTCTTGCTCATTCGGATCACGCGTCCATTCGAGATGATCACCTTCATGGTCTCATCCCGCCAGGAATGGTCTACGATCATAGATATGGGCGCATCCGCCCGCAACGCCGAATCAAGAATGTCGGGTTTCAAGACTACATCGGCGTTAAGGCAGACAAAACTGTCGCCACGCAACCAGTCGCGCGCCAGCCATAAAGAATAGATGTTGTTGGTTTCCGCGAATGCCGGGTTTTGAATGAAGTGGATGTTCAGCCTGCAGCGATCGAATCGCGATCTCGCGTGGCGGATGATCTGCTGTTTCTCGTACCCCACTACGATGGCGATTTGGTCAATTCCTGCCATAGACAAGGCTTCTATTTGGTGGTCACTAAGATCACCGCTTTCATGATACCTCCTACACCTTTCATGATACCTCCTACACCGCCTTGATTCCTGCCATGCCCGTTGCCGGCTGCTTGAAGAATCGATGGTTGAAATAGAGCGCCAGAGTCCAGATGAGATGGCTGCCCAGTGTTGACAGATAAAAGAGCACCGGCAGCTCTCCAAGCAGGGTGAACAGGACTACGTAGATGATGAGCACGCCTCTTTTCTGGAAGGCCTGGAGATGTCGCACCATTTTTGAAATCCAGTTCGACGAATCATTCTCAAGTAATCGGTAGAAGCGACCCAGGTATTCGTTCGGCCGATCAGGAGTTGTGGCGCGCTTGCGCTGGAGAGAAGTAATAATGACGGACAACAGAGTGCCTGTCAGTAGTACCGCGCCGATCCAGAGTTCGAAGCTGCCGTACTGCCGATAGAGCCCAACTGTGATTCCTCCGAACAGGAGCAGATAGCTCAAACCGTCAGCAAAACCTTCCAGCCAGGTCCCAAATGGTGAGTCAGCAAACTTGATACGGGCCAACATCCCGTCCATCTCGTCGAACAGGCCGGCGATGTAGAAGAGCAACGCCCCAGCGACATACGCCCAGTAAAATCCGCCCGCGAACGCGATCGCGGACAAGATCGATACGGCTACACCTCCGAAGGTCACGGCATTGGGCGTGATGCCCGTGTGCGAAAGCCACTTTACAAAGGGACGGCACAGGCGCCGGTTGAACGAGGTATGAATTCCATCTAGAACTTTTCCCGAGTGCACGACCAGGAACTGTTCCGCGGCCGCTGCAGTTTCTGGTGAGATGACCGCGATGCCCTCTACATTCCGGTGGGGGAGGGCCGTAGAGATCTCACCGCGAGTCATCTCGTTTGTTGTAACGAAAGCTGGCCTGCTCCAGTCGACTGAATCCATGCCCACTAACGGCAGGCGAACCAGCGACTGTTTGTTGGTGACCCAGTTCCAAGGCAACCACATGAATTGGGTGTCGAAGCCATCCAGCACACTTACCCAACTCGACCGAGCGCGCGGATCGAAGTTCTTGACTCGGAGCAGTCTGACGGTGCCTGGTCCCCTGAGCAAAGGGGACTGCATGCAAATGTCCGCAAGTTCAGTCGGTGCGTTTTCCGGCCAGACAAGCAGGACATCATCGGCGCCAGCGCGCACCGCCGTTGCCAGAGTTCTCAAGAGCAAAGGAACGCCGCAGACGGGCCGCATGAGCACTTTCGCATCCGTGTAGCAGTCCGCTACAGTTGCGAATTCTGGAACCACTACAACGAATTGCATAAGGCCAATTCCTTCCCACCCGATTCGAGCGTCCGGTCGATTGATTTGTTCTGCTCCTTGGGGCGTTGTGATCTCCAGGCCAGCCAGGCAAGACCTGCTGCGGCCCACAGAAGATCCCGCGTGCGCCGAGTCAGCGCCAGTGTCAGACCGAAGGCTGGTTGTAGTCCGATTGCCATGAAAGCTGACATAGCTCCGCCTTCGTCGGCGCCCAGTCGCGCGGGAACCCATCCCGTCGCCATCTTGACCGCACGCGTAAAGCCCTCAATGGCAAGCACCGCTATAACGTGAATTGGCAGCCGTAACGCCCACAGGACCACCACCACTTCCGAAGCCATGAGGAACTGGCATGCCACGTCGATCCAGAACATGCGAGACACAACGGCGGGGTGCTGGACGCGATAGTCGCGCAGCGAGCCTTCAATCTTCTCGGCGCGTTTGAGCCACGCTGGGGACCTTCTCAAGCCTTGCGCGACGCTCGACAGGATTGGTTTGCGGCGGGTAATCAACAGTAATGCCAACGCAAATATTGCGAAGAGTGCGGCCGCCGAAGTCAGATATCCACCATGCGCCACCAGCATGGCAATGCTGATACAGCCAGCCATTCCCAGCAGCGCAGACGTGAGCCAGTACACTCCGCTATCGAGAAACGTGGCTGTGATCGTAGGCGCGACGGCGGTTCCCAGGAGTTGGATTTTCATCGGCTCCGACAACACCGGGCCCAGCACCGTGAGATAGCCCATGGACTGTGATGCCAAGCGGATTCCGACCAGATCAGTGAGGGCAACCGTGATTCCTTCGGCTTTGAGCGCCGTCGACCAGGCAACTGTCTGTAGCAAGAGACGACACAGGCTGAGTGCAATCAGAATTGGCAACGCAAATCGCAACGCCTTGAGTTGCTGCAAAATCGCGGAGAGCCCCATGTGCTGGATAACCCACGCGAACAGCGCCGCACCGACCAACGCTGCGAGTAAGGCGGCTTTCCTCATTGGGTCAGCCTCGCTTCGTGATTGCGATCATCGGCTGCATGGTCGGGTGGATTTAGCGCGTATTCAGAATTCTCGATCGTCAATTCCGCCGGGCCAAAGATACGAATCTCACTCACGGAATGAGTCGAGGCTGCGAACCAGAAGGGGCCAACTTTTTCATAGGTGTGGACGAAGTGGACGTTGCGAGTCCAGAAGGACGGATTTCGCGCCGGACGCCCCTCAATCCGCACGATGGAGTAATCGGTGGCGTCGACCCAGATCTTGCCGGCGATCAGGTACTTGTTCTCGGCTTTCGGAATTAACGACAACACGTAGGCTGAACGCCCATCGATAATGTCTTGCCCCGCGCCCTGAAAGTCGTAGTTTGCGGGGATGATGCGGGTGCTGCTTCGAGTATCGCGGCGGGATGCCTCGGCCTCTTCCTTCAACATCTTGTACAACACGTGCTTGCGGATCCAGCGTGACCCTTCTTCGGACAGGGTCGCGAATTCTTTCACTCCGTCCTTGGTGCAGGTTATCCGCACCAACATCTCCGCTCGACGCTGTTTGTTGAAGGCAACATAATGACGGGTCGCGGTGTAGCCTTGGAGTTGAGTCTGGCGCCGGGCATCCAGTTGAATCATCCTTGCGACCACTTCGTCCGCGGTGGGAAGGACCTCGTTTGTCTGTGCGATCCCGAGCCTGGCTGTCAGGACCACAATCGAGAGGGTCAAAATCACGGAGTTCATCGCCATCTTCATATCTAAAACTCCCAAACGAGCTTTGCGTGAAAGGTGCGGCCAGGCGGGTTGAAGAACTGGCCGAAACGGTTGCTGTCGATATCGTTTTGCACGTCGCGGGGATTGGAGCGATTGAAAATGTTGAACACTCCAAAGCCAACTCGTGCACGTTGCTCCCGAATGGGTAGCCGGATTTCCCGCAGAACCTGGAGGTCGGTCGAAATGAACCTGGGGAATCGTCGCTCATTGCGGAGTCCGACAAATTGGCGCGATTCGTTCACTACCGAGTACGGAAAACCGGTGTGCACATCTAACACTGGCGACACGGTCAATTTCCAGGGCGCGGCAATTTCGCCCCACGCCAGGAATCGGTTTGGGGCGTCGAAGGATAGGCGCCCAACTTGATTGGGTTGGATAACCGCTTGCGGATTATTTCCAAAGAATTGGTTGAAATCGTTCAGGTCCCCGTGAGCCTGAGAGCGGACATAGGAAGCGTTCAATGTATTGTGGCCTACTCGATACCGTGTCGTAACCTGAAACTCGCGATAAAAATCGCGCCCGCTGTTGGCAAGTGAGAGGAATCCCGATTCTCCGAGGGTCAGGGGCGTCAGCACAAAGCTGTGCACCGTGTTGCGCTGCTGGTACGAGACGCGCACCAGCAAGTTGTCGAGGAGCTGACGATCGAGCTCGAGATTCCACACCTCGCTGCGCGGATTTCGAAGCCCACCCGAGATGACGTTGGCGTAGGTGGTCGAGCTAAGAACCTGACGGAGAGGATCGAGTCCGATCACAGTGCGCCCGGGCAGATTGGGAAAGGCAGGAATATTCAGTGGGATGCGATCGTAGAAAAGGCCAGCGCCGCCTTTGAGCAGTGTTTTCCCATCGCCGGTCAGGGCCAACACAAAACCAGCGCGCGGCGCTGTGTTGATCGAGTCCGTGACCGAATCGCGGTCGAATCGCAGTCCCAGGTCAAAGGTGAGCCGGCCAGAGAGCGTCCACTTATCCCCGACAAACCATGCGGTCTCGTTCTGATCGATCGAGAAACTGGAGACGGGGCCGAACTGAATTCGCTGTAGGGGAAATCCCGCAACACCGACAATGTCTACGGGCAGAAACTGTTCGCGGCCATCGTAAGAGCTGTGGGCGAAACTGATTCCAGCTTTCAGTTCGTGCGATCCGTGGAATTGATGGGGACGCAATTGAAAAATCTCTTGCCATTCCACTCGAGAAGTTTCGCGGTGCTGGCGATTAAAGAATCCCCCCTCGGTGGTTTCCACCAGGAGCTCGTAGGGAGCGTCACTGTTCGGCAGTACGTCCGCATCAAATCTCCTGAAACTCAGCTGTGACGTCAGCAGGTTGCTCGAATTGGTAACGTAGCGATGCTGGACATATGTTTGGTATCCGCGCTGATGCAGGTTGGGCGTAGCTTCCTGTGGGGTGAAGGTATTGAGTCCGAGGTAGTCAAGTTTTTGCGGGAAGATTGCGAATGAAGCGGTCGCTGTTTGTTTAGGACTGATGTTCAAATCGACTTGTGTGTAGGAATCAAAACTCTCGAGCTTTGTGTCACGCTGAAGCGGCGGCAAACTGTTTACCGGCGTTCGTACAAAGCGATAGTCGAAAGACTGCGTGAAAGCAATCCGGTCTTTCATGATCGGCCCGGAAAACGTTACGCGAGGAGTCGCGGCACCAATGCCAATAATTGAGTCGTCTCGCACACGCAGGCGTGGAATCAAGTTCTGAGCCGACACGTGGAACTTGTTGAAGCTTCCGGTGCGGGTCTCGACTTTCGATACCGCGCCAGTGAACTTGCCGTATTCGGGATCATAGGGAGTGGACAGAACTTGAACGGACGAAACCACGTCGATAGGCAGGTTGATCGCGTTTGCACCGGTAACCGGATCGGTAACGTCGGCGCTATTCACGAGAGACCCGTTCTGAGATGAACGCGCCCCCTTCATATTTATGCTGCCGTCCGGGCCGCGGACCACACCCGGCACCAAGGGAAGCAAGCTTTCGAAACGCTCGTTCACGTTCGGTGTGTTCTTGACCGCTGATTCGCCGACCGTATTGCTTCCTGCCGCCTCTTGCGTTACCACCGTATCTGAGGTCGCGGTTACGTTTGTCGACTCCGATACAGTTTCTACTTTCATCTCCAGCAGCGCCTCCAATGCGGTTCCCGCCGTGATGACAACCGTTTGGGTCGCGGTCATGTGAGGAGCTAGTGCCTTGAGGTTGTAAGACCCAGGTGGAAGTGCGTTGAACATGTATTTGCCAGCGGCGTCAGCTTCAGTTTCTCTGGCGTCGGGCCCGTCTAAAAAGACCTTGGTGCCAGGCACAACTGAGCGACCTCCATCCGCGTCGGAGGTGAACACCACACCCTGCACCGAACCTGTTTGGGATTCTGTCTCTCCGCCGAAAGCACAAGCAGCAACGAGGCCGATGAAAATTGCCAGGCTTGATATCCTTTTGTTCATCACAACTCCCTCGACACTGCGGCTACAGTTTTGGCTTACCTGCTGCGCATACGAACTGCGGCCGTAGGGCCCGGAACCTTATCGCTGTCAAATCCTTATCTTCTGGCAACTCTTTGTCCTCAGCCTTCTTGATCAAGAGCATGAGCTGGGTTAAAAACTGCAGCGCCTTTCATCGGTAAAGACAGCTTCATCTGGATGCAAGGCTGCTGTGTCACCCTCGCGCCATCGCTAGAGACGAAAGCAACACCCATACCAAACCCCTTACTACGCTAACTGATTAAATTCGTGGGAGACTCCGAGACGGCAGAATGAAATTGTTGAAAAGGTTGAAGGTGTTTTCGACAGTGTCGAAGTCAATTTCAACAGCGAGACAACTGCTTCTTAGCGACTTAGGTTTGCTGAGGGGTTGGCAATGCCCGGGTGGACTGCATGGAAATCACAATAGACTCGCTGCGCCGAACCTCTGCCATTCAAGCGTGAACCGCAAGGACGGGGCAGGGTCCCAACTGAAGGGCCCTTTAGGTCGTCGATCCAAACACCGCTAGATTCAGAGCGCCACGGCCACGCACTGCCATAATCACTATGTCGATTCGCGCGTCCAAGGCGAGTTGGATGATTTGCTGGTACGGGCTCCCCACCCGTGCCATTCGATTTCGTTGGAATTTTCCTTGAAGACGAGGACGTCGAGATGATCGAAGCTGATCAGCTCGCGCAATTGGTCGGCGAGAACTCGTGCCAGCTTTTCCGGTTCCCCACAGGCAGAGAGTGCCTCAGAGATGCGAAACAGCGCTTCATAACGCCGAGCATCAGTTACCAGCGCGAGCTGCGGTTCTGGGCTCATACTTTCGCGCGCGGAGTGATCCCCGCAATTCTGGCAAGATTGTATGCCAACAGAAAGAGATGACCTATGTCGCTGAACAGTCGCACTTTTTCACTTGTGCTGTAGGTGTCGGCCAGCATCAACATTTTCGACTTTCAACACCGCGTTCTCGACCCTTCTTTTCCATCGCCCTTTGTTTCCCCGAGTTAGGAACTTAGGCCAGTGCATTCTTTTGGCAACTCACCTGCTCCATTCAACTTGAAAGCGTCGGGATTTATAAATCCAAAGGCGCCCGTGAACTAGCGCCGAGTTTCGGGTAGTGCTGGCGTCCCGCCCGGCCCTCCCACCAAATGTTCAGCACGGTAAACCATATGCCGACGGATCGGAGGAATGTCATGGCGAAGGTGATCGAATTTTACGTTTCAGATCTTTTTCGCAAGAAGGTGAAACCGGTGCCCGCGAAGCACGGGGAAGTGATCGAATTTCCCAAGGCGGGAAAGAAGTCAGCCTGATTGCAATTGACGAAGCTGGCTCCAGAGAGAAGCGCTAGGGACCGATGCCCGCGCTCTGGCTGGAGCCGACGCTGTTCTGAAGCACACACGAAAGGGAGGATCAATCTGCATGCAACGTGTACACATTCTCGGAGCTCTCATCGCCGGCGCGCTGGTGATTTCCTCCGTAGCCCAGGACGATCATCCGCAACCACCCACGAGCACTAGCGTGACAGCAATTGCAGCCGCCGAGACCTCGAACATCGCAGAGACGCCCGCAACCGTTTCCCAAGTGACGTCGACGCCGCAGGACCTTCTCAAGGAATACGAAAAGCAAATGGCTCTTGTGTCGCTGAAAACCTGCGAGGAACTTGCGCAGATAGCCCAAGCCGCTCGCGAAGGCCGGATCGACCCTGAACAGGCAGAATACGTCAGTGGCCGTCAGCTGCAGTTGGGAATGATCCGATTGCAATTTCTCGACACGCTGCACCAGATCCTGGACGACAAAATCCAGAAAGAGACACAACAGAGATCTGAGGTGCAGAGTGCGGGCGACACATTGCTTGTGCCTCCCCCAGACTCGTCGCCTGACGTTTCGCAGGAAATCGTCAAATACCTGGAGCTGACGCCTGTGCAGATCGCCGCTATCCAGGCGCAAATTGAAAAGGAACGAGGTCCGGTGCGGCCGCTGGTAAAGCGGCTCGCGAAGAATCGCCGGTCTCTGATAGCGGCCACGCTCAAGGGACATTTCGATGCCGGCAAGGTGCGCGACCTCGCGGCCGAACAGTCGTGCATCCAGGAGCAGCTCATCGTCGCCAACGCACGACTGCAGGCAAAGATCTACAAAATCCTTACGCTTGCGCAACAACGAAAAATCGATAAGATGAGGACCCAAACCGCTGGCCTGACGAAACCACCTTTCTTGGAATGGTAACCCGATCTGTCGCGCCCACCGCCCTCCGTTGCTCAATGGAAGCATGGAGAAGAAATCACGGGCGATAGGGGCACGTCCGCTTTTATCATCGCGGTCGCCGTCTTGGTGGAGATCGGCGTGATGTTTGCGCCGTTGACTGCGAAGTTACTTCTTCAAAGTTTGCCCTTGCCCTTGCTCAGAGTGGAATACGGCGGATTGAAGCCACCGTTATTGTCGGGGATACTCAACCGAAGGCTGTCATACTCCTCACGTAAGTGGCACTTGCGCAGTCGAGTTTCCACTCCCGTTGAAATGTCACTGCATCGCTCTGAATTCCAAAATTTTTAACGTCGGATTTCGCTGGAAGCATTGTTTGCTCTTGTGGCTTCCCTGAAATCACGACGGACCTGCTCTTCGCTTTTTAGGGCCTTGTTGAGGTCCTGAAGGATCTTCAGCAACTCATCGGGATCATTTGCTTCCAGTGCAGCGCTGCACAACTCTCTCCAGTTCTTGCGCTCTCCTTCAGCCATGTTGCATTTCCTCCGAAAGTTTGGATTCCGTAACCTCGTGCTTCGTGTACTCCGCAATCTGCTGCAGTGCTCGCATACGCGCCTCCCGAACGTCCTGCTCCGAGCAACCTAAGAGATCGGAACCCTCCTTATCGGGGTATTGTTCGAGGACCGACATCACAAAGACAAACCGGTCGAAATCTTCGAGCGCAAGCACACTCGCGATTGTGGCTTGGTGATCTTGAGTCCGTTGGAGCCCGCCACCGACTTCCGGAGGCATTCCGGCAAAGGTCCCGCTGGCGCGGTTAGGATGGGGCGACATTATCTTAATAGCATTGTTGACTATCGTGCGCTTGGCCCAAGAATGAGCCCATTCCTTGAATACTGGGTTTCCTTTCACGGTATCCTCAACGCCGGCGACGAAGCACTGCTCCGCCTTCTCATGATTGGCCGTTAACAAAAGGGAGAGCAGATACAGACCTGTCATGTCTTCCGTGAATAGCTTGCGGATATGACCTTTGTTTAGCAAGTTCACTCTTTGCATTTCTTGTCACCGAGGTCTGCCTTCCCTGGGTTTTTCCTGCTTCGCAGCCTGAGTTGCTGGAGTAAGTGCCTCGTAAGGACACCACTGCAACCGAACCTTGCTCCCTCATTCATCATCTGCAGAAGAGCGTCCTCTGCTTCCTAGCTGACGACTATTACGCTCCCCATGTCAATCACCAGCTCACGGCCGTTGAGTTCCGCCTTGGCTCTCTTCCATGCTGTCCTCAATTCCTCGACCCACGGCGCGATTAGCCGGCCTTCGAGGACCAGCCAGCATTGGGTGCGGCTGTCGACTACAGAAATCTTCAACATGCTGTTTTCCGTTCCACCATGGAAAAGGCAACCCGCATGCCAAACTGCGGCCGCTGCAAGTCTTTTAAATTCAAAGTCGGTGCGAGCACCGCACACTGCACTGTCAAAATTGTCGAAGTCAATCTCAACAGGACATGCGGGCCGCACTATCGGGTCGTGGCCCTCATCATCGGACTTAGCCTCGTCGGGGTGGTCATATTCGGTACCACCGCCGGACCCATGGTGCCTTTCTTGCTCCGCCGCTGCGGGCTTTGATCCCTTACAACGCCATTCAGTGCGTCCGTGTTCCTGTAGCAGCACCAATCACAAAGTGTGGGCGGCGAAGTTTACGGCTCGGCACCCGAATCTGGTAGCGCTCGAAATTTCCAGCTTCAAATGCGGTCACGATGCGCCGATCTATGGCGTGATGCGAAGGCATTATCGAGCAGTCCGGGACGCCGTATTTCTGCTTCAAGGACCTCGACGAGAACAAGCCCTCGGGGTGGATCCGTATTCGCGTGGAAACGATTGATTATTTCCTGCGGCGGTATCGCGAAGAAGTCATCCGCAAGCGCAAGGCGGGGCAGGAGATCGAGGCCCAGTTGGCAGCGCTTGAGGCGCAGTTACGGCGCGACCAATTCGATGCCGAAGCGCCGACAGTGGAAGTCGCAGCCTGGGAGCAACCGGCACAAGGTATGGCTGCTGACTAGAACAGCAGACCAAGCAGAACTCTTTTGATCGAAAGTAAGTGCGAAATGCGTCAGAGGAAACAGAAATGGCCACCGTCCCGAGATTCCGCATTGATGTAGACATCCACAACTTGCTGCTTCCGAGAGCACTTCGGCCGCGATTGCACCGACTGCTCCAACTTCCAATTTATGTCGGGGCTGGATGCAATTCAGCTTTCAGGCTCCAATGGCCCTACCAAACCCATCCGCATTGACAACGCACGGACTCGCACAATTGGAGCTTGTGCAAGAGTGCTTTGCAAATGGCGCATGATCTCATCCACATAGGTTTCCCTCGAGGATCGCGCGAGAAC
>WNFO01005664.1_pt1 | contig 10963 bp, 10 predicted proteins | sample 5400251 | NCBI WGS metagenome assembly WNFO01 (sample SAMN13153354, study PRJNA577476) | soil metagenome | isolation source: 100 cm saprolite under Madrone tree | place: USA:California | collected 2016-06-14 | reverse complement strand
ACATGCCCTGTACGATAGCACGTCCCGCGCGCCGATTCATGTCCGGTCGCCGATCCGATCGTCGGACGGCGAGCCGCGCGCGAGCCAGTCGCTGAACGCGGGGACGCTGCGACTCAGTCGCCATTCGTGCAGGATCTCGAGCGCCATCGCCCGCAATCGTGCGGCTCCGAGCGCTCCAGACACTGGGTGAGCAGCCAGCCGTCGAGCTCGTCCCGATCGGGGTCTTCGGCGACCAGGCGCTCGGGGCCTGGCGGCCGGTGGTAGCCGTGCGCGAGGACAGCCAGATCGAGCGCGAGCGAGTCGAAATCGGCGAGGGCGATGTCGGAAGGCTCGGTGGGCAGCAGCACGGTCAGCGTCTTGACGTAGCCGCGGCACGCCTCGCAGGTCTCGACCTGATGCCGCGCGCCCGCGTCGTCCGAGACGAGGGCGGCCGGAGCGGCCGCCGGCCGCGGCCGCCCTATCCCTCGCGGTGGCGGGGCCGGTTCAGGGTCGCCTGGTTCAGGTGCCGCTGCCGTCACGCTCAAGCTTGATCGTGATCGCCGCCTCTACTAAGGGGTCCTCGGCCACCCCGTACAGCATGTTCCCGGAGTGAATGAGCGTGACCCACGGACCCTGCGAAGCGCGGAGAGTGACACGGTTTCCGCGCGTGACGACGGTTCCCGACCACGTCCACCTCTTCGCAAGGTTGTTCGAGGCCGGTGCGGGCGTGACCGTCTCTGTGAACGTGCCGTCTTCCCTAATCTGCAGGACGCAGTTGGCATCGTCCAGGTAGAAGCCACCACCACCACCGGCCCAGCCGAAGGAGCCGTGCCAGGTGCCGGTGAGCTCGCTTGCGGGAGCGAGCGCTGCCCGTACCGGACCTGAGCCAGATCCGGCACTAGGCCCGGCGCAACCAGCTACGATCGCCATCAATACCGTAAGAACTGCGACGAACGCTCTCTGTCGCATATGACCGTACCTCCCTGCTCTTTTGGATGCGGCATGCAGGCAAGGAGGTGCACTCTTCAATTCTTCTCATCGAAAGCGCTGGCTGACGACAGTCACCTCATCGTTGAAGGCTATTGACCAGGTGGGGTCGTCTGCGGGACGACCTGCCGCCAGCCCGAAGGACATTCGCGCACGTAGGGGTAGTAGGCCTTGGTGTCGTCGCAGTAGTACCAGGAGGGTGCTTGCTCGGACTGCGGCGCGGTCTGAGCCGATGCCAGGGAGATCCCCAGCAGCTCGACCTCGAAGACGAGGGTCGCGCCCGGCTTGATGAGCGGGGGCCAGCCCTGGTCGCCGTACGCGAGGTCGGCAGGGCAGACGAGCCGGCTCTTGCCTCCGACCTTGACGAGCTGGAGGGCTTCGGTCCAGCACTTGATCACGCCATTCAGCGGCACCGTCGCGGGCCCGCCGCGCTGGTTGGAGGTGTCGAAGACCGTGCCGTCGGTGAGCCGTCCTTCGTAGTTGACGGTGACCGTATCGGTGGGCTTGGGCGCCGCTCCGGTCCCCGATGTGATCGGGATCATGATCAGGCCGGAGGCGGTTTTTGTCGCGCCCGGCTCTCGGGCTGCCTGGTCGACAAAGGCCTGGCTCGTCTTCTTTTCGGCGGCCGCCACCGCGGCCGCGCGAGCCTCCTGGAGCTGTATGATCTTCGGGCCATAGGTCTCGAGGTCGACCTTCGCCGCCTTGTGGAGGCTCCCATCGGCCAGACCCGCCTCAACCAGTTCCAGCTCCGACGCGCTCAGATTGAACGGACTCAAGCTGCGATTGATGGTGAGACCGAGAGCGTAGAGGGTCTTTTGCTCTTCGGTCTCGAGCTTGGGTTCAGCCGCCCCCGCGTTGACCGCGGTGGCAAGGACGAGGACCGTCGACCAGATCACGAGCGTGCGCATGGGATTCCTTTCTTGGTAGTTCAAGCTGGCGCAGTGGCCACCAGGGCCCGGTATGGCACCGACGATGCGACAGAACATGGTGCCGTTAGCCGACCGGAGTGGGGGCGACCTTGAGCCACCCGCCGGGGCACTCTTGCGTGTAGGGGTAGTACGACTTGGCGTCGACGCAGTAATACCAGTACGTCGACGTCGTCGCGGAGGACGGCTGCTGGATGTACTCCTGGGACTCCGGCTGGATCACCAACGGTGGCGCGTAGGTGTACGCAGGGTACGGTGACGGGAACCAGAAGGGATCCCAGAAGAAGGGAAAGACCCCGAAGCTGAATGCAGGCCCCACGAAGCCGAACCGGTGGAAGTGGTCAAAGCGCTCGAACCGATCGTGGCGGTCACGGAACCCGCGTCCGTGGAACTCGCCCCGACCGTCGCCGTGGAACCCATCCCTACCGCCGCCATGGAACCCCCGCTCACCACCGCCACGGAACCCGCCCGTGGCGCCACCACGGAACCCGCCCGCGGCGCCATCATGCAACCCGCCCATACCGCCGCCATGGAACCCGCCCGTAGCGCCACCGTGGAATCCGCCCGTAGCGCCACCATGGAATCCACCCGTACCGCCACCGTGGAATCCACCCGTAGCGCCACCATGGAATCCACCCGTACCGCCACCATGGAATCCGCCCATACCGCCACCGTGGAATCCGCTACCGCCACCGTGGAATCCGCCCCCGCCACCGCGGGCAAGAGCGGGAGTCGTTGTCAGAGTCAGAATGGCCAATGCGAGAATCAACTTGCGGATCATAGGGCACCTCCTCGATGCCACGTTCTCACTTCACTTGTTAGATGCGCGAAGCTCGGCTGGCGGAGCGGAGCCGTCACTTCTCATCGCTATCTCATCCGTCTCTCACCATCGGCGCTCGTGGGCCCAACGGTTCCGCAAGAGTACGAAACGCGCGGAGCGACCACTTGCGGAATGTTGCGAAAAGCTCCGGGCTCGTTCCTCCCCGACCGGTCCGGATCTCTTCTAAAGTGTGGCATCAGAGGAGAAGCGATCGTGAGATACCGTCTCGCTGACGTCCTGGCAATTCTCGGAGTCACGTTGCTCTTCGCTGCATTCGCTGGCGTCACGCAAGCCACGGACCCAGATTGGAAGGCCGTCGAGCAGGCGCTTGGAAACTCGGGGCAGTTGCAGGCCGGGGACGTTTTCCGGGTGGGCATGCCGCGCACCGACCTCTCCGTCACCGTCAAAGGGGTCCCGGTCAAGGCCGGTTTCGCGCTCGGCTCTTACGCCGCCTTAGCGGCGGACTCGAAGTGACGGCCCTCCTATCCTGGCATTCTCCGCCTCCAGGATGCGGAGGGCGGCCAGGTGCCCATTCCGGCTCAGCGCGGATCCTGGCTCGCCCGCGCCGTATCGGCCTTCAGGACCTCGATCTCCGCTTCCCCGGCCGCGTCCGCGAGCAGGATGAACAGGTAGATCCGATCGCCGACGAGCTTTGCCTCCTGAAGCGATACCATGGTCGGTCTGAACGCGATGGCGTGGGACGTGACGTCGGCGACGGCCGCCCGGACCGCCTTCTCCAGGGTCGGCTCGTCCGTGGCCTCGCCGGCTGGGATCGAGGTCACCGCCTCGATTAGATATGCGCCGGCGGGCCCGGCCGTCGTGATGAGAGTAAGGCCCATGATTACCACGATCGGGAGCACGCGAATCTTCCTCATGTAGTCCTCCATCGATCATTCGGTGCGGCTCACGCTTTTATGACGATGTGCGGCGGATCGCTGGCGGTTGGTGCTCTGGTGTCGTTGCTCGTGAGACTGGCATGGGCCCATCCCGCTGCCGGCCAGCGTCTCGGCCAGTCCGCGCGCATCGCACCAGAGCATGTAGCCGCTCGCTGACGCGTCATGAAGCCGGTACCGGCACCCACGCCTCCGGGCAGCTCGCCACGTACGGGTAGTACGCCCCATAGCTTGGGCAGTAGTACCAGTAGTAGACCTGAGGATAGTATCCGTAATACGGGTAGACGAACCCGGACCCGAACCCGAAGCGGCCGCGTCGGTCGTGATCATGGTGTCCGTCGAAGCCATGGTGTCCGTCGAAGCCATGGTGTCCATCGGAGCCATGGTGTATCTGCGCCACGCCTGAATGACCGCCCCCGAAGCCGTGACCGGCCATTCCTCGCGCCTGACCGGGCGCGTTGAACACGAGCACGATCGCCAGTGCGGCGAGCGCCACAACTGCCAACTTTGTATTTCGTATGATCTTGTCCACGATGATTCCTCGCTTTCTCCTTCCATACCTTTAGACGACACCGTGTCACCGGAGATTCAGCCCGCTCGACACGGTTGAAACGCTCGAGCCCTGCAGTGCCAGAGATTTCCGCAAGAATCCGCTAGCCCATGCCCGAACCTTTCCTGCTCGCGTTCCCGTCGAGAAGGAGGAGCCAATCTTAGGCCGAGCTCAGGCGAAAGGTGAGTTGACCAGGGTATGTGGATCGTCAGGTTAGCGCTCAACCGTCCCTATACCTTCGTCGTCCTCGCCCTCTTGATCCTCATCGCGAGCCCGGTGGTCATCCTTCGCACCCCTACGGACATCTTCCCGAACGTCGACATCCCGGTCATCGCGGTCGCCTGGCAGTTCACCGGCCTCAACCCGGAAGAAATGGAAGGGCGGATCACCAACCAGTACGAGCGGGTCCTCACGACGACGGTGGACAACATCGAGCATCTCGAATCCACGACGGTAAACGGGCAGGCGATGGTGAAGATCTTCTTGCAGCCGAATGCGCGCCTCGATACCGCAAACGCGCAGGTGACGGCGGTGTCCCAGACCATCCTGCGGTCGCTTCCAGCGGGCACCCAGCCTCCTCTGATCATCAACTACAGCGCGTCGACGGTGCCGATTCTCCAGCTCGCCCTCTCCGGTCTCTCCGAGTCCGAGCTCTTCGACTCCGGTTTCTACTTCTTGAGGACCCAGCTCGTGACCGTTCCGGGCGCGTCCATTCCGTATCCGTACGGGGGCAAGCAGCGCCAGGTGATGGTCGACCTGGATCAGGGCCTGCTCCAGTCGAAGGGGCTCTCCCCGGCCGACATCGTCACCGCCATCGGCCAGCAGAACATCGTGCTGCCGTCCGGCACCGCGAAGATCGGGGACTTCGAATATGACGTCACGATGAACGCGAGCCCCCGGACGGTGGCCGAGCTGAACGACCTCCCGGTCAAGGTGGTCGGCAACTCGACGGTCTATCTCCGGGACGTCGCCAACGTGCGGGACGGGTTCACGCCCCAGACGAACGTGGTCCGCCAGGATGGCCGCCGGGGCACGCTGATCACGATCCTGAAGACAGGCACGGCGTCCACCCTCGACGTGGTGGGGGGCATCCGCAAGGTCCTACCCAGGGTGATTCCGACACTCCCGCCGCAGCTGAAGATCCAGCCGCTGGCCGACCAGTCCATCTTCGTGCGGGCAGCGGTGAGCGGGGTGATCCGGGAGGCGGTGATCGCCGCCTGCCTCACCGCGGTGATGATCCTGATCTTCCTCGGGAGCTGGCGGAGCACGCTGATCATTGCCGTCTCGATCCCCCTCTCGATCCTGACTTCGCTCATCGTCCTGGGCCTGCTCGGCGAGACCATCAACATCATGACGCTCGGCGGCCTCGCGCTCGCCGTGGGCATTCTCGTCGACGACGCCACCGTGGAGATCGAGAACATCAACCGGAACCTCGACATGGGGAAGCCCGTCGTCCAGGCGATCCTGGACGGGGCCCAGCAGATCGCGGTGCCGGCGCTCGTCTCGACGCTGTGCATCTGCATCGTGTTCCTGCCCATGTTCCTCCTCGGTGGAGTCGCCCGCTACCTCTTCGTCCCGCTCGCCGAGGCGGTGATCTTCGCGATGCTGGCGTCGTATCTCCTGTCACGAACGCTCGTGCCGACTATCGCCAGGTACCTGCTCCCGCAGGTGGTCGAGGACGCGGCGCCGTCGAGAAACCCGCTGGCGCGCGCGCAGCAGGCGTTCGAGCACGGGTTCGAGCGGGTCCGGCTCGCCTATCGGGAGGTGCTTGCCCGGCTGGTCGACCGGCGCGTCATCTTCATCCCGGTGTTCCTGGCCATCTGTCTCTGCGCCTTCCTGCTCGCGCCGCGGCTCGGCGAGAACTTCTTCCCGGACACCGACAGCGGGCAGTTCACCCTCCACCTGCGAGCCCAGACGGGGACGCGCATCGAGGAGACGGCGCGGCTGACCGACCTCGTGGAGGCGGCGATCCGGCGCGAGATCCCCGCCCGCGAGATGGAAGTGATCCTCGACAATATCGGGCTCCCCTACAGCGCCATCAACTGGATGCACAGCGCGTCCGGCGTCATCGGGGCCGCCGACGCGGACATCCTCGTCTCGCTGAAGGCAGACCACCGGCCCACCGCCGACTACGTCCGGGCGCTCCGCCAGAAGTTGCCGTCGGAGTTCCCCGGCGTGACCTTTTACTTCTTGCCCGCCGACATCGTGACGCAGATCATCAACTTCGGGCTGCCCGCGCCGATCGATGTCCAGATCGAGGGGGCGGACGTCGAAGGCAATCGCCGCGCCGCCGACAAGATGCTGAACGAGCTCCGACGGGTGCCGGGTCTCGTCGACCTCCGGCTCCAGCAGCGTTTCGACTACCCGAAGTTCGACGTCGCCATCGACCGCACGAAGGCGGGACAGGCCGGATTCACCGCGCGGGACGTCGCGAGCAGCCTACTCGTCTCGCTGAGCGGGAGCTTCCAGACCACCCCAACCTTCTTCCTGAACTTCCAGAACGGGGTCAACTACAACCTCGCGACCCAGACGCCGCAATACCGGATCCAGTCCCTGCAGGACATCCAGAACATTCCGATCACCACGCCGACCACCACTCGGCCCGGCATCCTCGCCAACGTCGCGTCGATCACGCGCTCGAGCGAGACGGCGGTGCTGTCGCACTACAACATCCGCCGGGTCGTGGACATCTACGGCGCCGTTCAGGACCGCGACCTCGGCGCCGTGGGCCGCGACATCACGCGGATCGTCGACGCGAACCGGCCGCTCCTGCCCCGGGGCAGCTTCCTCACCGTGCGCGGGCAGCTCGCAACCATGCGGACGTCGTACCTCGGGCTGCTCGCGGGGCTCGGCTTCGCCATCGTCCTCGTCTACCTGCTGATCGTCGTGAACTTCCAGTCCTGGCTCGATCCCTTCATCATCATCACCGCGCTGCCGGCGGCGCTCGCCGGCATCGTGGTCTTCCTCTTCCTGACCGGGACCACGCTCAGCGTCCCCGCCCTGATGGGCGCCATCATGTCGATCGGTGTCGCGACCGCCAACAGCATCCTCGTCGTGTCCTTCGCCAAGGAGCGCCTCCGCGAGCACGGGAACGCGGCGACGGCCGCCGTCGAGGCCGGCTTCACCCGGTTCCGCCCCGTCTTGATGACCGCCCTTGCCATGATCATCGGCATGGTGCCCCTGGCGCTCGGGCTCGGTGAAGGCGGCGAGCAGAATGCTCCGCTCGGGCGGGCCGTGATCGGCGGCCTCTTGTGCGCCACCGTCGCCACCCTCGTCTTCGTGCCCGCGGTGTTCGCGCTCCTGCATGGACGGCGGTCTTCCGGAGACTCGCGATGACAGACGATCCGACCGGAGAAACCGAGACTGAGTCCAAGGCGAGGGCGGCGGATGAGCCCCGGCGATCGCAGAGCCCCGTTCTCTTCCTCGCCCTCGGGGTGTTGGTGGGTGCCCTCGGTCTCGCCCTCTACTCGGGGATCAGCGCCCGCAGCGCGGCCGACGCGAGGGTGAAGCGGGCCACCGATGAAGCGGACGTCGCGGTCGTGAAGGTCGTGTCGCCAACACCGGGCGCGCCGACGCAGGAGATCCTGCTCCCGGGCACCACCCAGGCCTTCACGGACGCGCCGATCTTCGCCCGCACGAACGGCTATGTAAAGGGCTGGTACTTCGACATCGGCGCGCCCGTGAAGCAAGGGCAGCTCCTCGCCGAGATCGAGACCCCCGAGGTTGACCAGCAGCTCGAACAGGCCCGGGCCGACCTCGAGACGGCCCGGGCCAATCTGCGGCAGGCCCAGATCACCGCCGACCGCTGGCGGGCGCTTTTGGAGACCGACTCGGTCTCCAAGCAGGAGACGGACCAAGCGGTGAGCGCTCTCAGCGCGACGAAAGCCACCGTGGATTCGAATGCCGCGAACGTCCGCCGGCTCGAGCAGCTGCAAGGGTTCGAGAAGATCTACGCTCCCTTCGAGGGGGTCATCACGGCGCGCAACGTGGACATCGGGGTCTTGATCAATGCGGGATCGAATACCTCGGGCCGTGAGCTCTTCCACATGACGGCCATCCACACGCTCCGCGTCTTCGTGGCCGTGCCCGAGGTCTACTCGCGAGCGGCCCGCCCCGGAAGCACCGCGACCCTCACCCTCGATGAGTTCCCCGGGCGGTTGTTCAAGGGCGCCCTCGTGAGGAACGCCAACGCGATCGACCTTGCCTCCCGCACGCTGCTCGTCGAGGTGGACGTCGACAATCCGGGCGGAGAGCTGCTGCCCGGAGCCTACGTCTTCGTTCACCTCAAGCTACCCGAGCAGATCGCGTCAGCCACGGTTCCCGCCAACGCACTGCTTTTCCGCGCCGAGGGACTCCAGGTCGCGATGGTCCGGGACGGCCGGGCGCAGCTCGTTCCGGTCACGATCGGGCGTGACTATGGCACCACCGTGGAGATCGTCGCCGGGCTTCAGCCTACCGATCAGGTCATTGTGGCGCCATCGGACTCGCTCACCAGCGGCACCCGCGTGCGAATCGCGGGCGCGCCCGCCGGAGCCCTGCCATGAGGGCACGAGCCGCCGGCCTAGCCGGGCTCGCCGCGCTCTTGCTCGGCGGCTGCATGGTCGGCCCGGAGTACACGAAACCGTCGGCGCCCATGACGCCCGCCTACAAGGAGGCGGACGGCTGGAAGGCCGCGGAGCCGAGCGACAACCTGCCGCGGGGTCAGTGGTGGGCGATCCTCGGGGATCCCGAGCTCCAGGCGCTGGAGGAGCAAGTCGCCGAGGCGAACCAGAATCTAAAGATCGCCGAGGCGAGGCTGCGCGAGGCCCGGGCCATGGTCCGTTTTAACCGGGCCGCGCTCTTTCCCACGATCTCGACGAGCTTCGGCGCCAGCTCCATCCGCGACTCGGCCAATCGCCCTTTCGTGCCGCCGGGCGTGAACACGGGCAGCAGCGGCGACCTCCTCTTCTCGCTCGACATGTCCTACGAGATAGACTTGTGGGGCCGGGTGCGGCGGACGGTAGCGGCGGCCCGGCAGGAGGCCCAGGCCACCGCCGCCGATCTCGAGACCGCCCGGCTCAGCCTTCAGGCCGAGCTGGCGATGGACTACTTCGCGCTGCGGGCCGCCGACGCCCAGAAGCAGCTCCTGGACGAGACGGTGAAGGCGTTCGAAGCGGCGCTTCGGCTCACGACGAATCGCTTCGAGGGCGGCGCGGCCCCGAAGTCCGACGTCGCTCAGGCGCAGACGCAGCTCGACACCACGCGGGCGCAGGCCACCGACGTCACGGTGCAACGGGCGCAGCTCGAGCACGCCATCGCAACGCTGATCGGCAAGCCGCCCGCTGCCTTCAGCCTGCCCTCTCGTCCGCTCGACACCCGGCCGCCGGACATCCCGGTGGGCCTCCCGTCCCAGCTGCTGGAGCGGCGCCCGGACATTGCGGCCGCCGAGCGCCGCGTCGCCGAGGCCAACGAGCAGATCGGCATCGCCAAGGCCGCGTACTATCCGACCGTGATGCTGAACGCCTCGGTCGGATTCGAGGGAAGCTCGTTCGGGAACCTCCTGAACGCGTCAAGTCTCCTGTGGGCGGTGGGGGCGTCGATCACGCAGACGATCTTCGACGGCGGACGTCGCCGCGCCACGTCCGACACCGCGCGGGCGGCCTACGATGCAACCGTGGCCGCCTACCGTCAGACCACGCTGACCGCCTTCCAGCAGGTCGAGGACAACCTGGCCGCGCTTCGCATCCTCGAGCAGGAGGCTCAGCAGCAGCGGCGCGCCGTGGAATCTGCACAGCAATCGCTCCAGCTCTTCGCCAATCGTTACCGGGGCGGGGTCGACAACTACCTGCAGGTCATCACCGCCCAGACCGCGACGCTCGCGAACCAACGGACCGAGATCGACATCCTCGGGCGTCGCATGGCCGCGAGCGTGCTGCTGGTGAAGGCACTCGGAGGCGGCTGGGACGTGACGGAACTGCCTACTCCCTAGGAGGAGGTCGGTGACATTTCCGCACGGACACGCAATCCATCCCGCGTGATTGATCGACTGCGGCGTATCGCTCTTGGAAACCTTTTGAGAGGAAGCTGAGGTCTGTCGGAAGGTCGGGACGGCGGTTACGCGAGGGACTGGGCGAACTCGTTCAAGGGCGTCAGCGGAAACCCGCGTTCATGCCATCCCTGCAAGCCGCCCGCGAGCGGACGCACGCGGGTGACGCCGTGCCGGCGAAGGTCGAGCGCCACCCGGGCGCTGGTTGCCTCGTTGGGTCACGTGCAATAGAGCACGATCTCGATGTCTCGCCGAATCTCTTTGTGGCGCCGTTCGAGCTCATCAGGGCTGATCCGCAGCGCCCCGGGGATGACGTAAGGCATGGCCCCCACGTCGAGCTCCGTCCGGAGGTCCACGACCATGGTCTCCTTCTTCTCCTCCAGCCTCCGCTTCAGATCTTCCGGGCTGATTCGAGCCGTACGCAGGGACCGAAGGAAGCGTTGGCGTTGAACATACTTGACTCCCAGGTAGCCTGCCAGGAGCCCGAGAAGCACAAGGAGCGACCTGCCGCCGAGCCGAGATGCCTCGGCCACGACCTGCTCGATCAGATCGGTGAAGACGTATCCCAGGCAAATCCATCCCGCCGACCACGCGAGGGCGCCTCCGGCCTCGTAGAGGACGAATCGCCCAAGATGGACCTTGGCCACACCCGCCAGCGCGGCAGCGAGAGGATTCAACCCGGGTAGGAACTTGGCGGCCAGGAGAGCACGGAGTCCATACGCCGTGAACAGGTCGTCGACCCGGCGCACGCAGGAGTCCGGCTCAAGCGTGATCCGGCACAGG
>WNFO01005663.1_pt1 | contig 10964 bp, 8 predicted proteins | sample 5400251 | NCBI WGS metagenome assembly WNFO01 (sample SAMN13153354, study PRJNA577476) | soil metagenome | isolation source: 100 cm saprolite under Madrone tree | place: USA:California | collected 2016-06-14 | reverse complement strand
TTTTCGATGGGCGGAGCTTGCGGGGCCTGCGATTCGTTCCACTCGCGATTGTCTTTTGGAGTGGGGTGAATATTGTGCGTGGTGGGATCGCCGTTGACGATGGAGATGGTTTGGCCAACCATCACGCCAAGGACGTGGGGCTTATATTTGCAGCCGCTCTGCGTCAGAGTGACGGCTTGCTTGGGAACGTCGAACGCGCGACTGCCGAGTCCCTCCTTCACGTAGATGAAAACGTTCTCTAGGTGGCCGCCGCTGACGACGATGTTCTCGGCGGTATTCGAGCCGGAGCAGTTGGAGTCCTGGCTCATATCGATTTTGGCGGCCCTCGGCGCGGCGCCGTCGAATTTTACCGTTCCGCTTACGCTTGCGGCCGTGGCGGGATCGATTGGCGCAGCCGCGGGGGCTGCGGCCGGAGCGGGCGCCGCAGGCTGCTCTTCTGCGGTTTCCTTCTTGCCGCATCCGGCGACCAGAGCGACGCCGAAGAGGATTGAAATGCTCCCGATTGCTACGTTTTTCATTTTCATTTGTTCTACCTCTCTCCTGAAATATCAGAAATTCATTGACGCGCGGCTCCTACTTAGGCGCGCGCTGCGCGGAGCCGCCCGCGCCGTTGGTTCCCGAGGAACCGCCGCCTGTGGACGCCCCCGCGCGTCCCATTGATGAACTCACTCGCCGCTGTTCTTCGGGCGTGAGCTGGAAAATATACTCGACGAGGAGCTTGGTGTGGTCCTTGTCGTATCCATTGAAAGATGCGGGCGTGGGGCCGGAGAAAGTCCAGCGATTATTTTCGCGCTTAAAAAGACCGGAAGGCATGGAAGTGCCGGGGCTGATGGCTTGCGGGTCGATAATCCAGCGCTCGACCCAATCGGGTTTGAGGCGGCCTTTGCCCTGGAGGAAGTTGGGCGCGGTGGCAGTTTTATCGTGCGCGGGATCGCCGGTAGCGTGACATTTCAAGCAGGGAGCGGCCGGGCTGCTAAAGAGGCTGCGCGCCATATCGGTTTCCTTGGCGGTAAGCGCCGGCGGCGGCTCGGGAATATAGGGGAAGGTCTGCCGTGATAGCGCCTGGAAGAAGCGGACGAGCTTGCCCAATTCATTTTCGGAGAACGAGAAGGTTGGCATGCGCGCCTGGAGATAGGGGCGGATTCCGTTGCGATTGGTGTCCGTATCGCTGAGCGACGGATTGGTGAGGAAATGCAATAGCCATTGGGGATCGACGCGCGCGCCTTCGGTGAGCAGCTTGGGAGGAAGCTGCTCTTGCGCTTCCTGATAGCGGGCCAGTGACATTAGAGAGGTTTTCTGGCCGGGAATCAACTGGTGGCAGCCCATACAGTTATATTTTCGGACGACCCACCAGCCTTCTTGAATATCGCGGCGATAATCCAAGGGCTTGTATTGATAGGTGACGGGAAGAGCGCTTTCCTGGCTGCCCATAAGGAAAGTAGTGAGCGCGCGGACCTGTTCTTTGGCCAAGTGCAGATTGGGCATGCGCAACTTTTCTTCTTCGGGCTTGATCTTGCCTTTGTCCCAGATGTTAGGCTCGGCGAGCTTGTGTTCGAAAAAGCCTTTGTCGTCGTACCAGGGCTGCTTGGCCGGGCCTTCGGGGAGTCGCGCGAGATCGTCGGGATCGGTGATGGGTTCGCTGCCGCCGCGCTGCGCGGTTTCGGTCAGCAGCGCGAAATCGAGGCGCTCGATGGGTTTGCTGCCTTCGGTGGTCAGCTCCGTACCGATGCGGCCTTCGTCTTCCAGGCCGGAAATTTCATGACAGCCGGCGCAGCCAAAGTGCCGGATCCATTTTTTGCCTTCGTCCTTGAGCTTGGGATCGTCCATGAAGGAAGCATCGGGGTAGGAGGAAGGTTCCTGCTTTTTCAGCGTAATCAGATAGCTGGCGACGTCTTCGGCGTCCTGTGGAGAGAGGCGCAGGCTGGGCATGACGGTCATGTTCTGTACTTGCAGTTCGTGGCCGTCATTGGGACATTTGCTGTGGTCCAAATCGAAGACGTATGGCAGACCCTTCTTCTTATAGTCTTCTGGGCCGATATCTTTCTTCTCATACGGACAATAAGGCCGCGTTCGTTCGCGAGCATTGTGGACCCAGCGAACCAGATAATCGTAGTTGTCTTTTTCGCCGACGCGCGTGAGATTGGCCGCGAACGTACCACCCTGGAGTTGGTCGCCTTCTCCAATTGAGTGGCACGCGAGACAACCTCGGGTGTCAAGCAACTCTTTGCCATGCCCGGCGCTGCCGGGCTTGTGCGTAGGCAAAGGATCCGCGAGCGCGGATTGCCACAAGTACGCGGAAATGGATTGGATCTGCTCATCGTTGAAACGGAAATCGGGCATTTTGGTTGTGGCGCGGAAGGCGCTGGGCTTTTTCAGCCAGATGGGAATCCAATTCTGGTTCAGCTTGAGGCGAATGTCCTTGAGATTGGGGCCGACTTTCTTCATGTCCTGCAGGAGACTCTTGGTGGTGCGGTCGAGCTGGACGATCCGCAAGTCGAGTTTGCTGTTGGTGACTTTTAGTGCCACGGCGCGATCGTTGAGGCGATTGGCTTCTTGGTTGGACTCAGCGCTGTCGGCCTGCTTCATCAAGTAATTGGCTTGCTTGAGGTTGTCTTTTTTCTCCTGCTCGATGAGCTTGATTTGCTGAGCGATGGATAGCAGATCTTCGGGCTCTTTGTCGTAGCCTTCATAGCGATGGCAACCCACGCAACCGCGCTGGCGGTAGAGATCCTTGCCATCGGAAAGAGTCCAACCAACGTCGTTGCTGACCAGCACCATGTCTGCCGCGTGGCAAGTTTGGCAGCCGGCTTCCATATTTCCCCTGGGGAAGAGCGGCCAGAGCCAGTGCTCGTAATTGCCATGAGCTTTTTCGACGCTGGTGGTGGCGCGGCCATTGCCCTGGTGACATGGTGAACAGCCGAATTTGTCCGGGTCATGCGTCTTCAGCAAATCGGGTTCGGGATGGCTGGTGAACGCGCGAGCGTAGTCGTCGGGCTTATTGCCCTTGAGGGACATAGCCGCGGCGGTGAGTTTGACGGGCTCGCGAATGCCCATGTGGCAGGACTCGCAGCGGTCCACGATGTTGGCTTCGGGGACGTTGATCTGTAGGATTTTCGGTTCCCACGCTTCCGTCTTGTCCTGCAAGCCGGCAAGTTGCGAAGGGGTGAGATTGACCATGTGCTCGGAGACGTAGGCGTCGAGCTTTTCCTTTTGTTCGTTGACGGGCTTGATGAGTTCGCCGAGCTCTGCGCTGAGGCTGGTGCGTTCGTTCTTTAGCGCATTGTAGGTTTCTTCGAGCTGCGGGAAATTGTATTTCTGCTTGCTGCCGTCGGGATATTCGACGGACGTGATTTCCTGTTTGTACTCGTCGAGATTTCGCTGTTTGCGTTGCTTCGCGGAGCTGCTGGTTTCCGTCTCGATGTCGTAGGTGGAGGCGTTGACATAGGCGCGGCGGTCGGTGAAAACGTTCTGTACCGCCAGGATCTTGGGGCCGAGGTCGCGCAACTTTTCGTTGATTTCCTTGATGCGCGGTGCGGCGCTCTGGTTGGCCTGCTCAAAGGACAATTTAATAGCTTGGTATTCGGGGGCGACCTCGACATCTTTTTGCGAGGCGCTGGACTGCGAACGCGCGGTCTTTAGAAACGCCGAGTAGCGAGTTTTCCATTCCTGCTGGAAGGCTTTCCACGGGCGTTGGCCGAAATCTTCGTCCCACAGGGCCCAGAACAACGTGGCCATAAGGATGACCACCGCGATGACGTAATGCGGCGCGAGCGATTTGCTTACGATCGGGTCGTCATCGGGAATGGGCTTATCGGGCACCAGTTCCTCCTAGACGTTGAACCATGGGGTGATCCAGACATATTTGATGTGGAACATGAGGCGCAGGAGCATCTTGATGGGCAGGCCGATCATGGTGAGGAAAAAAACCATCAAGATGGAGTATTGCAGCAGGCTCTTGCGCTGATAATTCTTGGCATTATAGCGGCGATACAGCGCATGCACGAGAAAACCGCCAATGGCGAAGAATCCGCCGACAACCGCGGCGCCGAAGATGGCTTTGCCGAGGTTGGAGGTGATGCCGAAAAGATCCGGCAAATCGCGATTGACCTCGTAGATGAGGCGGTTGTGATCCCAGGTTTGCCCGGGCCAGAACCATTGCCAGCCTGGACCTCGAATGAAGGTGCCGATCGTAATCATCGATACCCAGAGAACAATGAAGCCGAAGAGGAACGTGCCGATTTCGAATTTGCGCTGCTTCCAGGTGTAATAGCCGGCGCCGAGCGGGTTGGTATCAATATAAGGGATCACCATCAGGCCGAAGATGATGAGCGTGGGCATGACCACGCCGGCAATCCACGGGTCGAAGTAGACCAGCATTTCCTGCAGGCCGAGGAAATACCACGGGGCCTTGGCGGGGTTCATCGTGAGGTTGGGGTTGGCAGGCTCCTCCAACGGTGCGTTCAGTGTGATGGACCACACCATCAGAATGATGGTGACGATGATGGCGGCGAGAAATTCCACACGAAGAAGAAACGGCCAGACATGAACTTCTTTTTGCCAGCCGGGCTTGAAGGGCCACGCTTTGCGGTGGTGCGTCTTGGCTAAGGCGGCGTCGCCTTCCAGTTGCTCGATGAGCAAATCGTTGGCATGCGCCTGGCGCCAAGCGAGAAAGATATAGAACGCGAGTAGGGGAATGAGGGCGATGATCGGCACATTGTCCGGCGCGGACATGATTTCCCAAAGTTGGCGCCAATCCATGGCTATTTCCTCGGCTCCTTGATCTCAGATTCGAGCACCACTGCGTTCGGGCCAGAAATTCCTCCGTCCTTACGCACACGCCAGAAATGCACCATCATGAAGATCAAGGCGATGATGGGAATTCCGATGCAATGCCAAATATAGGAGCGGAGGAGCGCATTGGCGTCCACGATGGAGCCGCCGAGCAGGCCAAAGCGAACGTCGTTGTAAGGAGTCATCCCCATTTGCGCGCCGAAGGGGCCTTCGTGGCCGAGAAGAGGCGTGGCGCGCGCCATATTGGTGCCCACGGTGACGGCCCAGAAGCCGAGTTGATCATCGGGCAGCAGATAGCCGGTGAAGGAAAGCAGCAGCGTCAGCACCAAGAGGATGACGCCTACGTTCCAATTGAACTCGCGCGGCTTTTTGTACGAGCCGGTGAGAAACACGCGAAACATGTGGAGTTCGACGGCGATGACCATCAGGTGCGCCGCCCAGCGGTGCATGTTGCGGAGCAGCTTGCCGAAAGGCACGTCGTGCTCGAGGTATAGGACGTCGCGGAAGGCTTGGACTTTGCTGGGGTGGTAATAAAACATGAGCAGCACGCCGGTGAAGGTAAGCACGAGAAACAAATAAAAAGTAATGCCGCCCATCCCCCAGGTGTAGCTGTAGCGCACGGCGTCGCGGTTGATCTTGGCGGGGTGCAGGTGCAAGAAAACGTTGGAGAGGACGCCGAGGGCGCGATTGCGCGGTGTGTCGTCGTGCTTGTGGCGGAAGATGGAAGTGTAGAGCTGAGTTTTGGTGGGATTCTTGAGGCCTTCGATTTGTTCCTTGGCTTTCGCGGGAAGGTCGGTCTTGATGGAGTTGAGATCTTCCTTGAGGCGGTCAACGAGGCCGACCGATTTGCCATTCTTGTCGTTCGCGTTTTTCTCGTCGGCCATGATTTATACCTGCAAGAACGAGCCCGGGTCGCTGAAATGGCTCGGTTGTCCCTTGGGCCACTGAAAAAGACGCGATGTGTCGACGACGATTTGGCCGTCGGGGGCCAATTCAACGTGCGCGCGGTCCATCGGGCGCGGCGCGGGGCCCTCGAAGTTGACGCCTTCGCTGTCGTAGCCGCTGCCGTGGCAAGGGCACTTGAACTTGTTTTCGCTGGCTTTCCAGTCGGGCGTGCAGCCGAGGTGTGTGCAGCGCGCGTAGATCACGAAAACCCGGTCGGGCGTGCGGTCGACCCAGATGCGAAATTTCTGTTGCCACTTGGTGTCTACGCCGAGCGCGTAGTCGGAGGGATAACCGATCTTGAAGACGGTGGGAGGCTCGAAGAGCGTGCGCGGCAGGAAAAAACGCAGGAAGGCAATAAACCATGCGCCCAGGAAAGCAGAGACTGCACACCACACTAAACGACGTCGCCGGTTGTTGATGTGGTCGTCCTTCGGACCAACGGTTGCCAAACCGGCGGCGGCTGCAGCTTTCGAGGTGCCCACCGCAGGCGTGCCCACGTAGCTGGCTGCATCACCGGCGCTAGGCGAAATCTTCGCCGCATCCGCTTTCGGTTTATCCGACAGTGTTTCCGGGCCCGCCATGCGATACCTCCTGGAAAGTAATGCGCGAAATTAGTGCGCGGCCAGGGAAAGAGCCGCCCATTTCCTCCCTTTGGCAGAACATAAACTTTTAGTCTCAGGTTGAAGCGGAGTATGTGTACACCGGAGATCAGCGGGGCGTGGATGGGAGTAGCGCGCGACACCTGCTAGCGCGCCGGGCCCGCCGAGTTGGAATAAATTTGCCGTGGAACATCGCGAGGTCCTTACCATTCTACTGGACCCCCCAGGAAACGAGTCGGATGTTACTCAAAATGGAAAAGGACGTCAATGCGTGGCTGCATCGTTGGCGAAACGCCGCGCTCCTGGAAACGCTTTCCGCTACGAAAGAATTTGCCCGACAAACAAAAAAGAAATGTAACAACGCGCTTGCGCACGGAGTAAGCTGTGGTAGACTCGCGGCGTTTGCAGCCCTCCGCTTCCGATTCCAGGGATGTACGCGCTGCCGCAGTGGGAGGGCCGAGAAATTCACTCGGGAGGTCGCGCTACATGGGCCTCGTTTTACTCGTAGTCATCTGGCTGATTACGTTCATCAGCTCCTACTTCTTTATTGCCAAGACATGGTGGTTGCCAACCGGAGCGTCTGCTGCGGCTGCGGGCATCGATCATCACTTCGCCACCACGTACCTCGTCATGGGCATTGTTTTTGTGGTGGCGCAAGTGTCGCTGGGATATTTCGCGTGGAAGTATCGCGACCGCCCCTCTGCGCCGCCGGCGCGCTACGTGCACGGCAACAATATGTTGGAGATCGTGTGGACGGTGCTGACGGCCATCCTGTTTATCGGGCTGAATCTGATGAGCAGTTCGATCTGGGCATCGGAACGCTTCCGCCCTGCAGAACCCGGCGCGACCCAGGTAGAGGTAACCGGGATGCAGTTCCAATGGTACTTTCGCTATCCGGGCCCAGACGGCAAATTCGGCGCGACCAAGCCAGAGTTAATCGACGCGTCCGCGGGTGGAGAGAGCGCGCTCGGTCTCGACACCACGGACCCCGCTTCCAAAGACGATGTCGTGACGGGAACCATGGTGGTTCCGGTGAATCGCGAAGTGGAATTGATTTTGCGGGCGCAGGACGTCATCCATAGCTTCTTCATTCCCAACATGCGCTTCAAACAGGACGCCGTGCCGGGCTTGGCGATCCATATGCATTTCACGCCGATTACGATCGGCGACTACGAAGTCACCTGTGCGGAGCTTTGCGGACTCGGTCATTACAAGATGCACGGCATGTTAAAAGTCGTCAGCCAGGAGGAGTTCGACAAATGGCTGGCGGCACGGGAGGCGGAGAAACAATAATGGCTACCCGGGAATTCGCGGCCCACGAAGCTCACGCTCACGCGGCGCCGCAAGGGTTCATTCGCAAGTGGATCTTCAGTCTCGATCATAAAGTCATCGGCCTGCAGTATTATTTTCTGGCGCTGACCGCGGTGTTCGTCGGCATGTTCTTGTCGCTGCTGATGCGCATCCACCTGATCTGGCCGAACATCACTCTGCCGCTGCTCGGCGACATCAAGCCGGAAACTTATCTAACCCTCGTGACCATGCACGGCACGATCATGGTGTTTTTCGTTTTGACCACCGCGCCGCAAGGGGGCTTCGGAAATTATTTTCTACCCATTCAAATCGGCGCCGCGGACATGGCTTTCCCGGTGCTGAACATGCTGTCCTTTTGGGTGACAGCTTTGGCCTTCATCGTGATGCTCGGAGCTTTCTTCGTGACCGGGGGAGCGCCGCTGCACGGCTGGACCGGCTATCCACCGTTGAGCGCGGTACCGACGGCGGGGCCCGGCGAAGGTCCTGGCGCGGACATGTGGGTCATCAGCATCGCGTTGTTCTGCATTGGCGCGCTGATGAGCGCGCTGAATTTCATCACCACGACGCTGGATATGCGCGCCAAGGGCATGTCCATGATGCGCATGCCGCTGACCTGCTGGGCCTGGTTTATTACCGCGATCCTGGGGCTCTTGGCCTTTGGCGTACTTTTTTCAGCGGGCATCCTGCTGCTGTTGGATCGTAACGCGGGCACGAGTTTCTACGTGCCGCTGACGGTGTTTAGCGGGCAAATCGTCGCGCACAAGGGCGGTTCGCCGCTTTTGTGGCAGCACTTGTTCTGGTTCTTTGGCCATCCCGAAGTTTACATTGCGATTGTGCCGGCGATGGGATTGTGCTCGCAGTTAGTGTCGGTGTTTTCGCGGAAACCGATCTTTGGGTACAAGGCGATGGTCTACGCCATGCTCTCCATCGGGTTGCTGGGTTTCATGGTGTGGGGCCATCACATGTTCATGAGTGGCATGAGCCCGTATTCCGCTTTCGCTTTTTCGATCATGACCATGGCGATCGGCGTGCCCTCCGCGATTAAAACGTTCAATTGGCTGGGGACTTTATGGGGCGGCCGCATTCGATTGGCGTCGCCGATGTTGTTCGCCATCGGTTTTGTTTCTCTGTTCGTATCGGGCGGCATCAGCGGACCCTTCCTGGCGCAGCCAACACTGGATATCCCGCTGCACGATACGGCTTTTGTGACTGGACACTTCCACCTGATTATGGGCGTAGCTTCGATCTTCGGGATTTTTGCGGCCACCTATTACTGGTTCCCCAAAATGTTTGGACGCATGATGAACGAGACTCTGGCGCGGTGGCATTTCTGGCTGACCTTCGTGGGCACCTACTGCATCTTCATGCCCATGCACTATGCGGGCATGGCGGGTCAGCCGCGCCGTTACTCTCAATTCACGGAGTTGCATTATTTGGAGAAGCTGATTCCGCTGAATACGTTCATCACCTTTGCCGCGTTCGTTACCATCACCTCCCAGCTCATCTTCATCTTCAATCTCTTCTGGAGCATGAAGGCCGGCAAAAAAGCGAGCGACAATCCTTGGGAAGCTACCACGCTGGAATGGACCACCGCGACGCCGCCTCCCCATGACAATTTCGGCGGGCACACGCCGGTGGTGTACAACGGTCCCTATGAGTACGGCGTGCCAGGCGCTCCTCGCGATTACGTGATGCAGTCAGATCCCACAACCGTGGCGGCCCACTAAACGCTGATGGCCAGTTACACGCCAACCGTTTCGATCGACGATCCCAGAACTAGCACGGGAGGCAATGGCGTTTTGCCGCCGCTCCACGACCACGGTGACGATTTCGGTTCGCCCTTCTTCGACACGCGGCTGCGGCGGGCGCGGCTCGGGCTAGTCGTGGGCTTGACCGGAATCGGAATGATCTTCATCTCGTTTACCAGCGCCTACGTCGTGCGCCAAGGCCTGCCCACGCTCGACCCGCGCACCAACACGCTGCTTCACGATTGGTTTCCCGTGCCCTTACCCGGGTTGTTGCTCATCAACACTGCCGTATTGCTGATCAGCAGCCTCACCATGGAACTGGCGCGGCGCCAGGCGGCTCGCAAGGCGCTAGCGCACTTTGCATCGCTCCGCGGAGTTTCCGCAAACGCCAAGGAAGAAATCTCCTGGCTGGCGTTGACCGTGGTGCTGGGCCTTGGCTTTTTGATCGGGCAATGGATGGCCTGGCGCGAGTTGGCAGCCGGCGGCTTCTACGTGGGCAGCAGCCCCAGCAGCTCTTTCGTCTATTTATTGACCGGCATGCACGGTATCCATCTTTTCGGCGGCGTGGTGGCGCTGCTGAGCGCGGGATTCGCTTCCGTCCTGCGGCGCTCAGCCGATACACAATCGATTCTGGTCGACGTAACCGGCTGGTATTGGCATTTCATGGCTGTGCTGTGGATTTACATTCTGTGCTTGCTGGAGTTTGTGCACTAACGTCACAGGGAGGAACCCGGGCCTATGGCTGACGCGACCCTGCCGCACGACATGACTGCGGTTTACGAACCGTCGCTGTTTGGAACCTATTCCAAGAAAATTGGGATGTGGCTGTTCCTTCTTTCGGACTCGCTGACGTTTGGTGCCTTGCTGTACGCGTACAGCTATGGGCGGATCTCCACGCCAAACTGGCCGACGCCCTTCCATTCCGAGAGCATTGTGAACGCCACGATAATGACGGCGTTCTTGCTGACCAGTTCGTTGACCATGGTGCTGGCGGTACGCGCGTCGGTGCAGGGTGATGCGAAAGCCCAAAGGCTGTGGCTGCTTGCCACCATGGCTTGCGGCATGGGCTTCGTCATTCTGCACGGCAGGGAATGGAGCAAGCTGATCGCCGAGGGGTTGACGCTTTCGGTGTTTCCAAAGCTGCCCGGGCCGGCGGCCGGAGGCGAGTTCGCCAACGTCGCGCAGAACGTACCGCAGTTTCCCGCGACCTTTTTTGGGCTGACCGGGATGCACATGCTGCACGTGACGCTGGGAGTGATCTATCTCGGCGTGGTCGCGCTGCGGCGCAAGTTCATTCCCATTTTGCTGGTCTTTTGGCTGGCCGCGTGGTTGGGAACGCCCTCGTACAGCCCGTTCCACTACGGAGCGCACGTTTTGCTGTTGGCCGCGATTGTTTGCTCGATTGTCTTGTGGTTGAAGCCCAAGGTTTACGATTCCTCGGACGTCGAGGTTGCGGGTTTATACTGGCACTTCGTAGACCTCGTGTGGATGTTCATTTTTCCTTTGGTGTATTTGATGTCGGCCAAGATTCTCTAGGAGCTGAAGACATGGAAGCGTTCCAGCTGGCCAT
>WNFO01005658.1_pt1 | contig 10968 bp, 8 predicted proteins | sample 5400251 | NCBI WGS metagenome assembly WNFO01 (sample SAMN13153354, study PRJNA577476) | soil metagenome | isolation source: 100 cm saprolite under Madrone tree | place: USA:California | collected 2016-06-14 | reverse complement strand
CAATGGTTCGCGCATGGCAAACTCCTTGAATGTCAGCGCTCCGGCGTTCAGCATTGCTCGAATGATACGCTGAGAGAGTTGTCTGCGCCAAGATGTTCTTCATCATCGCGTGAAGGAAAGCGCGTGTTTTGGTCCAGTCGTTGTCAGGGCGAGCGATTATAAGTATGCTTGCCGTGCTTCAGCAACCTGCATTTACCGAACAACTCATGAGCACCAAATACGACGTCATCGTTATCGGTGGCGGACACAATGGACTGGTGAACGCTGCTTATCTTGCGCGCGCAGGCAAGAAAGTTTTGGTGCTTGAGCGTCGTCACGTACTCGGTGGTGCGGCGGTGACGGAAGAAGTGTTTCCGGGTTTCAAGTTCTCAGTTTGTTCGTACGTTGTATCGTTGCTGCGCCCGGAAATTATTCGCGAACTGGATTTGCCGCGACATGGATTGGAAATACTTCCGCTGGATGGCACCTTCACCCCAATGCCAAACGGCGACTATCTCTGGCGCGTCAACGATCACGCCAAAACGCGTCGCGAGATCGCCCGCCATTCAAGAATCGACGCCGAAGCCTACGACGAATACGGCAAAGCCATGATCGATATGGCGCACTTTGTGAAGCCCATCATGAACATGACGCCGCCGGATCCGACCTCGTTAAATCCCAAAGGCTTGAAGGATTTGCTTTTCCTCGGTAAGCGATTTCAAAAACTCTCCGCGGACGACAAGTACAACCAGGTGCAGTTGATGACAATGAGCGCGGTGGATTTTCTCGATCAATGGTTTGAGACTGACGTGCTGAAAGCGACAATGTCGGCCTCGGGAATCATCGGAACGTTTCTCGGCGTGCGTTCACCCGGCACTGCTTACGTGCTGCTGCATCACTACATGGGCGAGATTGATGGAGCGTTTCGCTCGTGGGGACTTTCGCGTGGTGGCACCGGCGCAATTTCCGACGCCATCGCCGATGCGGCGCGCGAGTTTGGTGCAGAGATTTGCACCGAATCACCGATTGCAAAAATTCTACTAAAAAACAGACAAGCGAAAGGTGTCGTGCTCGCAAACGGGGACGAAATCCATGCTGACGTAGTTTCCTCGAGCGTCGATCCGCGCCTCACGTTTATGAAGATGGTGGGCGAAGAACACTTGCCGGATGATTTCAGGGAAGACCTTAAGCGGTACAAGTACCGCGGGTCCTCGGGGAAAGTAAACCTGGCGCTTGCTGGTCTACCAAACTTCAAATGTTTGCCTGGTGTGGGGGCGCATCTGCGCGGCGCGGTTTCGATTTCGCCTAGTGTTGAATACATGGAGCGCGCTTACGACGAAGCGAAGTATGGCCGCTTCTCGCGCCGGCCATATATCGACATGGTCATTCCGAGTTTGACGGATCCGTCTGTGGCGCCGCCGGGTAAACATGTAATGTCCTGCTTTGTGCAATACGCGCCTTACAACTTGAAAGAAGGAAACTGGGACGATAAGCGCGAAGAATTTGGCGATACGGTAATCGATACGATTGCCGAGCATGCACCAAACATCAAGGATCTGATTCTGCATCGCCAGGTTCTGACGCCACTCGATCTCGAGCGCGATTTTGGTTTGTCGGAAGGAAATATTTTCCAGGGCGAGCTAACGCTCGAGCAGCTATTCTTTCTGCGGCCGGCGCCGGGTTGGGCACAGTATCGAACGCCGATCCGCAATCTCTATATGTGTGGATCAGCCACGCATCCGGGCGGCGGCATCATGGGCGCTCCCGGCCGCAACGCAGCGATGCAGATGCTCAAGGATTTGAGGTAGGACAGACATTCTTGTCGGTCCCTTGCGTATCAAAATGAGGAAAGGACAGGCAGGAATGCCTGTCCTACTTATGAAAACTTACGACATCATCATTATCGGCGCCGGCCACAACGGCTTGGTGGCCGCCTATTATTTCGCGAAGGCTGGACTCAAAACGCTGGTGCTCGAGCGGCGCGAGATAATCGGCGGCGGTTCTATCACTGAAGAATTTCATCCTGGCTTTCGCTGTTCGACGCTGGCCGGTAGCCCCGGTCCGCTGTTGCCGCAAATCATCAAAGACTTCCAACTCGAGCGTCGTGGCGTCGAGTTCATCACGCCGACTGCGCGCGTGTGGGCGCCTAACACGAACGGTAATTCAATTTGCATTTATGAAGACACAAAGCGAACGGCAGATGAGTTAACCAGAACTAACCGCAAAGATGCCGAGCGATACCCGGAATTCATTTCAACCTTTGCGCGCATCGGGCAGGCATTGGCGCCCGTGCTAACGATGACGCCGCCAGATATCGAAGATCTTTCTGCGAGCGAAGTCTGGCAACTCGGAAAACTTGGATGGGCCATCCGCGGGCTCGGTAAAAAAGACGAATATCGTCTGCTGCGTTATGGACCAATGGCGGTGGCCGATCTTGCAGCCGAGTGGTTTGAAACGGAAAGTTTACGCGCACTCGTGGCTGCCCGTGGAATCTCAGGCGCGTTTGCTGGTCCATGGTCGGCCGGCACGAGCGTCGCTCTGTTGCTGCAAGTTGCAAACGGCGGTAATCCACTCGCGCCTTCTACATTGGTGAAAGGTGGCATGGGCACACTCACTAATGCTTTGGCGCAGGCTGCAACGGAAGCGGGTGCAGAAATTTGCACCGGCGCAGAAGTTGTGAAAGTTCAAGTCAAAGACGGTAAAGCTGCGGGCGTCGTACTAGATAGCGGGGAAGAGATTCCCTCATGGACCACAGTTTCTGCTCATGATCCAGGTATTACGGTCCTGGAGTTGATTGACCCTGGGGAACTTGAACCGAGTTATCGCAACCACATGCAAGACTATCGCGCGCATGGCACGGTGACAAAAGTTCAGCTTGCGCTTTCGGCATTGCCGGAATTTATCGGCTCAACTGAGAGCGACGCCAGTGAAAGACTGTCGGGCCGCATTCATATCGGTCCTGAGATTGATTATCTCGAGCGCGCCTTTGATGCAGCGAAGTATGGCGAGATTTCGCCGCAACCGTACCTGGATATTCGCATTCCCTCATTGAACGATGCGGCCCTCGCGCCAAATGGCGCGCATGTGATGTCGATTCATGCGCAATTCGCGCCTTATCAGTTAAAGGAGGGCGATTGGAATGCCCGGCGCGAAGAGCTTGGCGACATTGTTGTAAACACTTTATCGGACTACGCGCCGCACGTGCGAAATCTGATTGTGGGCCGGCAAGTAATCACACCGCTTGATCTTGAAAATACTTATGGCCTAAGGAACGGCCATATTCATCATGGCGAACAGTCACTTGATCAGTTTTTCGCCTTTCGGCCGTTGATCGGCTGGGCCCAGTATCGCACGCCAATCAAAGGGCTTTATTTATGCAGCGCGGGAACGCATCCGGGCGGCGGCATTACCGGCGGTCCGGGAGCCAATGCGGCGCGCGAAGTAATCAGAGATTTCAAGACCCGAAAAGCGTGACCTTTGTGCTTTGTACTTGGTACTTTGTTCTCGCCCCGCGGCGCCTTAATTGATGGGACCGCGAAATCAAAACACAAAGCACCAAGCACAAAGTTCATTATGAAGATCATGAGAAATGACAAAACCAGATAGGCCATCCAGAAGCTTTGCGAGTGACAACAACGCCGGCGTTCATCCGCGCGTGATGCAGGCGATCGCCGCCGCCAACGACGGCCATGTGATTGCCTATGGCGACGATCCTTACACCGCGCGAGCGTTGGAAAAGTTTCATGAGCACTTGGGGAAAGATGTAGAGGTCTTTTTTGTTTTCGGCGGCACGGGCGCGAATGTCCTGGGACTTAAGGCAATAACGCAGTCGCATCAGGCCATCATTTGTGCCGAAACAGCGCACATCAACGTCGATGAATGTGGTGCGCCAGAAAAATTCACCGGCTGCAAGTTGCTTCCGGTCGCAACGTCTGATGGAAAAATCAGGGTCGAACAAATCAAGCCGTTGCTTCACGGCGTTGGCTTTGAACATCACGTTCAGCCTCGAGTCGTTTCAATTTCACAAGCGACCGAGATGGGGACCGTCTACACGCAGCGCGAAATGAAAGCACTAGCCAGCTGTGCGCACGATCACGACATGCTGCTGCACGTTGACGGTGCGCGCATCGCAAACGCTGCCGCCAGTCTGAATGTCAAACTAAAAGCAATCACGAGAGATGCCGGAGTGGACGTGCTTTCGTTTGGTGGAGCGAAAAACGGAATGATGTATGGCGAGGCGGTTGTGTTCTTAGATAAGACGCTGGCGAAGGATTTTAGGTACACGCGCAAGCAGGGCACGCACCTGCCTTCGAAGATGCGCTACATTTCTGCGCAGTTTGAGGCCTTGCTGAGTGGTGAGTTGTGGCACGACAATGCCGCCCACGCTAATCGCATGGCCCAACTGCTGGCTCAGGAGCTTGGCAGAATCCCGCACCTCAAGATAACGCAGAAGGTGGAAGCCAACGGCGTCTTTGCAGTTGTGCCAAAGAAATATATCGCGAAACTTCAGAAGAAATATTTCTTCTACGTGTGGGACGAACAAACTTCTGAGGTGAGATTGATGACGTCGTTTGACACAACTGAAGAGGACATCGCTGATTTTGTTGGTTTAGTTAAGAGAACGCTGAAATAATTGATATCCGCAGATTACACCGATTAGGAAAAGCCCGCTTCCTAACAGTCTGGCAGCAAAATCTGTGTAATCGGCGTAATCTGCGGATTAACTATCCAATAAGAATTTCAACAATCCTTGAGCGGAGACAATTGCCGGAATTCGCTGATCATCCACATCGCGGCCAGTTAAGATCGAGCGACGCGCTTCAACTCTTTGCTGCTCGAGCAGTTTCAGGCGCTCTTCCTTGATGTCTTCCTTTTCACGGTTGCGTGATTCTTCCAATCCACCGCCGCGTATGAATTCGACGATGCGGCTAAGCTCATCGCGATCGAACCACGTACCATGACCTTTGCAAACATCCACGATCACGCCCGAGCAGCGCGCAAAATTAATTCGATTCATTAACTGTGAACACTGCGGGCAGGGTACGTAGTTGACCTTACTCGTTTCGCGCACGGCGTGGGACGGCGCCGGCGATGCAGTTCCCAGTACCGCAGATTGTTGCTCGCGGTCAGCGCAAATTCCTTCAAACGCCGCGACGTTGAGCCAAAGACCAAGACACTGCTCACATTCGCTAACAGTGGTTGAGCCGATTGCAACGGACTTCATCTGGACTTTACAACGTGGACACTCAGTTTCTTCAGCCGCGGTTGTTTCTGGAACTACCGCCGCCGCGCCACAACGCGGACAATGTTTGCTGCCAAGGAAGATCATGCCAAAGCACGACGGACAGGCGACGGTCGCCAGTCGTGAACCGCAAAAACGGCACAGCGGTTCATCTGTTGCCGTCGCGGCGCCGCAGTTTGGACAGTTAAGCGTTTCGGCTTGCATCACCTGCATTCTAACAGCAGCGATCAAGCTAGACTATAGAGATTGCTTGTGACATTCTCAGCTACAAAATTGGAGCTAAGAAATCATGCGTAGAATAATCTCCCTGGGATTCGTTCTCCTGGTTGCAGTTTCACAGACGATAATCGGTTCGACCAGCGTCTCAAGGGCCTTCCTTTCAGAGTTTGGCGCAAACTCCCGCAACGCCTTTCCGCAAAGCAATCCCGGCGTTCGTCATCGCCGTCGCGTGCGCGGTGATTTTGGCAGGCGCCGGCATCGCGGAATCAAGCATGAGTACAAAGAGTCGGGCTTGAGCGTCGGTCATGGTGGCCGGCGTTTTGGCAAGCACATGAAACACGGCAGGCCGCTTCATGCGGGTGGAGCATTCGGCCGCGGCATGGGTGGTTTCGGTAAACACGTTGGTAAAGGGACTGCCAGAGTTGGCAAACGAATCGTGAAACACTAAAAAGTGGGACAGGCATTCCTGCCTGTCCCTTAACTTCGCGTTTCCCAAACCAAGAATGGACAGACAGGAATGTCTGTCCTACACGGACAAGAATGTCTGTCTTACTTACATGAGCCAAACGCTGGACGAAGCCGTTGAGGGATTCGAGCCATCACCCGAACTTGTTTCCGTGATGGCTGGATCGAGATTGCCGGCCATCCTCGGCCTGGACATCGGAACGTCTGGCGTGCGCGCCGCGCTGTTCGACGAAAAAGGCAGGGAGATTAGCGACGCCAGTGTTCGCATCAAGTCCAGAACTCTAAGGCTCGGCACCGGCGCTTTTGTCGATCCCGACATATTGTTGGAGCAAGTTGCGCAAACGCTTGATGCACTATTTGCGAAACTCTACGATCCAATTCACCGGATTGAACTAATCTCTGTATCCTGTTTTTGGCACAGCCTGCTCGGCATTGACGATGCGGAACGTCCCACGACACCGGTGCTGGGTTGGTCAGACACTCGCGCCGCTGGGGCAACGCAACTTCTGAGAACAACGCTGAACGAAGCGAAGTTTCACGCACGCACCGGTTGTCGCTTTCACCCCAGTTACTGGCCCGCCAAATTGCTGAGATTAAAAGAGGAGGAACCCGAAACCTGGACCCGCACGACACGCTGGCTTTCTTTCTCGGAATATCTTGCGCTCAAATTCTTTGGTGAAACAGCAATCAGCGTGTCGATGGCTTCGGGCTCAGGACTACTCGATCAACGCACTTGCGAATGGGACATGGAATTGTTGCGCGCGCTTGACGTCCCCGTTGAGAAACTTTCCGAGATCGCGACATCAACGCGGACCTTTCAAAGTCTCAACTACGAATACGCCGTGCGTTGGCCGCAATTGAGCGAAGCGCGCTTGTCTCCCGCGATCGGCGACGGAGCAGCAAATAACCTCGGCGAGGGTTGCGTGTCCGTCGACACCGTCGCATTGATGATCGGCACTTCAGGGGCGATGCGCGTGCTCATTGAAGACACACCACCGGACCAACTTTCCCCGGCGCTGTGGTGCTATCGCGCCGATCGAAGGCGCATTGTCATTGGAGGAGCTTTGTCTGACGGCGGTAGCTTATTCAACTGGATCAAGGATTCAATGCTTTTTGGCGAGGACACGCAATCAATCAATGACGAATTACAGAGCTTACCGCCAGATGGTCATGGCCTGACAGTCTTGCCATTTTGGTTGGGCGAAAGGAGTCCCGGTTGGAACACAAATGCACGCGGTGGAATTTTTGGGACGACACTGGCGACGCGCCCAATCGAAATTCTGCGCGCCGCAATGGAAGCCGTAGCCTATCGCTTCGCTTTAGTTGCAAATGCGCTCGAGCGTTTTGCGCCGGGCGCAAGATTGGTCGCGTCCGGTCAGGCGCTACGATCGTCACCCACCTGGGCCCAAATCGTTGCCGACGTACTGGGGCGGCCTTTAGTCCTTTCGGAAATAACAGAAGCATCGACGCGAGGCGCCGCCTTGCTTGCGCTGGAAGCGCGGGGCAGAATAGACAGCATCGGCGACTTTCCTGTTTCAACAGCAACTAGTTTTGAACCCGACATTGCGTGTCATGAGCGATACCGGGAAGGTCTCAAACGCCAACAGCAATTATACGACCGAGTGATAGGAAATAATTAAAAACGCAGGACGGTGAAATGAGCGCTCCAGTGCAAAAGGAAAACAACCTACCGACACCCGACCTCGACCAACTTTGCATCAATACCATCCGAGCACTTTCGCTTGATGCAGTACAAAAGGCGAACTCTGGCCACCCCGGTTTGCCCTTGGGCGCGGCGCCAATGGCTTATGTATTGTGGACGCGGTTCCTGCGGCACAATCCAAAGAACCCCAAGTGGGAAAATCGCGATCGGTTTTTACTCTCGGCCGGTCACGGCTCGATGCTGCTTTATTCGTTGCTGTACCTCACCGGCTATAATCTTTCGTTGGATGAAATAAAAAGATTTCGCCAGTTTGGATCGAAGACGCCCGGCCATCCGGAGTATGGACTGACGCCGGGAGTTGAAATTACCACTGGCCCATTGGGACAGGGGTTCGCGAACGGCGTTGGCATGGCGATGGGCGCGGCGCATCTGGCGGCGAAGTTCAACAAAGAAAGGTTTCCCCTGATCGATCATTACGTCTATGCAATCGTTTCCGACGGCGATTTGATGGAAGCTGTGGCCTCGGAAGCGGCGTCGCTCGGCGGCCATCTCAAACTTGGCAAACTGATCTACCTGTATGACGACAACCATGTGACCATCGAAGGTTTTACTGACCTGGCTTTCAGCGAGGATGTGCCGAAACGTTTTGAAGCTTACGGCTGGCACACATTGACCGTGGAAGACGGCAACGATCTCGCCGCGATTGAGCAGGCGATTCGCGATGCGCAATCAGTCGGCACGAAACCGTCGTTGATTTCCGTGAAGACGACTATCGGTTACGGCATGCCGACCGCCGGAACGCGCAAAGCCCACAGCGACGCGCCCGGCGAGGACGCAGTGCGCGAAACCAAGAGACATCTGGGTTGGCCGGAAGACAAGCAGTTCTACGTTCCTGACGAAGCGCTAGCCCATTTTCGTGAAGCGATTGAGCGCGGCGCGCAGCAGGAAGCTGACTGGCGATCGCTGGTGGAGAAGTTTGTGCAGGAGCACGCCGATCAGGGTCAACTATGGACCACCACTATGAAAGGCGATCTGCCTGAGGACTGGGAGAAGCACTTACCGGATTTCAAAGACGCCAAGTCGATCGCGACGCGCGTTGCGAGTGGCGAAGTGATCAATGCGCTTGCGCCGCACCTGCCGATGCTCATTGGTGGCTCGGCCGACGTGGGCGTGTCCAACAATACCGACATCAAGGATGGTGGCAGTTTCGAAGCCGGCCAATACGATGGCCGTATTTTTCATTTCGGTGTGCGTGAACATGCGATGGGTTCGACGTTAACGGGAATTTCATTGAACGGTGGTTTGATTCCCTATGGCGGCACGTTCCTGACGTTCTCAGATTATATGCGTCCCGCAATTCGGCTGGCGGCACTTTCCGAAGTCCAGGTCGTTTACGTTTTCACGCACGATTCGATTGGGCTTGGCGAAGATGGTCCAACACATCAACCAATCGAACACCTGGCAGCCTTGCGCGCGATTCCGCATCTTTTCGTCATTCGTCCGGCCGACCCGGCGGAAGTTGCCGAGGCCTGGCGCATTGCCATCCTGCGACGCCATGCGCCGACGGCGTTGGCGCTGACACGGCAGAAGGTCGGCTTAATTGATCGCACGCGTTTTGCAAAAGCCGAAGGTTTACGCCGCGGCGGATACATTCTTGCGGAGTGGGACAGACTTTCCAGTCTGTCCGCCGATGCTGACAAGGCTGTTGGCGAGCCAGTGGCCCAACCGTCAGGGGCTGTTCCCCGATTGATCCTGATCGCCACCGGCTCAGAAGTTTCGCTGGCGCTCGAAGCGCGCGAGAAACTGCAAAGCGAAAGCATCCCCACTCGCGTCGTTTCAATGCCTTGTGTGGAACTCTTTGAAGAGCAACCGGAAAATTATCGCAACGAAGTTTTGCCGCCGGCGGTCACTGTTAGACTCGCCATTGAAGCGGGCGTGCGACAAGGTTGGGATCGTTATGTTGGCCCGCAGGGTGACGTGATTTGTCTTGATCGTTTTGGCGCATCGGCGCCCGGGGACGTGGCCATGCGCGAGTTGGGCTTTAATCTGGAAAATGTTTTGCAACACGCCCGCGCTTTAATCTAATCAATGCGAATTGCTATTGGCGCCGACCATGGAGGCTATCCGCTTAACGAGCGCGTCATTGAGGAGCTGCGCGGCGCCGGTCACGAGATTACTGATTTTGGCACGCATGACGGCTCGCAACCTGACGACTATCCTGATTACGCATTGAAGGTCGGGCAGGCGGTTCAAAGCGGTGCGGCTGAAATTGGTATTCTGATCTGCGGCAGCGGCGTCGGCGCCGCGGTTGCCGCGAACAAACTCCTGCGGATTCGCGCCGCCCTCTGCGGCGACACCTACTCCGGTCACCAATCGCGCGAACATGACGATTGCAACGTGCTTTGTTTAGGCGCACGCGTTGTCGGTCAAGAGTTGGCGCTCGACATCGTGCGTGCGTTCGTTGCGGCTCGGTTCACAGGCGAGGAACGCCACCGCAGAAGACTAGAAAAGATTGCTGCGATTGAAAAGAAAGAGCGGGGGTAAACCCCCTTCCCAACCTGGAGCTAATCATATTTGACCTTGGTCTTATGCTTGTGAGGCTTTCAAGCTTATTTCGAGCGAAACCGCAAGAATCTCAGGGTTAGGAAGGGTGGTTTACCCCCGCTCCTTATTAAACTACAAATCTCAGCGCGCCCGGCATCACGCGAAATTCAACCGACGTCACTCCGCGCACATTTCCATCGGCTTCGATCCGCATCGCATCTTCAGCGGCAAAAGTTTCAATAAGCGCGCGCGTTCCCTGCGTGATGCGCACGTTGGGATTTGCGATGTGTCCGCCCTTATGAATCCGTGCCAGCTCGCGCATCACCTGCGCGCGCGACAGACCTGAAGCAGACACGACATCCAGTTTGCCGTCATCGATTCTTGCCTGCGGTGAAAGCATCATGCCGCCGCCCGCATAAAGTCCATTGGCAACCGCTGCCAGATTCATCTCGCCTTCATAGATTTCTTCGTCGACGGTGATGCGCACTTGTCGTTCGCGCCACGCGAATAAACTTGCAAGCGCCGCCGCTGCAAAACGTGCTTCTCCGGAAAACGAACGCAGCAACTTTCCCTGCCGAGCGACCCGCGCCGCCGTCTCGCCACCTATGCCCATGGTGGAAGCGTTAAGACAAATAAATGGCGTCCGGTAGTTGTCGCAAATTCCGTAAAGCACATCCGTTTGTCGCGTCGTTTCACGGTTATCATTGCAGCAATGCGCAACCAGGACATCGATCCAGTGGCTTAAGGTTTCACGTCGGCCCATCAAGCCGCGCGCAAAATCGTCGCCGGTCCCGGCTGGCAGAATTGCCAGCGAAGCCGAAGGACTTATCAGCGCCGGCAATTGCTCCAACCGCTC
>WNFO01008023.1_pt1 | contig 10974 bp, 9 predicted proteins | sample 5400251 | NCBI WGS metagenome assembly WNFO01 (sample SAMN13153354, study PRJNA577476) | soil metagenome | isolation source: 100 cm saprolite under Madrone tree | place: USA:California | collected 2016-06-14 | reverse complement strand
CAGCATCAGTACCACCGGTAACTCAGCCAGTAGCGGAAAATCCAACACCCGCTCAGCCGAGACCGGGTATTAATGGTGGTCTTGAACCGGGATCGTTGTCAGCACAACGACCAACGGGAACAAGCCAGCCTAAATACACAAGAGAAGCTATTCTGAAGATGGACAAGGAAAAATTGAAGCGGTTAGTCAAAGACCCGCAATCACGGGCCGAGATTAACGCAGTCCTTGCACAGCCTCGATAACTTCGTAAACCAGAAAGATAGTAGGATTTTATGAGTGGACCGAATCCGTCAGCAATGAACGTAGGAAACGTTTTAACAGCACAGGCGATCTTGTTCGATAAGGAACTGATCCCTAACCTGAAGGGCGAAACCGATGCTTTCGTAGCATGGGCAGAGCGACGTGTGCAACCTTTGCACATGGGTATCAACCGAACATTCTTCCAGTACAACACGCTATCTGGTGATACAACACAGAGAGCCGACGGTACTGTCGGAAGTCCGGAGTTGATCAGCCAGTTGAGCGCTCCGGCGCAGATTGGTGAATGGAATAACTATTCCAACTTCTCTTCGTTTGCGATTGCCGCAGCGATTGACGAGTTGGTCGGAAACTCGGCTGTTGAACTTGGCTATCAGGCCGGTCAGTCGATTTCTGAGTTGTATAGCGCCGTAGTAGACTCGGCTTCTGGCGTTGATGCTAACGTTAACCAGAGCGGTTTGCTATCGGCTCCTTACACCCTTGACTTGGGCACTGTCCGTGAACTGAAGCAGCAATTAGTCAGCCACAACGTGTTACCTTGCAAGCGGGGTAAGTTCGGCGGTTCTGTAAGCCCTAACGTGTTGGGAGATATTTACAACGCAACAACTGTGAACAACAGCATTGTTGATTTGTGGAAGTACGCCAACATGGAGAAGTTCGACAAGATGGCTGGCGCTGACCAGACACAGGATATCGAACTTCCCGGCACAAACATTGTTTTGCGACAGACTCCGTTTGTCACAACAACAGCAAACTTCAACGCTACCGGTAAGACAGCGTATCGTACATATGTGTACGGAAACTACGCTTTTATCGGTGTGTGGTTGGAAGTGCCCGGTGACACAGACCTAGACGAAGGCGATTGGAGAACAATTGAGTGCCGTGTCGTAACAGACGCTCCTCAGAGTTCTTTCGATCCAACAGGAACAATTGGTGGGTGGGCATCGTACAAATTTCACCAAACAGTAACCTTGCCGCCCGCTACTGGATTGAATACACAACGTATTCGATTTATTGATAGCGTACCCGCTATTCAGTAAATTTAACTCTTGACATGAGTTGCAACTTGTGTTAAGATTAGAGTGAGAGGGTGTGCCTCTAACATACCCTCTGACTCGCTCTTTAGAGGAGAGAAAATGCGAACAAGGAAAGAATCTCGTATTTATATGGCAGAGTGGCGTGCAAAGAACCCAAAGCGGGCTAAAGAGAATTATAAGCGTTGGCGTAAGAATAATCCCGAAAAAGTTAAGGCAATTTGGTTGCGTTGGTATAAGAAAAATAGAAAAAACAGAAAAATAGATGCGAAATTTGTAAGAAAAAGTTTGTAGGAATACCTAATATCGACCACTGTCATAAAACAAATAGAAATCGTGGTTTGTTATGCAGTCATTGTAATGTAGCTTTAGGTATGGTTTTTGAAGATATTTTAGTTCTTAATAACATGATTAAGTATCTTAATAAATATGAGGTTAAAACTAATGACAGAAGTGATAAAACCGCCGCTTCAGAATCTTGAGAAGCCGTGGACAGAACACCACGATCTTAAGACTACGAATGAAGCTATAAAACAGCTACTTGCTAATGGAACTCCTGATTGGGTGCGTTTTCCACACGAATATAAAAGTTTCGTTAGGGAAAGTTTTGCCCGAGAGAAAGAGATTTCAGATCAGATGGCTAAATCTTATCATATCGAAGATCAGGATATTTTATCAAATTCTGAGGGCAGAAAAGTTAACGCTATTAGAACTCAAGATTTTGTTCAAAAGTTGAAAAATAGCGGTCTTAAGTGTTTTGTACAATTTAATCAGTTTCCTCCAGCGACCGCCGCTCTTTGGGCGGTTAGACCCGGAACGGATGATGTAGTATATGTGGCATATGTCCAAATTCCCGCTATGTATGAATGGTCTGTTCTAAAGTTAGATCGCCACAATGTTCCCTCAGGTGAAGATTTTCGGGGATGGCGAACGGTCCTGTCTCAATTAATAATCAAGGATATTCTTAGTGAGGAACGGGCACATCAAATATTTGGTAGGCCTGCTCTGAACAAGATTAGTCGTGTTTATCGAAGAACACTATACTTCCACAGAAATCGGAAGAGACAAGCTTCGACGTTGTAACTTCGTGAACCGGCACGTTATCCGGATTTTATTCTCAGAAGATGTCTAGCCTGAGAAGGACAAAGTATGAGTAATCAAAAAGAAAATGCAGCAGATTTTTTGTTAGGAGCGGAACCCACAAAGGCGGAAACGGCACGTTTTGAAAGAGAACATGTAAATGTGCCTAAAGAGCCGTCAGCAGCGGCCCCAACTACATTGGAATCAGCTATCGCTATGTTGATTCAGATGCAGGTGGAAAACCAGAAGCTGACACAGATGATGTTTCAGCGAGAAGCAAGAAAAGAAGGCGAAGAAAAAGCCTTAATTGAAAGATTTGAACAGAGAGATAAACAGCGTCGATTGAATGCCCGAGAGTTCGGTAGACAGCAGATGGCGACTCAGGCAGGTTGTAAGCATCAGAAAGGTTTAAGTAGAGGCAGTATTAAGGGTCCAGTTGTGGACTATGCCGTTTACCTTCACACTTTCATCGATCACTCTCAGACTATTAAATGCCGAATTTGTAAGATGACGTGGCGTCCCGGTGATACCAAGGAATTCTTGATGATCAACGGTCAGAAGATCGCAAATCATACCAAAGTCGGTTGGGCAGAAGCCGTAGAATTTACAAAGCAGTCTACGGATAAGGAATCTAGTTCGGAAGCACCTTTGCACGTAGATGGCGATATCGCTTTGTTGTTACAAGGCAGAGACCCGTCGTTTATTCAACAGTTATTGACCAGTCCTGAAGGTCGAGCGTTCTTGGCCCGAACAAAGGATACAGCCACTGCCGTAGTAAGTTTGTAACATGTTACATTCGGGGGGTGCCGCTAACACCCCTCGGATTCCTTTAGCGGGGGATACAATGAAATCAAGAGTTACGGATACTCATAAGCGTTGTCCTAGATGTAAAGTATGGAAATTGTATGATGAGTTTTATAGGTATTTTCCTCGTCGTGGCAACGGTTTATCTGCTTATTGTAAAATCTGTGTGGCTGAACGAAGTAGAGAGTGGATCGCAAAGAATCGTAGAAAGAAACTTTATAATTTATCAGAAGAACGATATGCAACCATGTGGAAAGAGCAAGGTGGTTTATGCGCTATTTCAGGTTGTGGAAGACCGATCCGAGATATAGATCATAATCATAAAACAAATGTAGTGAGAGGCCTTCTTTGCTGTTCTTGTAATCGAGCACTCGGTTTCTTTAGAGATAGTTCAATATTACTTCGTAACGCTGCTCTGTATTTAGAAAAATTTGAGAAAATTTGATGCCCACATCTTCGTTGAGTACTGTAAAGCTTCAAGATATCGTTACTATCGCTCAGGCGTTTGGCGATATTGCACCCGTTCTTAATGTTCCTCAGTCCTCAGGTCAGCCAGCTAAAACAATTGCAAATGATGTTATGAATGCTATCTGCGCTTTACCTTTCCCTCATAAGTGGAATGAATTTCCTGTCCCTTTGTTTTATACAAATTCGTATCAACAGGATTATGCTAGTATCAATCTAGATGGAACTTCAGTTCTTAATTTGTCTTGGTTAGAGCGTGGAATTTGTATAGATGTTAATAACACCGCCATACCTAAGCCGTATCGTTTAGTGGAAGTCGGTCGGCAGTTGCCACAGCAGACTGGATCGACGTTTAATTCGGCTACAAATTCTCCGTTATTTTTGTGTAACTGGTTTCCGAATCGGTCGCTTTATTACGGAGTGTGGGGAAAGGCAAATACCGGAAATTCAACGTTTGGAAACAATCCGGTCGCTGGGTCCGTTTACATGCCCCTGATTAGTACATCAGGTTTAACATCGATGCCGTTTAATCCGATCATGCAGATTAGGGATTCAAATGGTAATCTATTGACTTTGACAGTGTTCGGTACAGAGGGCGTAAACCCCCCTGTAGCGCCTCCTAATGCCCCTTCGGGCTTCCTAGTGACCGCAGCGACACGTCAGGACGCCTCAACCACAGTTTGGACTGTAGTCGATCCTAATGGTGCTGGATTCAGAATTTCGCCGCCACCGTCTCAGACAGGCGTTGTGTGGGAGTTTAATATTGTTGCTCAGTTAGTTCCGGTGAGATTTACTTCTTTGTCGCAGACGTTAGCCCCGCTGCCGGATGAGTACGAGCCGATCTTTCGACAAGGATTTATCGCTCAGTGCTATCGGTATTCACCGGAAGCTAAGATTCGAGCTAAATTTAAGGAAGAGTGGGCGCTGTGGCAAGCTGCGGCTTACTCGATGAGAGCTAAAGAAGATTTTGAACAAGAAGAAAATAATTTCGTTCCAGATCGTGGAATCATGGGTGGAACGGCTGGTCGTCAACGGTGGTTCGGACCATCTTGGCCATTTCAATATCCCACACGTTGATAAAATGGAAAAACAATTTTATGCTTATATGTGGTTACGAGAAAATGGAACTCCATACTATGTAGGTAAGGGTTCGGGTGACCGTGCTTTTACTAGTCGTGGTCACACCTGTCATAAACCGAAAAACGTTTCAAGAATTGTTATTTTAAATCGGGGTTCAGAAGATGAGGCCTTTGAAACAGAGAAAGAATTAATTATGAATTGGGGACGGAAAGATTTGGGTACGGGTTGTCTTCGTAATCGTACGGATGGCGGTGACGGAGTTTCTGGTATTTTGCTTACTAAAGAACATCAGGTCACTGCGGGTAAGGCAGCAGGACGGTTAGCCGTTGAGAAGAAACTAGGCATCTTTTCTTCTGATTATTCAATTGAACAGCGTCATTCTGTTAGTTATAAAAATGGTTGCAAGAATGTTGAGTCGGGTCATCTTAAAAAGATTTCTTCGGCGGGTGGAAAAGTAGCTGGACCTTTAGTAGCTCATAATTGGTGGCATGTTCGTCGAGGAATTGTTTCTCCTAAATGTTCATTGTGCGTGGTGCAACGTGGCTAATACACTTCAAACAACTTTAAATTGGTCCTTGGCGTACATTGATTATAGTCCATTGACTGCGGGAACAGGAAATGAACCTGCGGTTTCTATTGCTTCGATGATTCGAAATTCTATTCTTAGCCCTTCAAATACGTGGAGTTTTAATCGTGTAGAAGATCCGGTAGGACTCCCTGTGACGCAGACTGTAGTTGGTCAGCAAGACTATGTTTATACAAAAACAGATTTTGGGTTTTTAGAGAAAGCGTCTTTGATCGATTCTAACAATCAAGTGATCGAAATTAAAGATGTGTATAATACCGCAGCATTATCCCGAGGTGGTGATCAGCAACAGCCTCATGCGGTCGCTGTTATTTTGAATACTCCCGGCGCAGGTTTTACTATTCGGTTCATGGGTATTCCTGATCAAGTCTACACAATTGTATTGACGTACCAAAAATTACCTGTTCAGTTCGTTAATCTGAACGATCCGTGGGCACCGCTTCCGGATTCGTACAGCGATATTTATAATAATCTCTTTTTGGGCGAGGCTTTCGCAGCGGTCGATGATGCACGTTCGCAAATATATCGACAGCGTGGAGTCGCAGCTTTCTTGGCTAAAGCCGAAGGCTTGACCGACACTCAAAAGAACATTTTTGCCCAACAATGGTTGGCACAGGGCAGAGAACAGAATTCGGTCGTGTTGAGACTTCAACAGGGGAATCAAGCTAAAGGAATCTAATTAGATGGCAAACCTTCTCCAGCAGAGCGGTGCGGCACCAAATAAACAGCCTAAGTATACGCCTATTTTTATGGACCGGGCGTTTACGGGCTTGTATACACAGAGAAATGTGCTGCACGATCCTTCCGACGTAGCGACAGCCAGATTTTATGGTGGTCGTCCAGATGCGTTATGGATGGGAAAGAACATCGAATTGACAAACCGGTTGACTTTGCAACGTCGTCCCGGTCTGGTGCCTTTTTCGTCTGATATATACCCAACCTCTCCTTTGCGGGCCTTCTCTTTTCAACTCACAGATGGAACAATCCGGGTTATTATCGATACAGGAACTACGGGAAATTTGTCTATCTCCTCAGTCGCTACTTCTTCAGGTTCAACCGCAGTTTATACAGGAGTTTTTCCCAACGGCGGAAGTAATGCTTATGCGGGATATGTTTTTCAAATTACAGGTTTCGTTACAAACCCCGGAAATAATGGCTCCTTTGTTGTTACAGCTTCCACAACCACAACCTTGACCCTTGCGAATTCTGTTGCCATATCTGAGACCCATGTTGCGGTTGGCGTGTCGGCAGGCGCTGTTTATTGGGATGTGCAAAACGGAGTGACTACATTTCTGTTTGGAAAAGCACCCGGTGCAGGTCAAACTTATTTCCTTGCGGTCGGCGGCGTTCTGTATATGGGCGATGGAGTCGAAACGAGAATATATACTCCATTAAATGGAAATGGAACTATTTTTAATTGGAATGCTTTCGGTCCTCAGAACGCTCCGGCTTTGATTGAAACTTCGTCGGGCACTGCGTCTGGAGTGTGGCAGGCAAATACGGTTTTTTCAACTATGGGTTTATTGGTAGACGCTAATGGAAACATACAGCAGCTAAGTTCTATCGCTAACGGAACGGCTGTAGGTTCAGTTGCGGTTGTCGGAAAGACTAGTGCCGGTGGACCGAACTGGAATCAGACTCCGGGCAACACAACGACCGATAACACAGTCACATGGAGAAATTTGGGGAAGATTATCCCTTGGGCGCAGTTCACAGCATTCGAAAGCGAAACGCAAGCTTTCAGTACGAATGGTTTGCCTTGTGCTTGTTATGATAGTCGAAATGGTTGTTTTTATGTTGCCATTCAATCGGCTGCTACAGGTATTACTGGACAGATAGCACCAAGTAATTTTACATCAACTCCTGGTGTAGTTATCCGTGGTGGCGGTGCTTTAGGCGGAACAATTGATTGGTTGTGTTTAGGAAACATTAACTCTATTCCGAACGGCTATATGCAGGGGAATTGGAGACCGAGCCAAGCTGTAAATGCACCCCCAAACCAAACTCGTTTGATTGAGCCTTTTACTCTTCCACAGCCGGGTCAGCCTATGCCCGGAAGTTTATTCCTTCAGGAAAATACAAACACCGGCACGACAAATTCGACATTCAGTTCTATATCTTGGTCGACGACGTTGGGTCAAACAACAACAGAGCCTGCCGGTTCAGATGGAAGTGTTATAACGTGGCGATTGGTGTCTGTTGGAAATGCGTGGCAGGCCGGAGTAGGATACGTTGCGTGGACCGCTCCAAATCAGACTAGTTTCGGAGTTGTTGTAGATGCTAATGGAAGTTTTTGGGTTTGTGTTCAAGGTGGTACATCGGGTGGTTCCGATCCTTTTGCGGCTGCGGGTTGGTATTGGCAATCGAATCACGCATATATTGCAGGAACAGTGATTATCGATACGAACAGTAATCGCCAGCAAGCACAGAACACAGGTACGTCTACGAACGGTGTTCATCCCGTCTGGAATACCACACAAGGTGGTACGACAGTAGATACCGGTGTGACTTGGAAGAATTTGGGTTCTGCGTATGGTTTGACAACTCCGGATAATCAGATTACTTGGGTTAATGTCGGCAAGCAAACGGCTTGGGCAGCATCTACAAAGTGGTATCTTCCTAATATCGGATTTAGTGCTCCTTTTAGTCAAACAACCTTCGGAAGTCCAGATATTAATGATGGTACAAATATTGAATTCGTTGTTCAGTCGGGTCTTTCAGGCGGTACGGTTCCTACATGGAACACAAGTAGTAATCCGGGTTCAAACCAAACAGTTGATAATAATGCTGTGTGGTATAATAATGGACCATTTAAACAGAGTTCATTAGTTTTCGCTACTTCTCACTCGTGGGCTTATTCGTATAAGGCACGAACTTTGACAGATTTTTATTCTGTGCCGTCGGGTAATCCTCCAGCTTTGCCTATACCGCCGGGTTCTACGGGACCGTTACCAGCACCAACTGGAAGCGAGACCGGTTTCATTACGACAGCTTCCCCTGCGGCTACGTTGACTGGAGCTAACTCCGGGGCTGTTGTGTCGGTTTATGGAAACTATTCGTCAGACCCACAGTTCGATACTATCGTAATCTGGCGTGATCCAGATGGCGGCGGTATTGCGGACATGTTTGAGTTAACAGAAATTCCTAATATTCCGTCTCAAGCTGGTTCGGGGAAGTATATCGTAAACGGCGTGCATTATGATTGGGTATTTCAAGACTTTTTGCCTGACACTGCCACTTCTCAGTTTCCCGGTTTGAACGTCCAGATTCCGGCTCCGATTGATCACGTTAACGATCCAGCACCGTCATCGTTTTTGCCGATGGTATTTAATTTTCAAAGAATTTGGGGAACGAACGGACAGAATGTTTTGTTTAGTGGTGGTCCAGACACTCTAGCTGGAAATCCTAACGGTGCATTTCCTCCTGTTAATTCGTTGCCGTTCTTGGCTACAGTGACTCGATTGGTTCGTACTCCGCAGGGAATTGTCACATTTACTGTCGATTCTGTTGAGTTGATTGCGGGTGGACCTCAGACCCTATCCTTTTATTCGGTTACGTTGAGTCCGGGTGTCGGGTTACTGAGTTTTAATTTCTTGGATGTTTATGCGGGAGAAATTTTCTTTTTCTCTGCTGATAACGAATTCATGGTTATAAGTCCAAGTTTAAATTTAGCAAATTTTGGATTTCCATTAGGGGACCAGTTTGCTAATTTGCCGTCTTCGGGTATCTCAGATACAACGTGGAACCCGTCAACCGGATATGTCGCTGTTCACCAAAACGGAATTGATAATTGCATAATTGTTTCGGATGGAGCGACCGGCTGGTATAGATTGAATCCGAGACAGGTTCCGGGTGGTTTGCAAGGTGCGGAGCCTATTTGGAGTCCATTTGCGGCTATTACTGGCGGCTGTCGCATGGTTCAGAGTATCGAATATGCCCCAGGTGTCAAGGCCTTATTAGTTGGATCGGCTACCGGTGGGCATAATATCTTGAAGAGAAGTTTGACGACCTTCACAGATAATGGCACACAATACGACGCATTCTTTGTTATGGGCGGTATTATGTTGGCCCATCCTGGTCAACGTGCCCTGTTGAAGTTTATCGAAGCGGATTTCAGCGGTGTAAGTTATCGACCAACAGTTTCGTATTTGTTGAATGAAATTTCAGGCACATTCACACCTTTTACACTGAATCCTGTTTTCGATCCTCCGGTATTGTATGGTACAACTATAACTCCATCGTCATACAGTCCAAACAGATACTATTTTGCGGGAACGGGATCGTTGGCGGTTTGTCGTCATCTTCAAGTTAAGGTCGATTTTGGAACAACGTCTAATCCCGATGAGTTGTATAATATGACTATCTACGGACGTTTGGTGGTTGAGTTATAATGGCGAATGAGTCACGAAATCCGAATTTAATAGAAGAAAATCAACTTCCTGAGGAGTGGCAAGAGCCGATTAAGGCTGAGCCTATTATCCCCGGTGAAAATCTTGCTGCGATTTCTGCGACGCCAGGTATTTTGCCGCCATATTATCGTGGGAGTATCTCTTCGAATTTACAGCACGATTTCTATTTCGTTGGCACCGATAAAACCCCAAGAGTGGCAAGTTTGCCGTTGATGCCAGTGGCTCCATCAGGAAATCCGCAGAATAATGCGGCTATTCAGAGCGGAATTTTGGAGTCGTCAAAGTCATCTAAGTCCTCAACTACGATTTCCGGTTCTTCGGGAATGAACTTTAAAGGTACGTGGCTGAGTTTTGTGACATACAAAATAAGTGATGTCGTTATATTTGATTTGAGTGCGTACGTCGCTACGACTGGTAGTGTCGGTCTACGTCCCGATCAGAACACCGCAAACTGGACGTTGCTGTCTGAGAACTTGGTTTTTAACCCTAACCTTCCGCATGTTTTAACTGTAGGAGGAATCGGTCCCTATGATACCGGAGTGGGGGCGACAGGAGTAGGTACGACAGTTTCTATCTCGGGTTCTCCTTCTATATCTGGAGAAATCGCTGTTCTTACCGTATTTGCGGCTAATAATAGTAATAGTATAGGGACGCCATCAGGGTGGACCTTATTGGCTCAGATATCTGGAAATTGGATAATTTTTTATAAGATTCTTAGTGGGGCGGGTCCTGTTAGCGTATCGTCTACTCTTGGAATTAGCGACTCGTGGGATGCGAGACTCGATTTTTTTAAGTTCGGCGGTTTCGCTTCAGTATCTATAAGTCAGGTTACAGTTAACGCTTCTAACCAAGCTACAATCCTTATCGGAAACAGTTCCGGATTGGTTGTGGCCGGTCAAAATCTTAATTTGAGTGGTTTGACAAACGCAACATTTTTGAACGGCGCTACTGTTAATGTGACAACGGCGAATACTACGCAGTTCACTTGCACCATAGGGGCGGGTCACGCTAATTATGGACCGACAGCAGATACAGGAAGTGCCTCTGTTATTGTACAGCAGAGTTCAATAGAGGTTTCTGGAGGTGGAGCGTCGCCTTTACAAAACACTTTTACTGTCGCTAATGTTAAAAGCGGAAGTATTTTAGCTCAGTTTGCCGAAACAACTAGAGGGAGTGGTGGCGGCTCAGCTAGTTCAACACAAGATACTAATGGAAACTCTTATACGACAGTAAACGCAACTCAGAGTGGGGCTAGTTT
>WNFO01005648.1_pt1 | contig 10975 bp, 12 predicted proteins | sample 5400251 | NCBI WGS metagenome assembly WNFO01 (sample SAMN13153354, study PRJNA577476) | soil metagenome | isolation source: 100 cm saprolite under Madrone tree | place: USA:California | collected 2016-06-14 | reverse complement strand
GGCTGCGCAGAGAGATGTGCCTCGTCGACCCGGCGCACATTGTTATGCGTCTTTTCCTGAGCCCCAGCCGCGACAGCGATCGCGCCTCCGCCAATCAGGCCGAACATCGACATCAACGCCCATCGATTTCGCATCAAGCTCCAGCCTTCTGCGTCTGCGCCGCCACTTCCTGCAAAACCGCAAGCGCGCGCTCGATTCCCGCACGATCCACGTCAATGTGCGTCACCAGCCGCACTGAGTGCAGCGCGGTATCCTGCGCCCAGATTCGTCGCCGGTGCAGCGCCTCGCACAACTCCACCGCTGTTTTCCCAATCCCCGAGCAATCGAAAATCACGATGTTGCTGCGCACCTTCGCCGCATCGATTCGCAATCCGCGAATCTGCGCAATCCCGTCCGCCAGCCGCCGCGCATTTTCATGATCGATGTGCAACCGCGCCGGCGCCTTCTCCAGCGCGATCAACCCCGCAGCCGCGATCACTCCCGCCTGCCGCATGCCTCCGCCAAACATCTTGCGGTATACGCGCCCCTTCTCGATGAATGCCCGCGTCCCCACAATCATCGATCCCACCGGCGCGCCCAATCCCTTCGACAAGCAAAACATCGCCGAATCCACCTTGCACGTCATGTGCGAAACTTTCTCTCCCAACGCCGTAGCAGCGTTGAACACACGCGCTCCATCGAGATGCACCTTCAACCCCGCTTCGTGCGCATGGTCGCAAATCTCATCCACCAGCGCCGTCGGATACACTGTCCCGCCCCACATGTTGACGGTGTTCTCCAAGCAAATCAGCGCCGTCTGCGAGTCGTAATAAATTTTCGGCCGGATCACCGCCTCAATCAGCTTCCAGCTCAAAATCCCATCCTCCGCGCGCGCCACTCGCGGCATGCACCCCGCAATCGCCGACATCGATGCCAGCTCGTACAAATTCACGTGGCTCCGCTCCTCGCAAATCACTTCGTCCCCGTGATGCGTCCACACTTTGATCGCCACCAGGTTCCCCATGCACCCGGTGGGCACAAACAGCGCCGCCTCTTTCCCAAAAATCTCCGCCGCCCGCGCCTCCAGCCGGTTCACCGTCGGGTCTTCCCCATACACATCGTCACCAACCTCCGCCGACGCCATAGCCGCGCGCATTTCCGCCGTCGGCTGCGTGACGGTATCGCTGCGCAAATCCACCGCCCCGCCAGCAGCCCCAGCCCGATTCAACTCCATCACCACATCCGTCCTGGTTTCAGTAGCCACATCGTCCCTTTCTATTCCTCTGTTCTCCGTGCCCTCTGTGCCTCTGCCTCTGTGAACTCTGTCGTGAAATCTTCGCCCTTCTCTGCGAACCTCAGCGCCCTCTGCGCCTCTGCGTCATCTTTTCTCTTCGGTTGCCTCTACTTCATTAATTCCACGAACACCTCATTCGACACGCTAACTCTCCCCGGCGCCAGCCTCACCATACTCCCCTCGCGTTCAATCAATCCCGCCGCGGCCAGCCCCTCAAATCGCGCCGCCAGTTCCACTCCATACTGCCGCTCGATCCGACCCACATCGATCCCCTCCAATTGCCGCAATCCCAAAAACAATTCCTCCTCCAGCGCGCTTTTCGCCGTAAGCACTTCGTGCTGCTCGATCGGCAATCGCCCCGCCGTAATCGCACCCACATACACCGCCGCATCGTGCGCATTCGCCCATCGCTCCGTGCCCGAAAACGAATGCGCCCCCGCCCCAAATCCCAAGTACGGCTCGCGTCTCCAGTACTTCAAATTGTGCCGCGAAGCAAATCCCGGCTTTGCCCAATTCGAAATCTCGTAATGCTCATACCCCGCAGCACCGAAAACCGAGCAAGCCGTCTCATAAAACTCCGCCATCTCGTCATCGCTAGGCACGTCGCCGGCGCTATAGCGATTCCCCCCGCGCAAGAGTTCCCCGCCCAACCGGCTGCCTTCATCCACTTCCAGTAAATAAACTGAAACATGCTCCGGCGCGAGCACAATCAATTCGTCCAACGACTGCCGCCAACTCGATGCAGTCTGCTTGGGCAACCCCACAATCAAGTCAAAACTGATATTCGTAATCCCTGCCGCCCGCAGCATCCCCGCCGCGCGGTAAACATCCGCCCGCCGATGCATCCGCCCCGCCGCCTTCAACTCTTCATCGTTAAACGATTGCACCCCAAAACTAACGCGGTTGATCCCCGCCGCCACCCAAGCCGCCGCTTTCTCCTCGGTCACCGTTTCCGGATCGGCCTCCAGCGTGACCTCCCTCAGGTCCGCAACAAAGTTCTCACGCACCGCGCCAACAATGCGTCTAAGATGCGCGGGATCAAGCAAACTCGGCGTCCCTCCGCCAATGTAAATCGTATCCACGACGGCATCCGCAATCCCCGCCGCCAACTCCACGCCCGCCGCCGCATAAAACTCCCGATGCCGCCTAATCTCCTCGCAAACGCACGCCACATAAGGCGCAAACCGCGCCGAAGACACCACTCCCGTATGGAAGTTGCAATAAGTGCACTTCGTCTGGCAAAACGGCACCTGCACATAAATTCCCAGTCTGCTCATCGTGCAAAACTCTAGCACACCATGTGGAGTGCGGCGGTCTTGCCGCCGCCTTCACAGCGCAATCCGCACCAAAAAACGATCCGGCGAAAATCTAGCGCTTACCCCACCGCGCAGTGTCATTCTGAGGGCATCCGACGAGCATGCCCGAAGAACCTCAACGTACAGTCCGTGTAAAACGTCGGCGCTCGAAAAAACTTTTTACTCTTCAACTCTTAGACGTTTCCACCTTCACAAACATCTTCCGCTCCCGCGGCCCATCAAATTCGCAAAATAAAATCCCCTGCCAGGTCCCCAACATCAATTTTCCCTCCTCCACAAAAATCACCTGGCTCGTTCCCACCATCACCGCCTTAGCATGAGAATCCGTATTCCCCTCGCTGTGCCGGTAAGGCCCCGTGTGCGGCACCAATCGATCGAACACGCCCTCCAAATCCGACGCCACATCCGGGTCCGCATGCTCGTTAATCGCCACCCCCGCCGTTGTATGCGGCACATACACATAGCAAATTCCGCTTGCCACTCCTGACGCCTTCACCACCCGCTCCACCAGCTCGGTAACATCCACCAACTGCGTCCGCCGCTCCGTCTTCACCCGCAATGTCTCCATCGAGACTCTCCCACCCTCGCCCGAGTTTAGCACTCGTCTTCTCTGCGATTCCTCAGCGTCCTCTGCGTCTCTTTACCCTGAGCCGCGAAGGGTGCGTTATCTCTCTTCTTCCCTCGCTTGTTCTCTGTGACGCTCTGTGCTCTCTGTGTCCTCTGTGTTAAATTCTTGCCGTTTCCTTCCTATGTCCAATCGCCTACACGACAAAGTCGTCCTAATCACTGGCGCCGCGCAAGGCCTCGGCTTCGCCTGCGCCCGCCTAGCAGCCGCCGAAGGCGCCGCTGTCGTCCTCGCCGACATCCAGCGCGAACGCGGCGAACAAGCCGCCGCCACCCTCCGCGCCGAAGGCGCTCAAGCGCTCTTCCTCCCCGTTGACCTGCGCGACGAATCCCAATGCGCCGCCCTGATCGACCAAACCATCCGCGCCCACGGCAAACTCGACGGCTTGGTCAACAACGCCGGCTGGTTCCCCCGTGCCACCCTCGAGCAAACCACCACCGACCTCTGGGAAGAAGTGCTGCACGTCAACCTGCGCAGCGCCTTCTACTGCTGCAAACACGCCGTCCCCAAAATGCGCGAAGCCCGCGCCGGCAGCATCGTCAACATGGGCTCCATCTGCGGCATCCAAAGCCTGCCCAATCTAGTAGCCTACGGCGCAGCCAAAGGCGGCCTGCTAGCCCTCACCCGCACCCTAGCCGGAGCCCTCGCGCAAGATCGCATCCGCGTCAACTACGTAATCCCCGGCTGGATCTTCACCGAAGGCGAGCTAGCCATCCACAAAGGCGAAGGCCGCACCCCCGAAGACCTCCGCAAAGCCGGCGAAAAACTAGCCTTCGGCCGCGCCCAAACCCCCCAGGAAACCGCCTACGCCGTCGTCTACCTCCTAAGCGACGAATCCGCACAAGTCACCGGCACCACCATGCACTTAGACGCCGGCGCCTCCACCCTCCCCATCCAGCCCGGCACCTACCCGGGCTAGTCCCCCTCACGCATTGGTACGATCCCGCAGCGGTGTCCTCCTGAAGCTATCCGATGAGGATAGCTGAAGGACCTCAACGCACAGTCCTCGCAACACATGAACTACGTGCATATGTAGCGGCCGCCGACCGCTTGCCCTGAGCCTCGAAGCGTGGCGGGCGCATTTCGCACCTGTCAACCTTTTCGCAAACCCCAGCTAATCTCACCAACCAAATACCGGCTCAAATCCTGTAGTCTCTTACCCAACACCTAATTTCACACGCCGAACTGCCAAGGAGATCCTCTCGATGCTACGTCTCTTTACCCTGGTCCTGCTCTCGTCCCTGGCTCTGCCGCAGACCTCAACAAAGACCGAAGGCGACGAATCCCAAATCATCGCCTTCGAAAATCTCTGGAACCAGATGCAAATCGCCCATGACGCCAACGCTATGGAGCAAATGCTGGACCCCGACTTCATACTCACCGACTACGACGGCTCCGTCCTGAACAAAGCCCAGTTCCTGGCCTCCCTCCGCGACAAATCCAACCAGCTCACCGTCGAGGTCTCCACCGACATGAAGCTGCACCGCCACGGCGACACTGTCGTCGTCATCGGCGCCACCCACGAAAAAGGCGCCCTCAAAGGCAAACCCTACGAACACCACGGCCGTTTCACCGACACCTGGATCAAGCGCGATTACCGATGGCTCTGCGTCGCCAGCCAGCTCGCCCTAATCCCCAAATCCCTCTAACTCTCCGCAACCACCGCGCGCGACATCTATACCACAGTGTGATAGTACCACGCTGTGGAGTTTATCGAGTCCCGCTCGTTCACGCGCAAGCTTCACCAACTCGCCGCTGGAGACGCCGACGAGGTGCTGAAAGCGATTCAGGGAGACCTTCACCAGAAACCGGATCGCGGCGCGATGGTTCTTGGCTTGGCCGGCGTGCGCAAGGCACGCGTAGCGAGCCCCGGGCGGGGCAAAGGTAAACGCGGCGGTTACCGCTATTTGTATCTGTACCTCGAGAATAGGCAACACGTACATTTGCTGATCCTGCTCGACAAAAATGAACAGGAAGATACCAGCGAAGAACAACGCAAGCAGATTCGAGAATGGGTTCGACAGGTCAAGAAACTTTCTGGAGATTGACAGATGGCAAAAAAAGTCAAAGTGAGCATTTTCAATGACATGAATGAAGCGCTTCAAGATGCCGCCGCTTACGAGCGCGGCGAAACCGTGAACTTGCGCGTCACGCGCATTCCGTCGCGACCCAAGCAAATTTCACCAAAGGAAGTCCGGCATATCCGACGAGCACTCAACGCAAGCCAAGCGCTTTTTGCCAGCTACCTGAACGTGAGTCCGAACGCTGTACGCAGTTGGGAACAAGGTACCCGGCGTCCTCGCCAAGCTGCGCTGAAGCTTCTGATGATCGCCAAGAAAAACCCCAAAGCCCTGCTAGTGGCATAAGTGCTGCATAGCCAGCAGAGAATTCCGCTTGACCTAGCTAACCCTTCGGCTATCATAGCTCTTGTAAGAATCTGCGCCTTGACTGCAGGAGTCCTCTCCCGCTTTTTCTTTTCGGAAACAAGATCATTCCCAGGGAGAAAGAGCATCCCCCCAGTAAATCGCTCTCGTACAACGCGCGACTGGCGATGCGCAAAATCTCGCGTATGAGTTATGTTCCCTTCCAACTCCTTTGAAATCAACACTTGCAAAGGCAATAATATACTTGACTCAGTAAGGCGTTCCTGGCATACTTTCTTCATTGGAGAACGCCATGAAGAAACCCAGAACTCTTCAGCAAGCCATCATCTACTTTGCGGACCCTGCCAATTGCATGACCTTCTTGGTGGCGCGGCGCTGGCCCACTGGCGTTGAGTGCCCTACTTGCGGTCGCAAGGACGTGCGCTTTATCTCTACCCGCCTTATGTGGGAATGCAAAGCGCAGCATTCGCGCAAGCAATTCTCCGTCAAGGTCGGAACTATCTTTGAGGATTCTGCGCTTCCGCTCGACAAATGGCTTGTCGCTATTTGGATGATTGCCAACTGCAAAAACGGTGTCAGTTCCTATGAGATTGGCCGCGCTCTTGGCGTCGCTCAAAAGTCGGCATGGTTCATGCTTCACCGCATCCGTCTTGCGATGCAAAACCGTTCGATTCTCAAGATGGGCGGCGACGGGAGCGAAGTTGAGGTAGACGAAACTTTCATCGGCGGCGCTGCGCGAAATATGCACCGCGAAAAACATCGTCGCCGGATTACTGAGACTGGCACTAAAGACAAGACTGCCGTATTCGGCATGTTGGAGCGTGGCGGCGAAGTCCGCGCAATGGTTGTTCCTAATCGCAAAAAGCACGCGCTGCAAACCAATATCGCTGCTCATGTGAAAGCAGGCAGCGCGATTTACTCCGATGCGCTCATGTCCTACATGGGACTCAAGGAAAACTTCCGACACGAAGTTATCGACCATGCGGAATGCTACGTTGGCGGACAGGTCCACACTAACGGGCTTGAGAATTTCTGGAGCCTGCTCAAGCGCGGACTGAAAGGAACCTACGTGAGCGTAGAACCCTTCCACCTGTTCCGGTATTTGGATGAACAGGTGTTCCGGTACAACTTCCGCAAACTTCCCCATGACGGTGCTCGATTCGAGCATGTTGCTAATCACCTTTTCAGAAAGCGACTCACCTATGCCGAGGTCACTGGCAAGGTGGGTTCCTCCGCGATTAACTAAGCCCGGTCACTTGCCTCGCGGGAAGCGGAAGATTTCTTAGATTTCTTCCGCTTCTTAGCCGCTTTTTCGGCATCCAACTTCCGCTTGATCTCCTCGTGCGAAACAGACAAAAGCTGTTCGGTCAAATCCGATGCTTTCTTGTACTCATCTCGTTTCATAATGTCGGCAACACTTTCAAGGAGTCTTTAAATTTGACTTCTAGCGAACGGCGTCGCACATCACCAATAAGCGCTTCCATTCCCGCTTGGCAAATACAGAAAAGGCTTATCGCCTCATCCGTCTCCAGATTATCTTGTGGATGCATCAATGGATTGCGTTTCGTTTTCAGAATCTTCAGTACGTCTATGAAGTCTGTACCACACCCCGCATTTTCTAGCAGGCGAATGTATTCCCCCCAGTTTCTCTGATTCATTCTTGGCAGCGAACCAGTAGCCGCATGGACATAGCTTTTAATTCCAATCTCCACTGCTCTCAAAATGTGGAACCCGCAAGAAGTCGGGAGCTCAAACGCTAGACACTTTCCAGTCTGATTTATCTCGTTCACGATGAATTCATCCGTGAGTTCAAGAACAGATTTCGGGTAGCCTTCTGCCGCTCCTTCCACGAGACTATCAATAGACAGGTTTCCCTTTTTGATGACGGTGAACATGGGCAGCCTGTCTAGTTCGTCTTGGAGTGTAACCATAAAACCGTTGAGCGTTTTGTGGAGGGTTGCTGCGAGTACCGTTCCACCTTCTCTTTGCCCCTGAATCCATTGCTGAATGACTTGGAGGAAAGCGTTAGCCTTTTCTGTAGAACGGGGAAGCAAATCTTGCGCAGATTCCCGCAAGAACATCTGCAACCCTACCATGCAACGCGCAACTAATTCGGCTGCCTCGTCCGGGGCATTGTCACGGACTGCATAAATCGGATGAATAAAATTCCCCATAACCCAGTAGAAAGATGGATGCGACTTCAGCACAGCATCGTCCTTTCCGATGCGCTCAAAGGGAGGAGGGAATCTCCTGCCAAGCGTACCTAACACTCATGTTCTTCTTTCCTTGGCACATCTTGCACAGGGCAAGTCTCCTGAGTCAAGTATATTATTGCCCTTGCAAAAGTGCATCAAAACAAAGGCCTTTAACTGCCTTTAGAATCAACACTTATGAAAAACAAGGGGGTTGCTACAACCTACGGAATTCGTACAATCCGATGCTCACCCAGCGTCTCGCTGCCAGAGAGGTTCTGGAGTTCGCTGAGTCCTTCCATGCCCCAGCGCGCCAGAAACGGCAGGAAGCACAACTCCCGTGACTGCAAGGACTTATTGGGATAAAGGAGATTTTCCAGGAATTGCTCGTGCTCGGCCAACAGGCCGCTTTTCTGATCTAAAGCCCGCCCCGTCTTGCGCCGCAGCTTTTCCAACTGGAAGCCAATCTTGTTTCGCGCCGTAGTAACCGCGCCGGCCAGCGTCGGGTCCAGCTTCTCGATCTGGGCTCCGAGCTCCGCCAAAGTGCTCTCCATTTGCGCCTTATCCCGATCGAAATTCTGCGACAGCGTTTCCGGCACCGAGACCGACTCCATCTTTCGCCGCAGTTCTTGCGGACCGGCCCAGAGGTTCTCGATACAAAGGCCGTACTTCTGCAAAAGCTTTTCCGCTTTGGCGTCGATGATCGTAAATCCCGCGCGCGGTAGAATCACCGGCATGCGTCCCAGCATGTGCTCGTAAATCACCGAGGACTGCGCGAAATAGGCAATCTCCGCCGGACCGCCGAAGTACCCCACCGTCGGCAAAAGATAATCCTGTACCACCGGACGGAACAAAGCGTTCGCGCTGAACGTTTCCGGCGCACGATCGACCACGCGCAGCGCTTCCTCCCGTGTCCAGGAAGTTTCGCCCGATTTTAGGTTACCGTTGCTCGTGGCAATCGGCTGCCGCACCCCGTCGCGGATGCTGAACAGCAGCGTGCTGCGTGCCGTTACCTTCACCTGCACTTCGTAGCCCGCGCGCTCCAATTCCTTGCCGCGTTGCAGAAGCTTTTCGTTCACTTCATCGCGATCTTCCAGCGCCTTTTTGTACAACGGAGCCGCCATGCGGTGCAGGCGCGCATCCAGCGGATCCAGCAAAATCAGTCCCTGCTGCGCAAACAACCGCGCGAACAATTTGCCGAAGGCGCTGCCGTAGGTTTCTTCCGGCCGGTAACTCTGTTCCAGAATCTGTGAAATCGCTTCGGTCGCAGGGCCGGACAGCAGCCCGGCGGCCTTTCTCACATGCTCTTCAATCGCAGGCCCAAGGCGGATATTGCCGACCGGCCGGGCCGGCACATCGCTCGCCGGAAGCTCAAAATTCAACAGTTTGCCGGAATCGAACCAGGTCACATGGCGCACTTCGTCCACGTCGTGGTCCTCCGTGGCCATCCAGAAAATCGGCACCGCGGGAATGCCGGCTTCGCTGAGTTCGTGCGCAAACTGAATAGCCGTGAGCGCTTTGTAGATCGCATAAGACGGTCCACTAAATAGCGCGACCTGCTGCCCGCTCACCACCGCTACCGCGCCGCGCTCCAATTTCTCCAGATTCCGAACTGCCGCGTCGCTTGCGCCCAGCACTAAGTTCTGCGCGCGCAAAATCGCCGCCACTTCGCGCCGCCGCTCCGCGGGAAAATCCAGGCTTGCCGCGACGCGCTTCACCTCTTCCAGGTTTGGCGCGTGCGCGTAAAACTGCGAAACGCTCGCAAAATCTTCGATGAGCCGGACAAATAGCTTTGGTTGATGGGGCAGTCGGCGAAAAGGAATGGACACACAGCCCATGGGCATTTAGATGATACACAGCCTGTTTGGTGACACCAAGTGAGCAGCCTGGTTGCTGTTGCTACGTCGAGCCACCTCTCCTTGGACGAAGGGCAGGTGTAAACGGTAGCGTTCGTGGTGAGGGCGTTGTAGGGGCGCGCTTCAGCGCGTCCCAGTGCGAGCGAAGCGAGCAACGGTGAAAGCCCCTGACTTCAGTCAGGTGAACGGCGCCTTTAGGCGCCGTGATAAGCCATGCAAACTAAACGGGCTTTAGCCCTGGTCTTCACGCCCGTGCCGCAATGGGCTCGAAGGTGGCGAGTAGCTCCAAAACACGCCGCTTCGCTGCCTCCGAAAGCGGCTGCAGGGGCAAGCGTGGAATTCCCCCGTGATATCCGCGCTGGTCCATCACAAACTTCACGCCGGGAATTCCCAGCTCCGAAACAATCAGCTTCGACGCACGCAGCAAACTTTTTTGCAGCTCGCGTGCTGTTTCCATTTGTCCGTGACGCGTCAGATCATACAGTTCCGCGCATTTCTCCGGCAGCGCGCTGGCAAGCGCCAGAATCGCACCTTTCGCGCCCACCGCGAGCGAAGGCAGCAGCACGCCTGCGCCGCCAGTCAAAACCTGAAACGAAGCCCGCGCCGCCGCTACCATTTCGCCGACCCGCTGCACATGTCCCGAGCTTTCCTTGATCCCAATAATGTTGCGGTGCTCCGCGAGCACGGCCACTTCCGGCGCTTCCAGCGAAATCCCCGTGAATTGCGGCACCGAATACAGCAGCACCGGAATCGGTGAAGCATCCGCCACGCTCCGGTAGTGCGCGATCAGCACCTCCGGCTTGTACACCGGCTTGTAGTAGTACGGCGTCTTTACCAGCGCCGCATCGTAGCCCAGCTCCGCGGCGCGCTTCGTGCGCGAAATGGTTTCCGCGGTGGACTCGACTCCGGTTCCCGCCAACAGCCGCTTCCCTCTTCCAGCGGCTTCCTTCGCGGCGACGAGGACGCTGTCCCACTCCGCGCGCGACAGCAGCACCGATTCGCCAGTCGATCCCTGCACGGCGTAACCCGCCAGGCCAGTCGCATCGTAGCGTTGAATATTTTGTTTCAGCTCCGAGATCGCTACGGAGCCGTCCGCCGCGAATGGCGTAGTCAGCGCCGCAAAAACTCCGCTCAAGTCCATGCTCAATCTCCTGCGCCGGCCAAACCGTCAGACGCTGCAACCTTTCGCTCATGTACATCCTGCAGCGCCGCCACTTCGGTTTTCTGCTCCACCAGCGCGCGGATCCCGCGCGCCGCGGCGTTCGCCGCAGCCAGCGTGGTAATGCAAGGAATATTGTAGCGAATTGCTGCGCGCCGAATCGACTTCTC
>WNFO01005647.1_pt1 | contig 10975 bp, 11 predicted proteins | sample 5400251 | NCBI WGS metagenome assembly WNFO01 (sample SAMN13153354, study PRJNA577476) | soil metagenome | isolation source: 100 cm saprolite under Madrone tree | place: USA:California | collected 2016-06-14 | reverse complement strand
CGCTCCCGCAGTGGCGGGCATCGACGTGTCACCCGGAACTGCTGCTAACGGGCAGACCAATCAGGATTACGTCCTGGGCAACCTCCCGCGCCCGAATAACTATACTGGTACAGGCGGGACTCCCAGCGTTGGCGCCGTCAACCAGACCGGGAACCTGCAGACGCCAGCTTCCCTGGATCAATTCGTCCAGACGATCAGGAATAACGCAGACGCGGTCATGCCTAACCCGCCGAACCCTGCGAACTACAACAACAGCGCTACTACCTACAATTTTGGAGGTACGGGTTGGCCGGCTGACATGTCAGCGACTAATCCGAAGGTGGTCTATGTTGACGGCAGCTTTGACCTGGGTCCCAACACCGGGTACGGCATCCTCGTAGTCACTGGTAACTTCAAGTACGAAGGAAACTCCGGCTGGAAAGGAATTATCTTGGTCGTTGGAGATGGCACCACGACGTTCGATGGGAATGGCGGCGGCAATGGCGAATTCGACGGCGCTATTTTCACGGCCACGACGAGAGACGCCAGCGGCAATCAGTTGAGCAGTTTTGGAACCGTGAACGTCGACATCAACGGCGGCGGCGGGAACGGGATCTTTTACAACAGTTGCTGGATAAACAAGGTGAAGCGGCCGCCGACGTACCTGGTACTGTCTTTCCGAGAACTCTAGTACTGAAACCTTAGAAAAGAGAGAAGCCGATGAGAAACAGTTCACTCTTCCGGGCTATGGTTGCAAGCGCGATGGTCCTGGGTTTTTCTGTCGCGGCGCGTGCTCAGGGCGACTCGCAAAAGCCTGCGCCGCCTGCGCAAAGGCAGAAGCACAAGCAGAACCAGACGCAGAAGCCGGCGGTAAAGACCCACAAAGTGTGGACCGATGATGAACTACCTTCGCTGCGCACTCCCGCAGATACGTACATCGAGATAGAAGACGCGCAGGCCGTGAATTCCGCTTCCAATCAGAACGCCCTGGCACAGCAAGCCACGGCCTCGAAACCGGCGCCGCACGCCGCTCCTCCTCTAAAACTTTCGAACCCCAAGACCGTCGAAGACGCGGATAAAATGATTGCGTGGGAACAAAGGGACATCGACTCTCAGGAGGAATATGTCCAGCGCCTCCAGCAGGAGCTCGCGACAGCGCCCCCGGACCAGAAAGATCGGCTGCAGAACCTGATTCAGGAGCGCACGCAAATCATTGCGGGAACACGCCAGGAGCAGGCTGGACTTATCGCGCAGAAAAAGGCGCTTCAGAAGAAGCCTGCTTCAAGCACTGCTCAATAGAATCCGCCCAGCAGGCCTAGCGGTAATCTAGTTGGCCGTGCACCGCCTCGTCAGTAGTGCGCGTCAAACCCAGTCAATTCTCCGGGTCCGCCAGCCTTCGGCGATTCCTGGGTAAATCCGAGACCGAATCTCGTGATTCCCATGCGAGGCTCTAAAGCCCACCCCGCATACTGGATGGCCTGAGCCCGCTCCCCGCGGTATAATCGCTGGATGCACGCGAGTCGCCGAAACGCATATACGCACGGCACCACCGTTTTGTGCGTCCGCAAAGACAACAAAGTTGTGCTCATCGCCGATGGCCAGGTGACCATGGGCGATCATGTGATGAAGCACACCGCGCGCAAGACCCGCCGCCTCTACAATGACAAAGTCATCGCCGGTTTTGCCGGCTCAACCGCCGACGCCATCTCTCTGTTCGAACGCTTCGAGGGCAAGCTCCAGGAACACTCCGGCAACTTGCAGAAGGCGTCGGTCGAGCTCGCCAAGGAATGGCGCAAGGACCGCGCGCTACGCCACCTGGAGGCCTTGCTCATCGTTTCCGATTCCAAAGCCACTTTTCTCCTTTCCGGCAATGGCGACGTCATCGAGCCCGATGACGGTCTTTGCGCCATCGGTTCGGGCGGCACTTACGCGCTCTCCGCCGCGCGCGCTTTGCTCAAGCACACCAAGCTCACCGCGAAGGACCTGGCCATGGAAGCTATGCGCATCGCCAGCGAGATTTGCATTTTCACGAACGCCAATTTTACGGTCGAAGAGCTCTAGGGGTGGAGCTTCACGGTCTTCCATTCGCGCATCAAAGCTGACAGGCGGCAAGTTGCATCAAACATCCATCTGATGTCTGGCAGGAATGCGCATGGGTAGGTTTTCTTTCAACTCTTATCTTTCAACTTTCAACTGTGAACTGTAGACTTTGAGGGACGAATTAGAGCTGCACGGATAGATCGAATGACCACCAAGTCCGATAAGGAATTGATTTACGCTCCGGGCGGCAATGGCGCCGCCCCCGTCGAGGAGCAGGAACTCCTTCCCGCGCTCGACGACATGACCCCGCGCGAGATCGTCGCCGAGCTCGACAAGTACATCGTCGGGCAGACCGCCGCCAAGCGCGCTGTCGCCGTCGCTCTTCGCAATCGCGTCCGCCGCCAGAAACTTCCGCCGGAAATAGCTGAGGACGTTCTTCCCAAGAACATCTTGATGATCGGCCCGACCGGCGTTGGCAAGACGGAAATTGCGCGCCGCCTCGCGCGCCTTGCCGGCTGCCCCTTCGTCAAAGTCGAGGCCTCCAAGTACACCGAAGTCGGCTACGTCGGCCGCGACGTCGAGTCCATGGTCCGCGACCTCGTGGAAACCTCCATCGACATGGTCCGCGAAGAAAAGCTCGACGAAGTCGCCGATCGCGCCGAGCAGGCCGCCGAAGAACGCGTGCTTGATCTCCTGCTTCCGCCCGCGCCTCCTCCGGCGGCGGGCACTTCGGAAGCCGACGCGGCGGCTCAGCGCGAGCAGACTCAGCGCACCCGCGAGAAGCTCCGCGCGCAGCTTCGCGAAGGCAAGCTCGACCAGCGCATGGTGGACATCGAGGTCCGCGAGCGTGCCATGCCCTCCTTCGAGATCATCTCCAACCAGGGCGTCGAAGAGATGGACGTCAATATCAAAGACATGCTTTCCGGCATGTTCGGCCAGCAGAAAAAAAAGCGCAAAATGTCCGTCGCCGATGCTTTCGAATACCTGATTCAGGAAGAAGAAAACAAGCTCCTGGACATGGACCAGGTCACCCGCGTCGCCGTCGAGCGCGCCGAGCAGATGGGCATCATCTTCATCGACGAAATCGACAAGGTCGCCGGCCGCGAATCCGGCCACGGCCCAGACGTTTCCCGCGAAGGCGTTCAGCGCGATATTTTGCCGATCATCGAGGGCACGACCGTCAACACACGCTACGGCATGATCCGCACGGACCATATCCTGTTCATTGCCGCCGGCGCTTTCCACGTCACGAAACCCTCGGATCTCATCCCCGAACTGCAGGGCCGCTTGCCCATTCGCGTCGAACTGCAATCCCTCAAGGAAGAGGACTTCATCCGCATCCTCACCGAGCCGAAGAACGCCCTCATTAAGCAATACGTCGCGCTTCTCGATACCGAGGGCGTCAAGCTCAACTTTACCGAGGACGCTGTCGCCGCCATCGCGCGCTTCGCCACCAGCGTCAACGAGCAAACCGAAAACATCGGCGCCCGCCGCCTCCACACCATTCTCGAAAAGGTCCTCGACGAGCTTTCTTTCGAAGCGCCCGACCTCAAGAAAAAGAACGTCAAGGTGGATTCCGCTTACGTCAACAAGCAGCTCGCCGACATCGTCAAGAACCAGGACCTGAGCCGCTATATCCTGTGATTCTTGAAATTTGAAAATGGAAACGGGAAAAGGGACGCGACGCAATTCGGCAGCACGCCCCGCTCAAGTTTCCTCCATTTTCTATTTTCTTTTTACCATTTTCCTTCTGCTCGCCGGCTGCGGCGCCCCTGGCGACCCGATTCCTCCCTCACCTCCGATTCCTGCTGCTGTCACCAACCTCAGCGCTGAACAGGCCGGCGACGGCGTTCAACTCACCTTTACGATGCCGTCGAAGAGCATCACGGGCGAGCGTCTTGCTCAGCCGCCGGCCATCGAAATCGTTCGCGGCGCAACAAAACCTGACGGCTCGCCCGATCCGAAAACATTCCGCGTGGTCTATACGATCCCCGGCTCGCTCGCCGACAATTACTTGGCCGAGGGCCGCATCCAATTTACCGTTCCCCTGTCCCCCGACTATTCCCGCGCTCTTCCCGGCAGGGCGCTCTCTTACCTTGTTCGCACTCGCCCCGCAAAGAATCGTGTTTCCCCCGATTCGAACGTTGTCACCGTCCGTGTATTTCCCGTTCCCGAGCGCATTTCGGCTGTTGAGGCTCGTGTTACGGAATCTGCCATCGAATTGAGCTGGCCTCAGCCTGCTCACACCTCAGGCGGTGATCCTCTCGCCGCATTCTCCGGTTATCGCGTTTACCGCGGCGAACTCGATCCGTCCTCCGCGGAGGCCGCATCTAAAGACCCGGCCCAGGCGAAATGGAAATCCCGGCTCGCGCTCCTCGCTCCCTCCGACTCCAATACTTACCGCGATACGCTCTTCGACTTTGGGAAAACCTATTTCTACGTCGTGCGCACTGTCGTCCTCGTCGAGGGCAAACCCCTCGAATCGGGTGACTCCTCTCCCGCTATCGTCACCCCGCGCGACACTTTTCCGCCCGTCGCTCCCAAGGAATTGGTTGCTGCCGTTCTTCCTGGTGCGGCGCCCGGTTCTGCTGTTGTTGATCTTTCTTGGTCCATCAATCTTGAAACCGATTTGGCCGGCTACCGCGTCTATCGTAGTGAGCAGCAGGACTTACGGGGCCAACTCCTCGCCCCCGATCTGTTGCCCACACCGGCGTATCGTGATACGTCTGTGGAGCCCGGCCACCGCTACTGGTACACTGTGACCGCCGTCGACCGCGCAGGGAACGAAAGCCTCCCGAGTGAGCCGGCAGCCGCCGACGTCGCGAAACTCTCGCCGTAGCTCCGGGTTATATTGAGAAGCATTCTTGGGAGCGCATCACTTGACAGCGGTCCGTGCACACTTGCCCGGCTATCGGCGGCTCCACATTCTCCGGAACGCCTCGGTTCGCACCGGTGTCTACACCGGAATCTGCCTGTCGATAGTTCTGGTGTGCTGGGTCGTCATCGCCAATCGCGTCCCGTTCCTGGATCGCTTTGCCCTGGAGCGCAATTTGGCCGCCGCCGCGCTTCTCGGCCTTATCGCTCTGGTCCCCGTTCTTCGCTTCTGGCGCATGCCCGGTCCTTTGCTCGCTTCCAGCCTCATCAGCTGGGCCATCTTCAGCCTGGCCTTTCGCCTGCTTTGCATTTTTTTCTTGGCTCTGATTGATCGCTACAGCGCTATTCAGATTTTTGTCCTCGGCGCCGTCGTATACTTGATCGTTGTCACTATTTCCTGGCTTGGGACTATCATCTCCCGCGCCCGCGGGTCACATGCTTCTCACCCCAATCACCGCCCGAGCTGACCTCGAATGAGATTTTGCCGCTTTCTCCCCAGTGGATCTTCCAGTCAGCGACCTGAAGCTCCTCTCTATGGTCTCTTCGAGGGCGAGCGGATTCATGAGATTTCTGGCGCCCCTTGGGCCGCTTGGTCGCAGGGATCTCGCTCTTGGCGCACTGTCGATGTTCGGCTTCTCGCGCCAGTTGATCCGGGAAAAATCGTATGCGTCGGGCGCAACTACGCCGCCCATGCCGCCGAGCGTGGTAATGAGGTTCCCAAAGAGCCGCTCATTTTTCTCAAGCCTCCCTCTGCCGTCGTCGGCCCCGAAGAGCCCATCGTCCTCACGCCCTACTCTCAAAATGTCGAGCATGAAGGCGAGCTCGCTCTCGTTGTCGGCCGCCGCTGTTCGCATCTGGCTGACAGCGACGATGCCCTCAGTTACCTGCTTGGCTACACTTGCCTCAACGATGTATCCGCCCGCGACATTCAGAAGAGCGACGGGCAATTCACGCGCGCCAAGGGCTTTGACACCTTTTGTCCCGTTGGTCCGCATATCGCAGCCGAGCTCCATCCTCTGGACGTCCTTGTCGAAACCCGCGTCAACGGGGCCCTCCGTCAATCCGGCCACACTTCGCTGATGGTTTACCCCGTCCCTTTCCTCGTCCGCTGGATCTCTCGCATGATGACTCTTTATCCGGGCGACCTGATCGCCACCGGCACCCCCGCAGGTGTTGGCCCGCTCGTCGCCGGCGATGTCGTCGAGGTCAGCGTTGAAGGTGTTGGCGTGTTGCGTAATCCGGTGCATGCTCCATATACCTAGGTTCTCCTCCACCGCAAGGTTTCGGTAAGATTAAGTTTCTGTGGGGGGGACGCCCGAATGAAGACCGTGCGCTTTTCCGGAGCGATGGAGCCGCTTCAAGCCTGCTCCGCGCCGTCCAACTTGCTTGGTTCGAAGGGACCCGTTCGTTGAACACTTTCTTCCAGGACTGGAAGCTTCTGCTCGGGATGGCCGCCGCTGCAATCGCCGCCATCGCTATGATCGCCTACGCCTTTTTTCGCCCCTCGGTCGACGCCGATGAGGCAGAACGCAAACGCCGCTTGCACCTGAATCAGATTGGCCGAATTGCCGAAGGCCAGGTCGTTGAGCTTGTCGAGCACCCGCCCGAACCCTCGGAGCTGCGCAAGGGGTTCTTCGGCTCGCGGGCTCGCCCGCTTGCGCTCACTGGCCCCCGGCATCTTGTCTCCTACAGCTACGCGATTTCCGGAGTTACCTATCACACCGCGCAAGACATCACCGGCCTCTCCGGCCAGATCCGCTTCGAGCGCCTTGTCGCCGGTCAGCCTGCCAGCGTCAAGTACGATCCCTCCAATCCCAGCGACTCCATCATCGTCGCCGATGACTGGTCCGGCTTACGTTAAGTCGCGCCGGCGCCTTTCGTGAGCCGCAATCCTCTTCTTTCAAGATGCAGAGTGCATTCTGATTTGCCTTCAATTGCGCTATCCTTCTCGCTGCGGCGCGGTGCGTCGAATCCCCGGCCATGAAAAGAGTCCTTGCATCTATACTTACGACCGTTCTCATCGTCGCCATGACGCTCGGCGCTATGTTCATTCTTGTGAAGGCGACTCTCTACGTGACTTCGTTCGAATCCCCACTCCAGCGCGCCATCGCCATTGGTGCGGAATTGATTCTCGGCGTCGTTCTGCTTCTAGGGACTGTTTGGCTTGCCACGCATCTTGCCGTCCGCATCTTTACCGCAAAGGAACCGCCTTCCCAGGGAGGAAAGCTTGTCTGAGAAAAACGCTGCCGTCAGCGCAAAACAGAAGCACCACGACCGTATGGAAGAGCTTCGCCGCCTCTCCGCGGAAGCCGAAGCCGGCGGCGGCCCCGAGCGCCGCGACCGCGAGCACAAGGCCGGCAAGTTAACTGCCCGCGAGCGCATTCATCTTCTCCTCGACGAAGGCACCTTCGAGGAGCTCGACAAATTTGTCCGCCACGGCTGCGTTGATTTCGGCATGCAGGATCAACGCCCCGCCGGCGACGGTTTCGTTACCGGCTTCGGCCGCATCGAAGGCCGGCTCGTCTATGTTTTTGCGCAGGACTTCACCGTTTTTGGCGGCTCGCTCTCGGAAGCCAATGCGCAGAAAATCTGCAAGATCATGGATCTCGCCATGCGCGCCGGCTCTCCTGTCATCGGCCTCAACGATTCCGGCGGCGCGCGCATCCAGGAAGGTGTCGCTTCGCTCGCCGGTTACGCCGACATTTTTTTGCGCAACACGCTTGCCAGCGGCGTCATCCCGCAGATCAGCGCCATCATGGGCGCTTGCGCGGGCGGCGCCGTCTATTCGCCGGCCATCACCGACTTCATTTTCATGACCCGCGAAACGTCCTACATGTTCGTCACTGGCCCCGACGTCATCAAGACCGTCACCCACGAGGAAGTCACCAAGCAGGAGCTTGGCGGCGCGATGACGCACAACGAAAAGAGCGGCGTCGCCCACTTTGTTTCGCGCGATGACGCCGATTGTCTCGCCATGATCCGCGAGTTGATGAGCTTTCTTCCCTCCAACAATCTTGAAGACGCCCCGCGCCGCGTCACTTCCGATGCGCCCAACCGCCGCGACGAATCGCTGAACTCACTTGTCCCCGGAGACCCGCAAAAACCCTACGAAATCAAGGACGCCATTCACTCCATCGTCGACGACGGCTACTTCTTCGAAGTCCAAGAGCACTTCGCAAAAAATCTCGTCGTCGGCTTCGCGCGCGTCGATGGCCGCCCTGTCGGCATCGTCGCCAACCAGCCGGCTTTTCTCGCCGGCGTTCTCGATATCAACGCCTCCACAAAGGGCGCGCGCTTCGTCCGCTTCTGCGACGCCTTCAACATTCCCCTCATCACCTTCGAAGACGTTCCCGGCTTTCTGCCCGGCACGCAGCAGGAATTCGGCGGCATCATCCGCCACGGCGCAAAACTCCTCTTCGCCTTTGCCGAAGCCACCGTCCCGAAAATCACCGTCATCACGCGCAAGGCCTACGGCGGCGCATATTGCGTCATGGCCAGCAAGCACATCCGCACCGACGCAAACTTCGCCTGGCCCACCGCGGAAATCGCGGTCATGGGCCCCGAAAGTGCCGTCAACATCGTCTACAAGCGCGAACTCGAGAAAGTCCCCGAATCCCAGCGCGAAGCCCTGCGCCAGGAAAAAATCGCCGAATTCCGCGAACGCTTCGCCAATCCTTTCGTCGCTGCAGAAAAGGGCTACATCGACGCCGTCATTGAGCCCGCCGTGACCCGCGAGAAAATCATCACCTCGCTTCGCGCCCTCGAAAGCAAGCGCGACTCCAACCCCAAGAAAAAACACGGCAACATCCCGCTATGAAAAGAAAAGTTACTCCGGTCATAGAGAGGCACGGCCGTTGGTACATTGCCTATGTGTGAGAAATTCGTGGCGTGAACACGCAAGGTCGCACCCTGGCTGAGGCACCGAAATCTCAAAGAAGCTCTGGCGCTGATTGTTAAAGGTAATCGTGAAGTAGGAAGTAAGCGTCACTGACGACTTGCCCGTACCCCGCGCGTGCTAGAATCCCGCTGCACTCAAACGGCGCATGTTCAAGAAAATCCTGATTGCCAATCGCGGTGAGATCGCCGTGCGCATCTTGCGCGCCTGCCGCGAACTCGGCATCCGCTCCGCCGCCGTCTTCAGCGAAGTCGATCGCGCATCACTCCACGTCCGCCTCGCTGACGAAGCCTATCCCATCGGCCCCGCGCCTTCGCGCGAAAGTTATCTCCGCATCGACAAGATCATCGGCGTCGCGCGCCGCGCCGGCTGCGATGCTTTACATCCCGGCTACGGCTTTCTTGCGGAAAACGCCGCGCTTCCGCGTGCCTGTGCGGAAGCGGGCCTTACCTTCATCGGACCTCCGCCCGAAGCGATGGAAGCGCTCGGCTCAAAAACTGCCGGCCGCCAGCTTGCCCGCCGCTCCGATGTGCCCACTGTTCCCGGCGCGGTCGATCCCATCGAGAATCCAGAAGACGCGCAGTCTCTCGCGCAAAACATGGGCTATCCCGTTTTCCTCAAAGCCGTCGCGGGCGGCGGCGGAAAAGGCATGCGTCTCGTGGCCAGCGATCCCGAATTTTCTTCCGCTTGGCGCGACGCTTCCTCCGAAGCCATGAACGCCTTCGGCGATGCGCGCTTGTATATCGAGAAATACTTGGAAAAACCCCGCCACGTCGAAATCCAGATTCTCGCCGACGCGCACGGCCGTGTCGTTTCGCTTGGCGAGCGCGAATGTTCTGTGCAGCGCCGCCACCAGAAAGTGATCGAAGAAGCCCCTTCCTCAATCATGACGCCGGATCTGCGTAAGAAAATGGGCGATGCCGCCGTGCGCCTCGCCCGCGCTGGCGGTTACGTCAACGCCGGCACCGTCGAATTTCTCGTCGACTCGTACAACAATTTCTATTTTCTTGAAGTCAACACGCGGCTCCAGGTCGAGCATCCTGTCACCGAGCAGGTCACCGGCCTCGACCTCGTCAAACTTCAGATCGCCATCGCCGCCGGTCATCGCCTGCCTTTCGCCTGGGAGTCCATCACTCCCCGCGGCCACGCCATGGAAGTCCGCCTCTACGCCGAAGATCCGGACAACAATTTCTTTCCTTCGCCCGGAAAAATTCTCTCGCGCCACGCTCCGAGCGGCCCCGGTATCCGTCTCGATGAAGGCGTCTACGAAGGCTGGACCGTTCCGAACGATTACGATCCGCTCCTCAGCAAGCTCATCGCCTGGGGCAACAGCCGCGAGGAAACCATCGCACGTCTTCGCCGCGCACTCGACGAGTACACCATCACCGGCATCAAGACCAACGCCGGTCTCTTCCGCCGCATCCTCGCCGAGCCTGATTTTCTTCGCGGCGATATCCACACCATGTGGCTCGACGAATTGCTCCGCCGCGCGCCTTCTCCAAAGGAGGACCAAGAGAAATCCGGCGCCACGGACGCTGCCGCCATCGCCGCTGCCTTCTGGCAAGCGCTCGAGTGGGAGAGACAATCGCGTCTGTCCTCTTCCGTGCAAGATTCCGCTCCATCTTCCCGCTGGAAACTCGAAGCTCGCCGCGAACAACTGGACCGGCTCCCGTGAAGTTCGAAATCCACATCTCCGGCAAAACGCGGGAGGTCGAGCTGGAGCGCAACGGAGAGAGCTGGCACATCTCTTTGGACGGCCAGCCGGTGGAAGCCGACGCTGTCGAAATTGCCCCCAACACAATGTCTATTCTCCTCGGCGGTCAGTCTCACGAGATTCGCATTATGCCCTTGACCGACGGCACGCTAAAGCTTCAGTCCGGCCTTGCGGAATTCACCGCCGAAGTGATCGATCCCCGCGCCTGGCGCGGCCGCCGCCACGGCATCCTGGAAGCCGAAGGCCGCCAGCAGGTCCTCGCGCCAATGCCCGGCAAAGTCATCCGCCTCCTCGTCAAAGCCGGAGACAGAGTCGAAGCCGGCCAGGGCCTCCTGGTCGTCGAAGCCATGAAAATGCAGAATGAAATCCGCTCGCCCAAAAGCGGCACTGTTGAACGCCTTCTCGCCAAAGAAGGCCAGCCCGTCAACGCCGGCGAAGTTCTAGCCTGGGTCGATTGATTTCTGGTTCTCGGA
>WNFO01024947.1_pt1 | contig 10977 bp, 11 predicted proteins | sample 5400251 | NCBI WGS metagenome assembly WNFO01 (sample SAMN13153354, study PRJNA577476) | soil metagenome | isolation source: 100 cm saprolite under Madrone tree | place: USA:California | collected 2016-06-14 | reverse complement strand
GGAAATAGTGGCCTGATGAACATCCATGCCGATATACTTTTCTTGACTCATAAAGGCGCTCCTTTCGCCAGGTTGGTGATGCCAACAATCACAACCTATCGCAAAAGTGGGCGCCTTTTATATTGCGTGTAATGGCGATTTAGCGCCAACCATGCTCGGGATGCATCCCGATTCGCCTTCCGCCCGTGCTTTCTCTTGACATAGTTAGCTGTATCAAACAAACTGCCGCCCAGTGTTCATCCTTCCCATTAACAGGGATAACGAAGTCCGTCAGGTGCCGCACCTTCTAATCGCGGTCATCATCGTCAATTGTCTCGTACTGGCCCTCACCTATCTGGTGTACACACCCGACACAATCTTCCGCCAGTTCGGTTTTATTCCCGCATACCACGAATGGCCCACCCTGTTCACGTCGATGTTCTTGCACTCAGGCTTCTGGCACATCCTGGGAAACATGTGGTTTCTATGGATGTTTGGTGTGCGGGTGGAAAACGCGTTCACCAAATGGCTGTTCTTACCGCTTTACCTTGCGTGCGGTTTGGGCGGGGGTGGTTTGCATTGGCTGCTGAACCAACATTCCACTGTGCCATGCGTTGGAGCCTCGGGCGCGATTTCAGGTATAGCTGGCGTTTACCTCGTTCTCTTCCCGAAATCGAAGTTCGACTTGGTCATCTACTTCCGATGGACGGAGCTCAAGACGTATCACACGCGAGCGACCGCAGCGGTAATGGCATGGTTTGGCGAGCAATTCGTTCTGGGGATCCTAACCCAGGCGCTGGGAGCGGGAGGCATCGCGTACTGGGCACACGTCGGGGGCTTTGCCACTGGCGCTGTCATTGGCGGGATATTTCTTCTGCTCGTCCCCAAGAGAGTGCTTCGGGCGCGTGAGCGGGCAAAACCCTGGTACATGCAGGATGCGTTTAACAAAGAAGATGACCATTTGACCATTCTCAACCTATCCGGCGTACGGCCCACAGCGGGAGCACCAACGAAAAGGAAGTAGAGTTGACGGTCGGCGAAATGAGCGCAAGCGCCGAATTCCGCGCCTCAACTTGTTGTTAGTAGGCGGTAGCGCTCATTGACCCTTGATGAGTGATATAGGGATGTTACGCCAACGACGGCGATTCCACCGTAAACTCTGCCGACAAGTGGTGTAGAATGCGCCCGGATGTCAGAAGCTGCAACGAAAATATGCGGAGGAAAGCATGAAAAAGTCACTGCTAACTATTGGAGTGGCGACGACGTTGATGATTGCGTGGTTCATCGGGCGAGTACAGGGACAGCAGTCGAGCAGACCTGTGATCTTCGTCTCCGCCGATCAGGCCAATTTCCATGAAACGACCAAGGGAGTCTCCATGGCCGCAATCTGGGGCGACGCGGACAAAGGAGCGCACGCCACATTCACCAAGTTCGTGCCGGGATTCGATGCCGGGATGCACACCCACACTAACGATGTTTGGATAGTTGTTCTGAAGGGCGCCTATCTGTACAAGGATGATGTCATCGACAAGCGTGTGGGGCCAGGCAGTTTCTTGCGAGTTCCCGGTGGAATGAAGCATTGGAGCGGGGGCGATTCCAAAGAGGGTGCGCTTTTCTATGAAGAATCGTCCGGCAAGTTCGACTCGATCCCCGCGAAGTAAGAGGGCACAAAAGAGTAACTGTTGTAATCAGGCGATTACACTCATTGACCCCCCGGAGGGGCGGGTTGGGGGCGTAGTTGGCGTAATGGCGATGTTACAAAAGCAATGGCACGAATCTGCATCGTCGAAAATTTGAAACCGCCGCTTTGGCCGTCAATGAAACCTTACTTCTAAATTGGTTTCGACTGCGACAGATTTGTTGTTTTTCCGCGCAGGTTCAAATCTCCACTTCTTTACCCATTCCATGGCCATCCTGTCCAGGTCCGCGTCGAGATGACGAACAACTTGGGGGTAATGGACGTGTCCGTCGCGTCCAACAACGGCCCACAACACAGCAGTACATGGGCACGCCATATTCGATGAATTGGCAGAGAGAGTCGGGGGCTGGTGGTCCTGCTGTTTTGGGAAAATCAGTCTCGGAATGGACACTTCTCCTCCCGCCTGACAGACAGTTTCTTCCTTGTATTGCCGGCAATTCTGCGGACCCAGACCTAACGCAGATGGCCCTCTACCCCAACTGCCGCCAATACCTGAAGGTTGTGGCTTACCGCTCTGCGGCGCTGCAGCCGCGTAGCATATCGTGATACCAGCCAGAGCGGCCAACCAAAACACTGAATAAACAAAATTCTTCATGTCTTGTCGTTTAGCGTAGTCCAGCGCACCGTCCATTGGTAAGTGGGACTTTTCCCACAACGGTCTGTGAGAACGTAAGTTGTAAACAGGCGATTTCACTCACAACCAGGTCAATCAGTGTTATCTCGATGTTACAAGAGTTGAGAATGGTCAACGGTTTTGCAGACCCAGGCCCGGCACTAGCAATCCCCGGCTGTACTCGCCATCCGTCCTGTCGTAAGCCAGCACTCTCCACAATCCGTGCCCCAGGTCTTTGTCCATTGTCCACGGCGGCTGCTGTACCACCCAGGCTCCGTTGACTGATCTGATACTCAATGCCGCCATAAGGACAATCTCCCACGATTCCGCTGCTCTTTGGATTCAAAGCGAAGTAGAACGCGCTCTTCAGCTCACAGTTGGCTTGCTCAAGAGGCATCTCGGAGACCTTGAACTTCGCTATTCGCGTGTTCAGCAGATTGCGGCTGCCGACCATTGCTCCGGGGTGGGTAATCCTGACCAGCCGACCACTGCTAGACCAGCGATATCCGAAACGGTGTGTGATGGCGTCCAGAACATCGGCAACGGTTGCGGCGCGAAGCCGAATGGTAACTCGCTGCTGAAGTGCGGCCGCGTCGATGTAGTCGATTCCAACGCCAAGGTGCTCTTGCTGGCCAAACACCAGCGGAGCGTCGATCATGTTGCGATCGTGGACTTCAAAGACAGCGACGTGACGCGAGGCGTTGGCAGAAGAGGCCAAATGGCTCTGGCACAGCATTATGCCGGATGCGCACAAAAATACGACGGCAACGGAAAACTTCCGCACGAAGTAATTAGACACCCATGCGCAGCAAGCGGTTCCCGACGTTGTAACTGGCGAAAATAGGCGATTGCATCAACAATGAGGTGGTGAGTGTAATCGCGATTTTTCACCAACAATCCTCTTGAGCCACCGCCAATTCCGCGGCTTTCATTGACTTGCCCTCGCTTCACGCCTAACATGGCCCGTCTCAATGATCGGCCAAACCATCTCGCATTACCGCATCGTCGAGAAGCTAGGCGGTGGTGGTATGGGGGTGGTGTATAAGGCCGAGGACACATCTCTCGGTCGCTTTGTCGCTCTTAAATTCCTTCCCGAAGATGTGGCGCAAGATCCTCAGACTCTGGAGCGCTTCCGTCGCGAGGCGCGTGCTGCCTCGTCACTAAACCATCCCAACATCTGCACCATTCACGAAATTGGCGAGCATGAGGGCAAGCGTTTCATCGCCATGGAGTTCCTCGATGGCCAGACCCTGAAACACATGATCGGCAACCGTCCGCTGGAGTTGGAAACTCTGCTGTTGCTTGCCATCGAGATCGCGGACGCGCTCGATGCCGCACACTCGAAGGGCATCGTCCACCGTGACATTAAGCCTGCAAACATCTTCGTAACGGAGCGGGGGCACGCCAAGATTCTGGATTTCGGGTTAGCGAAGGTCACAACAGCGAGAGGCTCGGCTAGTCAGGTAGCTGTCCTGAACACGAACTCGGGCACAATGGGCGACGAGAATCTGACCAGCCCTGGCGCAGCGATCGGAACTGTAGCGTACATGTCGCCGGAGCAGGTGCGGGCAAAGGAATTGGACGCCCGAACCGACTTGTTTTCATTCGGAGCGGTGCTCTACGAGATGGCGACCGGGGCGTTGCCATTCCGAGGGGAAAGCTCTGGTGTGATCTTCCACGCCATTCTGGAACGGGTCCCGGTGCCTGCAGTGCGGCTGAACCCGGACCTTACGCCCAAGTTGGACGACATCATCAATAAGGCTCTCGAGAAAGACCGGAACCTGCGTTACCAGGTCGCAGCGGAGATGCGTGCCGACCTGCAACGGCTAAAGCGTGACTCCGATTCCGGCCGTTCCGTTATAAGCAGCACGGAGCTGGCTGCAGAAGTGGGTTCGGCTGCAACAGCAACAAAGAGGGCTGCGTTTGGTAACGAGTCCATGTTCGCGGCACCGTCAAAGGAGCCAGTAACTCCCACAAGCATGATGTCACTTAAGTGGGGAATTGCTGCGACGGCTGTGCTGGTTTTGGCCGGAGTTCTGGCTTGGGTGTTTCGGCCGACACTCCCGCCGCCAAAGGTGGCGGGTTCGGTTCAGATCACCAATGATCAGCTGCCGAAATATAAGTTCGTAACCGACGGTGCTCGCCTCTATGTGGCAGAAACCCTGGCTGGCCATGGTGTTCTAAGCCAAGTGTCGACCGAAGGCGGGGAAACCTCGCAGATCCCGACGCCGTTTCCGAACATTCAGGTCTTCGATATCGCGCCAAATCATTCCGAACTTCTGGTGGGCAGCTTTGTTACCGGGACCCAAACAGAACTGCCGGTGTGGCTGCTGCCGATACCTTCAGGCTCCCCACGGCGGCTGGGTGAGGTGAATGCCCACGATGCCGGTTGGTCGCCGGATGGACAGCAGATTGTCTACGCGAATGGCTCCAACTTGTACTTAGCCAAGAGCGATGGAAGCGACGCGCGCAAGCTGACAACGGTAAACGGAGTGCCTTTCAGCCCGGTTTTTTCGCCCAACGGCAAGCGCTTGCGATTTACCGTGAATGATCTTAAGACAGCCTCTCTGTCGCTCTGGGAAGTTGCGGTGGATGGAACTGGCCTTCATCCCCTCTTGGAAGGTTGGAACAAACCATCACGTGAATGTTGCGGCAGCTGGACTTCTAATGGGCAATACTTCGCGTTCCAGAGCGCGCAGCAGAATATCTCCAGCATCTGGGTTCGACTAGAAAGAGCTGATCTCTTCCGAAAAATTTCGTCTGAACCGATCCAGCTTACAACCGGTCCGTTGTCGTTTTCGGATCCGGTGCCAAGCAAAGACGGAAAGAAGCTGTTTGTGATCGGACAACAGACTCGTGGTGAGTTAGTGCGCTATGACGCCAGTTCTCGACAGTTCGTACCCTATCTCGCGGGGATCTCCGCCGCGCAGGTGGATTTTTCACGGGACGGACAATGGGTCACGTACGTTACTTTTCCGGAAAATGTTCTGTGGCGGAGCAAGGTGGATGGAACTGAACGGCTGCAACTCAGCTATCCTCCGCTGCAAGCCAGCCTGCCGCGTTGGTCACCTGATGGGAGCCGAATTGCCTTTACGGCCTCGCGGCCTGGGAAGCCCCAGAAAATCTTTCTGGTTTCATCCGCAGGGGGTAACGCCCAGGAGCTAATGCCAGAGGAGCGCATCGAAACTGATCCTGCGTGGTCGCCAGACGGGAACTCGCTATGCTTCGGACGTGAGCCGTTTCAGGAGTTTGGATCTTCCGGGCCAGTGGCAATACAGGTGCTGGATTTGAAAACCAGCCAGATCTCGACCTTGCCAGGTTCCGACGGATTGTACAGTCCCCGATGGTCGCCGGAGGGCCGCTACCTCGCCGCGATGCCTCCCGACTCAAACCAACTGATGCTTTTCGACTTTACGACGAAAAAATGGTCGGAATTGGCAAAAGGAGGCTTTGCTTTTCCCAACTGGTCGCATGATGGGAAATATCTCTATTTTGAAGAATTTACCCAAGGTGAGATACGCCGGATAGAGATCCCCGGACAGAAATTCGAACGGATAGCCGACCTGAAAGAACTTCGCCGTCCAAATGACATGTCCGGGTACTGGAGCGCGCCGGCCTACGATGGGTCGCCTCTGGTAATGCGCGACGCAGGAATCCAGGAAATCTATGCCTTCGAAACGCAGTTTCCCTGAGGCACTTCTCTTTTTAACTCGGGCTGCCGCCGGACGTCCCCACCCTGAAGGAAGCCAAGGCGGTGTACGCGAAGCTGCAGTAAGCTGCGGAGTTGCCCGTAGCCGATGAATCACTGGGGTTAACTATGCCAAGGGAAGCCAAGCTCTTTCTGTCAAGTTCTGGATCGGCCGCCCGCGGGTTTTTGAGGTTCCACGCAAACATTCCACCTCGATGGATAAGAAATGCTCAGAAATCACGCAAACGGATCGAGCCGGAGATCGTGGACGCACTTCGCTCGGTTAGGAGCATTCAGAGAAATCGCCCGCGGGCACAAGTCGCCCTGAAGAATGCCAGCAAGCAATTCAAAGCGGTGTTGAGCCGATGGGACACAGCCTACAATAAGGAAAATTTCTACCGCGGGATACGCATTCTTCTGGAGCTACAGCGGAAGGGGTCGTCGAAATTGTAACGGCAGCGATTATTTCAGATGTTTATTGACCGCCTTGGTCATCTGAAACATGTCCAACTTTTTTCCACCAAAAATAGGCTGTAATTTATCATCGGCCAGAATTTCTCGTTTATTGCTTGGATTCTGCAGTTTGTGCTTCTTGATGTACGCCCAGATCTTTTTCGTCACCTCGGTCCGCGGAATCGGTTCCGTGCCGACAATTTTGGCCAAATGCTCTGAAGGCTGCACTGGCTTCATGAATGCACCATTCTTCTTTGCTTTACCCGCTGCTTTTGCCATCTATGACTCCTCAACCATGTTCTGCGCCTCAATCAGCAACGTGTGAAATTGTAACGGATCAGGTCGCAGATGTGCGAAAGGGAATGGTTTGTCCCAGATTGCGAACACTCTCCTGTGTTGCTGTAACGAGATTGCCTACGTCCCGCGCAACGGCCTCTCCGTACATCTGCCTGACGGTATGATGCATAGCAATCACGTTGCTGCGGGACGATTCCGTGGCACGGCTGGCAGGGTTCTTGGCAATTTCTGCGTGGTAGGTCCTGAGCAAGAATCCACCCTGTTTTCTTAGACGTTCGATTGTTACCGAGTCGAGTTGCTCTACAAGTTGCATATTCTATTGTACGCATAAGCTTAGGGGACAGTTCACTCGGAAGTTCACTCGGAATAACCTTCGGTAATACGCAAAACGGACAGGTAGTTGGTCGCGGCCAGTCGCTGACGCCTGCGCGTTCGCTTTCCCCAATGCATTGACTTGCCTGACCTTCGCTCCTAGAGAATGGTACTTTGATACCGAAGAGTTCTGGCTGATCCAACGACTTTATGCCGTCGCAACTACTTCGATGTCGCCTTGTTGGGCGGTAACCTCAACTCGCACGGCGTCATTCCTGCGTTCGAAAAATAGGTCCACCGAAGCATTGCTGCTGCGAAGGCCCTTAATCCAGAGCTGCGGAATGCCCTTTGGCAAGTAAGGACGATCAAACACAATCCGGTTGCGAGCGCCATGTACGGAGGCTCCCAAGCACGCTTGAACCAGCAAGAAGACGGCCCCCGCCGCCCAAGTCTGGGGCGAGCAGGCGACGGGATAAAGTGTAGGACCTTCGCCGCGACTCCGATCGAGTCCGCAAAACAATTCAGGAAGACGGCGAAGATCCGCCCACCTGCTGGCGTCGAGAAGGCCAAGGAGGATTCGGCCGGCCAGGTCCTTGCATTCATATTTCGCGAGGCCGCTGACAATAAGGGAGTTGTCATGCGGCCAAATGGAGCCGTTGTGGTAAGACAGTGGATTGTAACGAGCCTGTCCCGCAGCGACGGTGCGGACACCCCAGCCACTAAAAGAATCAGGGCTTAACAGCGTTTCGGCGACCAAGCGCGCCCTGTCTGGCCTGACAATTCCAGAATACAGGCAGTGCCCAGCGTTAGAGGTTCGCACCCGGCACGGCTTTTTGTTTCCATCGAGTGCCAAGGCGTAAGTGGACAGATCGTCGCACCAAAATGCTTCTTCAAACCTTGTTCTAAGTGTTTCTGCTTGAGCCTCCAGGGCAGCGCATCTTTCCTTGTCTCCCAACGCGCAGCTCAGTCGGGCCGCCGCCAGTTTGGCTGCGTATACGTAACCCTGGACTTCGCATAAAGCGATGGGTGCTTCCGCCAACACAAAGCCATCCCGATCCATGTCTCCAAATTTGTCGATCCATTGCAGTGCGAGCTCGATGTGTGGCCATAAACGCCGCAAACACTCAAGATCACCCGTCCGCTCGTAATATGAGCCGGCAAGAACAATGAAGAGCGGAGTCGCGTCAACGCTCCCGTAATAGCGCCCGAAGGGAATTTCGCCCAGAGCGGCCATCTCTCCACTGCGCGTCTCGTGCAGGATCTTCCCGGGATCAGCTTCAATCGCTGGATTGAAATCTTTTGCCTGCGTTACCGCCAAATACTCCAGAACGCCTTTGGCAATCTCCGGGCTGAGCCAAAGCATTTGGAGAGCGGCAATGATCCCGTCCCGGCCAAAGACCGTGCTGAACCATGGCACTCCGGCGTAAGGATAATTTGTCTCAGGGTTGCCGATCATCATCATTTGAACGTCGGCTGCGGAACGTTCGATCCAGTCAGTGAAACGAGAATTTGAACTGTAAATTCGCGGGAACGTTTCCGAAGCCGTTTTCTGTTCGCCCCTGGCAGAGATCATTGCGCTGCTGTAGCCCACCGAATTGCGTTCAGCCTGGGAGTCGCAAGAAATAGCTAAATGGAAGACCGCCTTCTGGCTGGGCTGGAGATGCACTTCGAACTGCAGTTCCGACGTCAAGATAGTCTTGGGGAAGGGATCGCATTGAATGCAGGTTTGACGAATCCTGTTGTCCAGGCCTTCATACGAGAGCAGCACTTGGTCCTTCTCGACGTGGTCATCCAAGCGCCGCCCTCTCTTCTGCCGGCGCATACCGCGCACCTCGAATATGTCGGCGAAGTCAGCGCTATATCTCATGCTGAATGGCACTAACAGGGGTAAAAGACCGTAATTGATGAACGCGAACTCTTCATAGCAGGCATCGTGCCACAGGAACTTGGATCGCTGAAGGTGCAGCGTGCCCCGAGGGACGGCAACGCTGCTCCGGTGTGAAACGTCGAGATTGCTGAGGTCGGCGGTGAAGAGAAAATTGTTCGCCTTGATAGCGGAACTTAGAAGCAATGGCCGGGCGTTCCATAAGCAAAGGATAAGCTCCGAGAGGTGACGCGTACCTTGGAAGAAGAGTCCCTGCTCGCCCAGCCCGGACGTTTGGATGTCCCCTAGATGGTCGAACACGGAGAACATTCTGCCGTATTTCAGAACTTTGGCACGGTCATCGACAGGCGATGACTTCGTAGCTATGTAGTATTGCTGGGTGATGCGAGCTTCATCCAACTGGGAACTCCGTCCGATATTGTGCTCAATGAGGATTCTCCTCGAGCCAACCGTTGATAAATGTTCAAGTAATCCTGCGCCATACGCTCGGCGTCAAAATGCTGTTCAAAATGTCTCCGGCATTTCCTTCTGTCGATTTCTCCAATTCTTTCCACTGCTCTCACTGCGCTCTCCAAGTCAGGCACTATGAAGCCTGTGACTCCCTCTTGTATGACCTCGGGAACAGACCCTAAGGGGTAAGCAATCACGGGTGTGCCGCAAGCCATGGCCTCAATCATCACCAAGCCAAAGGGCTCGCGCCAATTGATGGGAAAGACAAGGGCAGCGGCGTTACCGAGAAATACATTTTTCTGTGGATGCCCAATTTCGCCGATGAACTCAATGAGAGGGTGATCAAGCAGCGGCTTGATGACATTCTCAAAATACTCCACATCAACTCGATCGATCTTAGCTGCTATCTTCAGGGGTATCCCGGCACGTTTCGCGATCTCGATTGCCTGGTCCAGGCCCTTTTCCGGTGAGGTCCGGCCGAGAAATGCGAGGTATCTGCCGGCTCCGCCGCCAAGGGAAAAAGACTCTCGCGGCAAACCATGATGGACCGTGCCCTCCCAATTCGCCCAAGGCAAAGGCTTACGCTGAGCGTCCGAAATTGAAATCACCGGCATGTCCCGAAAATGCCGGTAAAGAGGCACCAAATCCGGAAGGTCGAGCCTGCCATGAAGGGTCGTAACGTGTGGGACTTGCTCATGGCGACTCAACGGGAAGTGCAGGTAATCAACGTGAAAATGAATTAGGTCGAAACTCTCTTTTTCGCTGAAGACCTGGTCGAGCATCACCACATGATGTGCTAGCTGGTCCACGCAGTTCGAATCCAGTCGCAAGGCTTTCTTGCACGCCGGCACCAGACGAGCAGTTGTGAGGGAATCGCCGCTTGCGAATAGAGTCACGTCGTGACCAAGACGGACCAACTCCTCCGTAAGCCAAGACACAACGCGCTCCGTGCCACCATATAGTGTGGGCGGAACACTTTCGTAAAGTGGCGCAACTTGTGCGATTCTCATTGATCACCGCATCAAAAGCCGGACGAGATCAGTCCGCAGATCCCAGGAACATCAAAGATGCATACAGTCGCGAAAGCCAGTTCTAACCAGTCTACGGTCTCTTCCAACTTTCAGCCATCGGGTTCTTGCTGTATCGTTTCGGGGAGTTCGCGATAATCACGCCGCTCCTAGTGTGTGGCAAAATTATCGCTTTGGTGACGGCAGGTTGCCTGTCCCTGGACCGCACTCCGGTTTCATGGTGTTTGGGACGATCGGCCGCGAATCACGGGCGCAATGGAATCGGCCAGTGCCCGCTCTGGCCCCCTCGATAATTTTCCGATCCTCAGTGCGAGCTTCCTGCCAGTTTTGCGCTTTCGCCGGGCGGCGATACCACCTCGCAGAAACGCCTGATCACGTACCCAAAAACACGAAGCGCCCTCGACACCTTTGGGGTGGGGGGTGTGCTACTTGCCTGCGGCAGCTTGCTCCAGCTGTTTCAGCTTCGCCATTGTGGCGGCCGTATAGTCTTTCCGTTTATCGGATTTCTGGCGTCGTTTGCGTTTAGTCTTCGAGTGGCTCTGGCCCATTGATCGTTCCTCCTTGCCCCAGTTT